>WNGB01003028.1_pt1 | contig 26702 bp, 27 predicted proteins | sample 5400681 | NCBI WGS metagenome assembly WNGB01 (sample SAMN13153367, study PRJNA577476) | soil metagenome | isolation source: 115 cm soil or saprolite under grassland replicate 2 | place: USA:California | collected 2016-06-15
CGTTGGGCCGCCCGCTGGCCGAGCGGCTCGCTCGCGACTTCTGCCCCATCCCGACCGGCGTGCTCGCGCAAACGCCCGTCCGTCAGTTCTTCTTGCGGATCACGTTGCTGTGGGCGTTCACGCAGCTCGCGAACGCGTCGCTCACGCTGTGGCTCTTGCTGAGCCAGTCGTTGGCGACGTTCCTCGTCGCCAAGACGCTGGTCTCGTGGGGGCTGACCGGGAGCGCGATCCTCGTATCCACGATCTGGTTCCGCCGGTCGATGAGACGCCACGGCATCCTGGCGCCGCGCCGCGCCGCCGTCTAGATCTGGCTGCGCGAGACCTGCGACGCGCGGTCCTCTGACGAGCGCAGCCGCTTGATGCGCTCGGCGACGTCGGCCGCCGCCTCTTCGAGGTCGCGCTGGAGCTCCTCGAGCGCGGTGACGTCGTCCTCGCCTCGCCACCACCGGTAGTCGTCGTACCTGCGTCGCGCCCGATGCATGCGACGCATGCGTCGGAACTCATCGCGCATTGCGCGGTGCTCTGCTCTCATTTGGTGGCTCCTTCCTCGTAGCGCCGCAGATACGCGGCGATCGTGTCACCGGTCTTGCGCAGGGAGTCGGCCCACGTGTCGAGGAGCCGGCGCCCGTCGTCGGTGAGCTCGTACGTGCGCTTCACACGGCCGGGTAGGTCGTCGCGCCAGCGCGACGTGACCACGCCCTCGGCTTCGAGGGAACGCAACAGGCGATACAGGTTGCCGAGGTCGACGGGATCGTCGGGCGCGAGACCGGCGAGCGAGTCGGCGAGGTCGTAGCCGTGCGTCTCGCCGTCCCGGAGGAGGAGCAGCAGCGCCGGCTCGACGAAACGCTCGACCCGGGCGTGCACCTCCCACGCGCCCGGCTCGGGGCTCCAGCGGCAGCGGACGCCCCGTCCGTGGTGGCGGGCGCCGAACCCTCCGTGCGGTCCTCGTCGTCGTCCTCGGCCCATGCACCGCAAGCTAGTTGACAAACACAGGTATGTCAAATACACATGTAACTGACAGCGACCAGCCCGGGAAGGACGGGGCATGACCGCGACCCTTGGCGCCACCGAGACCACACCGCAGGCACGCGCGCTGGTCGAGGTGGCCGGCCTCCGGGCGGGGCACCGTGTCCTCGACGTGGACTGCACGGACGGCACCGCCACGCTCGAGGCCGCGCAGCGCGTCGGGCCGCGCGGCCTGGTGCTCGGGATCGACGTGTCGGCCTCGGCGATCGAGCGCGCTCGACGCCGCGCCGCCGGCGCGGGCTTGGCCAACTTGGGCTTCGTCCACGGCGACGCGCGTTCGCACCGATTCGGGCCGCTGCGCTTCGACGCCGTGATCAGTCGTTCCGGTCTGGCGCGCTTCGTCGAATCGGACGGAGCGTTCGTCGTGCTCGCGCGCGCACTCCGTCCCTGCGGTCGGCTGGTGTTCGTCAGCCCCGCAGACTTCGAGCTCGCGCGCGTGATCGCGCGTCGCGCGGCGTTCGTCGAGCCCGTCGAGCAGGTCGTCGACGGGACGACGTGGCTCGTGACCGAGCGGACGCCCGGGTAGCGGCCCGGCTCAGCTGGCGAGTAGCCAGCGGATGCCGGTGTCGGCCGACGGGTGCCGCAGGCGCGACAGGGCTCGGGCCTCGATCTGGCGGACGCGCTCCCGGCTCAGGTGCACCAGCTCGCCCACCTCGTCGGGCGTGCGCGGCTCGCCCCGATCGAGACCGAAGCGCAGGCTCAGGATGTGGCGCTCGCGCTCGTCGAGGATCGAGAGCAGCTTGTCGATCTCGGCCGGGAGCAGGGCCCGGGCCGCGGCGTCGAAGGGCGACTCGGCGCTGCGGTCCTGGACGAGGTCGCCGAGCTCGGTTTCGCCGTCCTCGCTGACCGGCTCCGAGAGCGAGACGGGGTCGGGCGCGACGAGCAGCAGCTCGGTCACCTTCTCCTCGGCGACGTCCAGCTCCTTCGCCAGCTCCGCGACCGTCGGCTCCCGCTCCAGCTCGGCCTCGAGCTGAGCCCGGACGCGGTGGAGGCGCAGCAGGTTGTCGCCGGCGTGGGCCGGCAGCCGGATCGTGCGTCCGGTGTTGGCGATGCCGCGCTGGATCGCCTGGCGGATCCACCACGTGGCGTAGGTCGAGAACTTGAAGCCCTTGCGCCAGTCGAACTTCTCGACCGCGTGCATGAGGCCGAGGTTGCCCTCCTGGACGAGGTCGAGCAGCGGAAGCCCTGACGACTGGTACTTCTTGGCAATCGACACCACCAGCCGGAGGTTCGACTGGATGAACTCGCGCCGGGCGGCCTCGCCCCGCAGCACCAGCTCGTCGAGCTTGCGGCGCTCGCTGCGCTTGATGCGGCCGGGCTCGTCGAGCTGGGCGCGCGCGTCCCGGCCCGCGTCGATGTCCTGGGCCAGGCGGGCCTCGTCGTCCTTGGTGAGGAGCTCGTGGCGGCCGATCTCGTCGAGATAGACGCGAACGAGGTCCTCGTCGTGGCGCTCGGTGCGCCGTGTGACCTGAGTCACTCTCACCGTTCCTTCAGTTGTTCGGAGAAATTGCTGTTCAAGGCGACTTCGCCGTCGATTCGCAGATCGGGGTTCGCCGGGATCGGCGTCGGGGGGCCGATCGCCGGGCGAATCGCCGACGAGCACCCGTACAACCATCTCGTGTTCCGACGTGTTCCGCCAGTTGATTAGTTCTCGACGACCCGACTCGCCTTGTATCCGGAGCGGGGGAGCGTCTCGCGCTCGAGGATCTCGATCCGGGTGTCGAGGCCGAGATGGTCCCGGATCGCGGTGCGGCAGCGGGCCGCGAGGGCGTCGGCGTCGGTCGTCGCCGCTCCTGCCTCGACCCGCAGCGCCACGGGGGCTGTGGCGCCCGGTTCCGGGCGCACGATGACGTACTCGAGCGACGGCTCGGCCGCCTCCGGGGCCCCCGCCCGCAGGGCCCGCTCGATCTCGGCGGCCTGGAACCGCACGCCCTGGGCGGTCAGCAGGTCCTTGAACCGGCCGCCCCAGAACCCCCGGATCGTGGTTTCCCCGCACGCGCACGGCTCGCGGGTGATGGCGGCCGCCTCCTCGAGGTCGTAGCGCAGCAGGCCGTTGTCACGGTCGAGGGTCGTGACGACGAGGTGACCCCACTCGCCGTCGGGCACCTCCCGGCCCGTCTCGGGATCGACGGCCTCGACGACCGCCCAGTCCTCGGCGAGGTGCGCGCCCGGGCCCTGCCCGCACGTGCCGCCGACGTAGGCGTAGCACTCGAGGCCCGCGGTCATCAGAGGTGAGCCTTTCCCGGGTGGGCCCATCGACGGGACCCGGAGGCCGAGGTCGTCGCGGGGATCGAGGCCGAGCTTGGCCGCGACCTCGAAGTAGCGCCCCAGCGAGAAGCCCACGAACGGGATGTCGGGCTTGAATCGCATCCACGCTCGCATGCCTTGCTCGGCGAGCTCGTCGGTGTCGGGCGGCGGCACCCAGATGTTGAGCAGGCCGAAGTACTCGTAGCTGCCCGAGAGCATCACGCCGCCGCCGTACAAGTACGCGGGGTGCGCGTGTGTCGCGCTCATCCCCGGCCGGAATCCGAGCCGCCACCAGTTGCGCGCCGCCGACTCGTACTCCACCCAGATGTCGTGGCGGGTCCACACCGAGACCGTCGGTGTGCCGGTGGTGCCGGTCGACTGCCCGAGCCGGACGCACTCGCTCGGGGGCGTGAACCGGTAGTCGCCCCATGGCGGCACAGCTGCTTCCGAGTCGCGCAGGTCTTGCTTGGTGGTCAGCGGGACGCGCGCGAGGTCGTCCACGCCGGAGACGTCGTCGGCGGCCGTAATGCCGGCGTCGTCGAGCTTGCGGCGGAAGAGCGGGACAGGATGGTCGAAGACCTTGCGGACGAGCGCGCGCACGCGTTCATCCTGCAGCGCGCGCCGCCGCTCGGGGTCCATCGTCTGCATCTCCGGATCCCAGTACTGCTGGTCGGGATCGCGCGGCGGGGGGCCGAGGCTCTCCGGTGGCGTAGGCATGCTGGCGCGATGTTACGGAGCGACCGAATACAGGTGCTCCTCGGCGGCTCCGGGGCCGAGTGGGCCACCGATCGGACTCGCGTCACCACCGTTCGCGTCGACCAGCCACACGGTCCTGTCCCGCACGAACACGAGATGGTGTGCGTCGGGGAGCCATTGTGGTGCGGCCACGCCGTCGCCCGCCGCAGTGAGCTGGTGCGCGCCGCCCCCGTCCGGGTCGGCGATCCAGAGCTGGCGGCGTTCGGTTTGCACGTACGCCATCGCGCCGGTGCCCGACCATGCCGGGTCGGTGACCGCCGCGTCGTCGCCGGTGATCGGACGGCACTCCGTGGTGCGCGTGCAGAGGAGCAGCGAGCGGGGTGCGCTCGCGTCGCGGGACTGACCGTCGACGACGAGCAACCGGTCGCCGCTCCGCGACCACCGCACCCACGATCGCCGCACGACGGTGGACGCGATCGGGACGACGTTGCCGCCGCGTGGCGAGAGCAAGCCGAGGGTGGCGCCGTGGTCGGGCGCGGTCCACAGCGCGATCGAGTCGACGCTCGGCGACCACCCCGCGAACAGCGGTCCCGACGCGGCGCCGGGATGGTCGACCGGGATCGACACCGGCGCCTCGGGGCAGAGCTCCGGACAGTCGTCGCCGTACGGGCCGGGCACCTCGAGCATGAACAGCTGCGCGCGTCCGCCGGCGCCGTCCTCGGTGTCGGGCGGGGCGGCGGACACGACCAAGCGGCGTCCGAGCCCGGCCCACGCGAGGTCGCGCACGCGGTACTCGGGCAGCAGCGTCTCGCGGATGCGGGGGTCCTCGGCGCCGTAGAAGTCGATGCCGCCACCCGCGCCCTGCCGGATCACGGCCAGGGCCTGGCCGTCCGGCGCCCACTCCCATCGGGCGACCGAGCGGGCGACGCGGTGCAGCTCGCCGCCGTCGTGCTCGACGACCCAGAGGTCGCTGTGGCGCTCGAAGGCGAGGTAGGCGCTGTCAGGTGACCACGCCAGGCAGCACGCCCCGGTGGTGCCGCGCACCCGGAGCGGCGCGCCGCCCTTGCCGTCGAGCACGACGACGCGCCCGGCGGACACGTAGGCCAGCGGCGGCTGATCGCGGTACGCCTCGGGCCGGGGCACGGGGCTCGTCCCGGCGGCGGCAGCTGCGGGGGCGGCGAGAGCCATCATCACCGCCACGCTGAGACCCGCGGCGACGGCGGCTTTGCCGACCGTCGCCGCATGAGCCGGAGCTTGCGACGGCGACAACCACCTACCGAGGAAGCGGGAGGTCATCCTCCCGTCAGCATGCGCCGGTCAGGCGGCCTCGTCTACCTCGCCTTGCCGTTCCCGGACGCACGGGTCCTGGCACGAGACCGACATCGGCTGCGTCGGTGTCTCGACGCGCGCGGCCGTGCGGATCGTGATCCAGGAGTTGATCGCACCGACGACCGCAAGCGCGGCGGAGATGTACAGCGCACGCGCCACGCCGTCGCTGAACTCGACCCCGGCTGACGCCGCCTCGAGCCCGGCGAGCGCGGGGAGCACCGCCACCGCCAGCAGGCCGGCGACCCGAGCGACGGCGTTGTTCACGCCCGAGCCCACACCGACGTGGTTCTCCTCGACCGAGCCCATCACCGCCGCCGTCAGCGGCGCGACGGTGAGCGACAGCCCGAGCCCGAACACCACGAGCCCGGGCAGGATGCCGGTGACGTACGTCGTCCCCGGCCCGATACCGGCGAGGAGCACGAGCCCCGCCGCCACGATGAGCGGCCCGACCGTCATCGGAATGCGCGGACCGATGCGCTGCGACAATCGTCCGGCCCGGGGCGAGAGAAACAGCATGAGTACCGTGATCGGAAGCGTCGCGGTGCCCGCCCCCAGGGCGGAGTAGTCGAGCACGGTCTGCAGCTCGACGACGACAAGGAAGAGCGCCGCGCTCAGCGCGGCGTACACGACAAACGTCGTGCCGTTGGCTCCACTGAACTGCCGCGACTTGAAGATTTCGAGGGGGACGAGGGGCGAGCGCACGCGTTGCTCGACGAACGGGAACGCGACGAGTGCCGCCGCGCCGATTACCCCCACGACCACGACGAACGGCGACCAGCCGTGCGCGGGCCCTTGGATCAGCGCGTACACGAGTCCACCGAGCCCGACGGTCGCGGTGGCGGCGCCGACGAAGTCGGGTCGTTTGCCGGCCTGGGGATCACGGCTCTCGGGCACATGGCGGAGCGTCACGAACAGCGCCACCGCGGCGAGGGGGACGTTGATGAGGAACACGAGCCGCCACGACACCGCGTCCACGAGCCAGCCGCCGAGGAACGGGCCGATCGCGGTGGTCGCGCCGGTCAAGCCGGACCATGCACCGATGGCAGCACCGTGATCCTCCGAACGGAAGCTGGCGGTGATCAGCGACAGGCTGCCCGGAACGAGCATCGCCCCGCCGACGCCTTGGAGGGCTCGCGCCGCGATCAGTGCGCCGATGCTCGGCGCGATGCCGCACAGGACGGAGGCGGCGGTGAACCAGATCAGTCCGAACACGAACAAGCGCCTGCGGCCGTACTCGTCACCGAGCGCGCCCCCCAGCAGGAGGAGCGCGCTCAGCGTCAGCAGGTAGCCGTCGAGCGTCCATTGCAGTCCCGAGAGCCCGCCGCCCAGGTCGTCGCCGATGTGTGGCAGCGCCACGTTGACGACGGTCGAGTCGAGGAACGCGATGCCGGAACCGAGGATCGCGGCGAGGATCACCCACCTGCCGCGCGCCGTCCCGAACTCGACGTGCTGGGGCGCCGCCGGCGAACCGGCCGCCTGCGTCACGAGGTGGCGGCTCGATCGAGGTCGAGCGAGAGCGAGTTGATGCAGTAGCGCTGACCGGTCGGCCCTGGGCCATCGTCGAACACGTGACCGAGGTGCCCGCCGCAGCGGCGGCACACGACCTCGGTACGCGTCATCCCGAGGGTGCTGTCGGATCGCAACTCGACCGCGTCCGCCACCGCGGGCTCGGTGAAGCTCGGCCAGCCCGTGCCCGACTCGAACTTGGTGTCCGAGCTGAACAGCTCGGCACCGCACGCCGCACAGCGATACACGCCGTCGTCGTGGCAGTCCCAGTACTCACCCGTGAACGCCCGCTCGGTGCCGGCTTCCCGGAGCACCTGGTACTGCTCCGGGGTCAACTCCCTTTGCCACTCCTCGTCCGTCTTGGTCACTTCGGGACTCATCGCCTTCTCCTTACCGCCCGGGACTCGATGCTCACTCGCCAACACCGCGTAGGCAAGGCCCTGTTCCCGGCGTCTACTGCCGGTAGCGCTCGACCGTCGACTCGTCGCGCGCCTTCGCCGTGGTCGGGTCGTCGCCGAACTCGCGCCGGGCGCGCCGCTGGCGCAGCAGGTCCCAGCACTGGTCGAGTTGCACCTGGAGCTCCTGCATTCGCCGGTGCTCGTCTTCCGTCAGCGGTGACCCCGCGGCGCGATGCCGCTCGTACAACTCGTGCTCCTCGTCGGCGAGCTGCTGAATGTTGCTCAGCACATCGTCGTCGGCCATGACGACCCCTCTCTCAGACAGGTTTGTAGGCCCAGACCTCGATCTCGATCGAAGCCCGCGCCGGCAGACCGGCAACCCCGACCGTGCTCCGAGCCGGGCGGTGGTCGCCGAACGCTTCTCCGTAGATGTCGTTGATCGCCGGCATGTTCCCGAGTGCGGTCGTGAAGACCGTCACCTTGGCCACGTCGGTGAGCGACGCGCCGCAGTCGGTGAGGACGGTTGCGACGTTGGCCAGCGCCTGACGGGCCTGGTCCTCGATGGAGTCGGGCAGCGTGCCGGAGGCTGGGTCGAACCCGACCTGGCCCGCGAGCACGAGCCAGTCGCCGGCGCGCACGGCGGGCGAGTACGGCCCGGCGACGGGGGGTGCGTTCGGGGTGGGGGCAGGCTCGACGGGCATGCTCGTTGCCTAGCCGAGCTCGGACACGCGGTTCCACTGCCGGATCACACGCGTCTCGCGTTCGTATCCGAGGATGCTGAGCGCGGCGGTGCCGAGCGAGAGGAACCGTCCGCCCTCGGGCGGGAGGCCCAGCCAGGTCGCCCCCAGGATGCGCAGGAAGTGGCCGTGAGAGAAGAGCGCCGCGTCGCCGCCGGCGGCCGTCGCCCGCTCGATGACGCCCCGGGCGCGTGCCCCGACGTGGTCCAGGGACTCGCCGTTCGGCGAGCCGGCCCACACCGTCCAGCCCGGGTGCTCCTCGCGGATGTCGGCCGTCGTCCGCCCTTCGTAGTCGCCGTAGTCCCACTCTTTGAGCCCGTCGTCGACGGCGGCGACGTCGCCGTAGCCGGCGAGACGGCACGTGTCGATCGACCGGGTCATCGGCGACGACAGCACGGTCGTGAACGGGCGGCCGCCGAGGAGCCCGCCGAGCAACGTCGCCTGCTCGCGGCCCTCGGCGCTGAGCGCCACGTCGGTGTGGCTCGTGTGCTGGCTCGTCGCCGTCCACTCGGTGTCGCCGTGGCGGATGAGCCACAGCTGGCCCGGTTCGCTCACGGCGCGGGGTCGTGCCAGAACTCGCCCTTCGGGAGCAGCGCGTCGGCCTCTGCGGGCCCCCACGTCTTCGGCTCGTAGGGGTGGGCGACGCCGTGGTTGGTCAGCACGGGGTCGACGACCCGCCACGCCGCCTCGACGCCGTCCTCGCGCGCGAACAGCAGCGCCTCGCCCGCCAGCGCGTCGCCGATCAACCGCTCGTACGCCGACATCTCGTCGGCCGTCTGGTTGCACAGGTACAGCTCGACCGGCGCGCCCGTGAACGACTCGCCCGGCACCTTCGCCCGGCAGCCGAGGGCGATCGCCACCTTGTCGGGGCCGAGGCGGAACCGCAGATAGTTCTGGTCGTCGGGGTCGATCTCCTCCTCGTCGAAGACCTGCTGGGGTGGCTTGTGGAGCTTGGCGATCACCTCGGTCGCGGTGATGGGCAGGTTCTTGCCGGCGCGAATGAAGAAGGGCACGCCGTTCCACCGCCACGACTCCACGAAGACCCGGACGGAGGCGAACGTCTCGACGTCGGAGTCGGCGGCGACGCCGTCCTCGTCGCGGTACCCCTTGAACTGGCCCCGCACGAGATCACGCGGCTTCAGCGTCCGCATGGCGCTGAACACCTTCTCCTTCTCGTCGCGCAGCGACTCGACCTCGCCGCCGACGGGCGGCTCCATCGCCAGGATGCTCGCGGTCTGGAGCATGTGGTTCTGGACGACGTCGCGCAGCGCCCCGACCTCCTCGTAGAAACGGCCTCGGCCCTGGACGCCGAAGTTCTCGGCCATCGTGATCTGGACGCTCTCGACGTAGTTGCGGTTCCAGATCGGCTCGAGGAACGAGTTGGCGAACCGGAAGTACAACAGGTTCTCGACCGCCTCCTTGCCGAGGTAGTGGTCGATGCGGAAGATCGCCGGCTCGGGGAAGACCGAGTGCAGCACCCGGTTGAGCTCCTGCGCCGACGCGAGGTCGCGCCCGAACGGCTTCTCGACGATGACCCGGGCGTCCTTGGCGCAGCCCGACTTGCCGAGTCCCTCGACGACGGTCGGGAACAGACTCGGCGGGATCGCCAGGTAGTGCGCCGACCGCTTCGACTTGACGGCATGCAAGGCCGAACCGATCGCGTTGTACGTCTTGGCGTCGCGATAGTCGCCGTCGACATAGTTCATCGACTTCCCGAGCGTCTCGAACGCGTCCTTGTCGTCGATGCCGCCGCCGTGCTCCTCGATGCTGTCGTGGGCTCGTTTGCGCAGGTCATCGACGCTCCAGCTCGACGACGCCACGCCGATCACCGGGATTCCGAGGTGGCCGCGCTTGGTCATCGCGTACAGCGCCGGGAAGATCTTCTTGTACGCGAGGTCTCCCGTCGCGCCGAAGAACACCAGCGCGTCGGAATTCTGCGATGCCGTACTCATGACTGCCCCTTCTCTGCGTGCCCGCCGAACTCGCTGCGCATGGCCGAAAGCAGCTTGTCGGCGAAGTCGGCCTCGCCCCGGGAGCTGAACCGCTCGTACAGCGAGGTCGTGATGACATGCGCGGGGACGCTCTCTTCGATCGCCGCCATCACCGTCCAGCGTCCCTCACCCGAGTCCGAGACGCGACCGGCGAAGTCGGTCAGCTGCGGGGACTTGTGCAGCGCGAGCGCCGTGAGATCCAGCAGCCACGAGGCGACCACGCTGCCCCGTCGCCAGACCTCGGCGACCTCGGGGATGTCCAGGTCGTACTGGTAGAACTCCGGGTGCTCGAGCGGGGCCGTCTCGGCGTCGCTCGTCTGCTGTTGCGTGCCGATGTCGGCATTCTCGAGGACGGCGAGGCCTTCGGCGTACGCGGCCATGATCCCGTACTCGATCCCGTTGTGGACCATCTTCACGAAGTGGCCGGCGCCGTTCGGCCCGCAGTGCAGGTAGCCCTGCTCCGACGGGCTCGGCGTGCCGGTCCGCCCGGGTGTACGCGGTGCCTCGTCGACGCCGGGGGCGATCGAGGCGAAGACCGAGTCGAGGTGCTGGACGACCTTCTCCTCGCCGCCGATCATGAGGCAGAAGCCGCGCTCGAGTCCGAACACCCCGCCGCTGGTGCCGACGTCCACGTAGTGGATCTTCTTGGCGGCGAGCTCCTTGGCCCGGGCGATGTCGTCCCGGTAGTACGAGTTGCCGCCGTCGATGATGATGTCGTCGGCCTCGAACTGGTCGGCGAGCTCGTTGACGGTCTGGCCGGTGACCGACGCGGGGACCATGATCCATGCCGCGCGCGGCTTGGTGAGCTTCGACGCGAAGTCGGCCAGCGACGACGAGCTGGTCGCGCCGACGTCCGCGAGCTCCTTCACCTTCGGCTCGTTGTGGTCGTACACCACGCAGTCGTGGCCGTCCTTCATGAGGCGACGCACGAGCCCGTTGCCCATGCGTCCCAGTCCGATCATCCCGAGCTGCATCTCTGCCCCTCTCTCTGTCTCGATCTCTCGATGCGACACACGCTATCGGCGCGTCCCGACGCGTTGAACGGCGAGTGTGTCCTTGTCGACGTAGCGCCTGCGGCGTAGCCTGGCGCACGGCCGGCTGGGGGCTGGAGGTTCGTATGGGCAGGGCACACGATTTGCGCATGTACTTGCGCGCGCTCGGCGTCACGCTCGTGACTCTTGTTCTGTTTGCCGGGAGCTGCGGTGGGAGCGACGGCAACAAGACCAAGGCGACGCCGAAGAAAGAAGTGTTCACAGAGCCCATCTCGTCCACGAGCAACCCGTTCACGCCGCCGGCGGGCACCGATCAGAGTGTGCCGCCGGTGCAGCCTCAGGGCATCTCGACCCAGCCCGGCGGGCAGCCGGGTCTCTTCGGCGGCACCATGCATGAGGGTTCGTGCAACAAGGAACAGCTGATCACGTTCCTCGAGCAGAACCCCGACAAGGGGCAGTCGTGGGCGTCGACGCTCGGGATCAACTTCACCGACATCCGGACGTACGTCACGGGATTGACACCGGTGTTGTTGCGCTCCGACACGCGGCTCACGAACCACGGCTGGAAGAACGGAAAGATCACGTCCATCCAAGTCGTCCTCCAGGCCGGAACCGCGGTGCTGGTCGACGACAAGGGCTTCCCGGTGACGAAGTGCTACTGCGGGAACCCGCTCACTCCGCCGGAGGCGTACCCGCCCAAGTACTACGGGGAGAAGTGGGACTACTTCAACCCGGACAGCATCACCGTGGTCCAGAAGAACGTCACGATCATCGACATCTTCGTGCTCGTCGATCCGAAGACAGGTCAGTCGTTCATGCGCCCACGAGGGACTGACGGCTCGGCCGACATCTCGAGCACACCCACGCCGCCGTCGAGCAGGCCGCCCGCGACCACACGACCGGCACCGCCCACAACACATCCATCGACGACACCTCCGACGACACCGACGACGACGTTCCCGCCGTCGTCGACCACGCACACGCCGTCGACCTAGCCTCGGGTGACGCTCGATTGACACAACCTGGATTCGTGCCCGGCGCACGGTCCGGATCGGTCAGCTCGCCTTCCGCACCTGCTCCGACTTCGAGCCGATGCGGCCGAGCAGGTCGTCCCACGACTTGACGAACGCGTCGGCGCCCTCGGTCTGCAACGTCGCCGCCAGCGCGTCGACGTCGACGCCCGCGTGACCGATGCGGGCGAGCACGGCTTCGGCGTCGTCGCCGTCCGCCGCGAGCAGATCCTCGACCGCGCCGTGCTGGCCGAACGCAAGGAGCGTCTTCTCCGGCATCGTGTTGATGGTCTGCTCCGACGCCAGCGCGTGGATGTAGAAGGTGTCGGGCAGGTTCGGGTCCTTCGTGCCGGTGCTCGCCCACAGCAGCCGCTGCGGCCTGGCTCCGGCCGCCTCCAGCTGCTGCCAGCGACGCGAGGCGAGCAGTTCCCGGTATGCCTTGTACGTCCGCTTGGCGACGGCCACCCCGAGCTGGCCGCGCAGGTCGTCGGGCAGTTTCCCGGCGACGGCGGCATCCCAGCGCGAGATGAAGACCGACGCCACCGACGCCACGTCGAGGTCGAGGCCGCTCTCCGTCCGGCGTTCGAGACCACGCAGGTACGCCTCGGCGGCAGCCTGGTAGTGCTCGCGCGAGAAGAGCAGCGTGACGTTCACCGACACACCGGCGGCGACGAGCTCCTCGATTGCCGGGATGCCCTCGGGCGTCCCCGGCACCTTGATGAACAGGTTCGGCGTCGCCGCCTTGTCGTGGAGGGCCTTGGCCTCGTCGACCGTGCTCTTCGTGTCGTGCGCAAGCTTGGGTGACACCTCGAGCGAGACCCAGCCGTCGACTGCGCCGCTCGAGTCCCAGATCGGTCGGAACAGGCTGGCGGCCTTGGTGAGGTCGACCAGCGCGAGCTCGAAGAACAGCTCCTCGCCCTCGGTCCCGGTGGCCAGCAGGGATTGGATCTGCTCGTCGTAGTCGTCGCTGCCCGTCAGCGCCTTGTCGAAGATCGTCGGGTTCGACGTGAGGCCGGTGACGGCGAGGTCGGCGATATACCGGGCCAGCGTCCCGCTGGTGAGCAGGGCGCGCGTGATGTTGTCGAGCCACAGGCTCTGGCCGGCGTCGTGCAGTCGTGTTGCCGCGTTCATGCTCCGCTCTCGCTCGAAGTCAAGAACCTCGCCGAGGCGACGGAGGTGGCGCTCCTCGGTGCTCGGCACCGCGTTCACGAACGCCTCGACGATCTCGGCCGCGACCTCGGGGCCCATGACGCGTGCGCCGAGGGTGAGCACGTTCACGTGGTCGTGCTCGACCATCTGATGGCCGGTGTAGTGGTCCGCCGCGTACGCGGCCCGGATGCCGGGCAGCTTGTTGGCGGCGATCGTGACGCCGGCGCCGCTGCCGCACACGAGGATGCCGCGCTCGGCGTCGGTCGCGTCGAGCGCGTCGGCAACCGCCCTCGCGACCAGCGGGTAGTCGATGCCGCCGGGCGGCGCGGTGTCCGGCCCGTAGAGGACCGGGTCGTGCCCCGCGGCCCGGACCGCGTCGGCGATGGTCGGCCGCAACGGCAGCCCGGCGTGATCAGCGGCGATCGCGACCCTCACGGAATGCGGGTCACCCGGTGCCGGCTTCTGAGGACGTCTGCTTCTCGGCCGCGCACGGGTAGCCGGCGGCGACACCGACCTCCTTCGAGACGGAGCCCAGGTCCATGATCGACGTGGGGTCCCCGTGCGCGTTGCCGAAGTCGGTCGCCGCCTGTCGCAGCTGCTGCGGGTCGATCTTCTTCTCGAGCTGCTTGACGAGCTTGTTGCGGACCGTCGTTCCGTCGGACTTGTCGGGGCCGAGGAGGAGGTCGGATGCGGAGCTCGCGAGCCGCTTGATGTCGGCCTTCTTCAGCCCGAGTGCGCGAAGACTCGCCACGGCGTCGTTCTCCCGGTCGAGGATCGGCTGGGCCTGGGCCTGGAGCTCCTGCGGCGCAACCTTGATGTACGAGCGAAGGTCCTGCGTAAGCAGCGGCGCGTACGCGAGGTCGCTGAGGCCGGCGTCGGCAGGCTGACCCTGAAGGACCGCGACTGCCCATGCGGTGATGCTCAGCTCCACGGATGGCAAGACCCGACAGAAGCGAGCCGGGTCCCCACCGGTCAACGTCGTGATGACGGTGGGTGCTGGCAGCGGGGTGACCGGCTCGGCGTCCGGCGCCGCGCCCGCTTCGGGCGGAGGTGCGGTGGGTATCTGCGCTTCCTGCGCCTTCGAGCGCTCCTCCTTCAGACGGTTCTCGTTGAGAGCTCGCACCGTCGATATGAGATCTCCTCGTTCGGCGAAGTCCACTTCGATGATGTTGGCAACGAGGCCGCGCTCGGACAGGCACTGCTCGACCCGCTTGTCGAGCACGGCCTTCGAGTTCACCTCGGCACCCGTCGCCGGGTTCGGCGGCGACGCCGTGATCCAGTGGTTGACGAGCAACATCGGCGCGTCCGGGTTCCCCCGGTTCGGTTGACAGTTGAACTGCTTCGGGTTGCTGAACGAGAAGGTGGTCTCCTGGAACCAGTCGTACATGCTGTGGTACCAGGGCGGCCCGCCGGGATCGCCGCGCTCGGCGAACACCAACAGGTTTCGTCCGCTGTCGATCAACGTCCGGAGCGTCGGGAGCGGCTGACCGGGTTGCAGGGTTGCGACCCGATCGGTCAGCCCGGCGGCCTCGATGGCCGCGGCGGTCTCGGCGGGAATAGTCGCGTCCTGGATGACGACCATCAGCACGTCGTCGGGGTGAGTGATGAGGAAGTTCTTGATGTCCCTGAGCGGGCCGTTGAATGCCACGGCGCCCGTCTCGCAGTTGGTGTGGCACAGGTAGATCCCACGCTGCGCGTCGGCCGCCTTCGGAGCACCGGCAGCGAGTTGTGCCGCCCGCTTCGCGGCCACCGGATCCTCGTTGATCTCCGCCCGCCCGGCCGCCTGGGCGGCCTGATCCGTGAGGATGATCGGGATGTCCTGCCCGGGAATGCGCGCGGACGACGGCACGCCGTAGTGCGTGTCGATGAACAGAGCGCGCACGCCCGCGTTGAGCTGCTCCTTGATGGTGCCGATCTGCTCCGCGAACAAGTAGCCCGGGTAGTTCGCCGACGACATGGCGTTGTGCGCACCCGGGAACGTGACCTGGTCAACGCGGAGATCGCACAGTGACTTTTTCCCGTTGCAGACCTGCTCACCCGTAGGTTGTGCGGCCTTCGCCGCGCCGCGCGTGGTCAAGACGAAGCCGGCGGTCACCACGGCCACAATCACCACGATCGTGGCGCCGATGGTCGCGAGGCGGGGCCAGAGGGCGCGGCGCTGCGCTTGCTTCTCCGTGATCGCGCGCACGAGACCAAGGATCTCGAGAACCGCGAGGTAGCCGACCCACAGCGCGGCTGCCCGTATCAGCAACTCGAAGTTGCCCAGCGGCTCCTGGATGAAGACGACGCTGACGAACAGGCCCAGGACGCCGAGCAGGACGGTTCCCATCGCGGTCCGGCGGCGCCGCTCGACCCAGCCGCGCACACGGTTCCAGACCTCGACCGGCGTGTACCGGCGCTCGGTGCTCACGGCTGCCGCCGCGATCACGAGCCCGTACGCCGCGATCCACAGGCCCGTGAGGCGCAGGTCGTCCGTCGCTTCGCCGAGCGCGCCTTTGATCGCGTCGGCGAGCCGGGCGTCTTCGATCTGTCGGCCGACGAGCCAGGTCGCGACGATCAGGAGCACCACGATGAACAGGCCGCCGATCACGGCGGCGATGCCGAGGCGGCGGACGGCGCGCCGGCGGTCTTCGGCGACGAGGATGCTGCCGACGGCGGCAGCCAGCCCGATGACGAAACACGCCGCGGCGACCTGGCTCGCGGTTCCCTCGGCGTCCCAGAGGCCGAGGTCGTCGATCTTGCCCGTGACGTCGCTGAGGCTGTTGTTGAGCCCGCTCGCGCCCTGCTGGTTCGCGCCCCCTCCGCCGCCGGTCGACTGGAGGCTGCTGGTGATCAGGGAGAACGAGGCGCCGAGGTCGAGACCCTGTCCGCCTCCCTGCCCGGAGATGATCGCCTCGTGCGTCCGCCGGACCGCGTTGCGGAAGATCGACTTGAACGTGTCGGTGTCGATCACGCCTTCGAGGGCGAGCTCGAAGGCAGGACGGAAGTTCGTCGCCTGCTGGTTGCCGGCCTGGACGAGCTGCTCGGTCAGCCGTCGGGCGAGCTCGCGGCGCACCGCCTCGGAGTTGAGCGGCTCTACGGCTCGCGCGCTGAACGCGTCGCTGTCATAGAGCGTCGAGCCCGCCCAGTTCGCGATGACGACAAGAGGAAACAGGAATCCCGCCACCACGAGCAACACCATGCTCGCGACTCGCCGCATAAGACCGAAACCGTAACGCGCGGGCCGTGACGGGGTGCGTCAGCTGCGAAGCCCGCGGAACCGGCGGATGAGTGCGTTCGTGCTGCTGTCGTGGTCGAGGTCGGGCTCGGGACCTTGGAGCTGCGGAACGATCCGATTCGCGAGCACCTTGCCGAGCTCGACGCCCCATTGGTCGAACGAGTTGATGTGCCAGATCGTCCCTTGCGTGAACACCTTGTGCTCATACATCGCGACGAGCTGACCGAGCACATACGGCGTGAGCCTCTCGGCGAGGATCGTGTTCGTCGGGTGATTGCCACGGAAAACCCGGTGCGGGACCTGGAATGCCGGCACGCCTTCGGCTTCGACCTCGGCTCTGGTCTTCCCGAACGCGAGCGCCTCGGTCTGGGCGAAGAAGTTCGCCATGAGCAGGTTCTGGTGGTCGCCGACCTCGGTGTCGGCGTTCACGAAGCCGATGAAGTCGCACGGGACCAGCCGCGTGCCCTGGTGGATGAGCTGGTAATACGCGTGCTGGCCGTTCGTGCCCGGCTGTCCCCACACGATCGGCCCGGTCATGCACGAGACCGGCTCGCCGTCGAGCGTCACCGACTTGCCGTCGCTCTCCATGTCGAGCTGCTGGAGGTAGGCGGGGAAGCGCGACAGGTACTGGCTGTACGGGAGGATCGCCTGGGTCTCCGCGCCGAAGAAGTCGTTGTACCAGAGGCCGATCAGACCGAGCAGGACGGGCAGGTTGCGCTCGAAGGGCGCGGTGCGGAAGTGCTCGTCGATCGCATGGAACCCCGCCAGCATCTCCCGGAACTGGTCGGGGCCGATGGCGATCATCAGTGACAGCCCGATGGCCGAGTCGTATGAGTATCGGCCTCCGACCCAGTCCCAGAACTCGAACATGTTGGCCGTGTCGATCCCGAAGTCGGCCACCTGCTCCGCGTTCGTCGACACGGCGACGAAGTGCTTGGCGACCGCCTTCTCGTCCTTGAGGGAGTCGAGCAGCCAATCACGGGCGGTGCGCGCGTTCGTCAGCGTCTCGAGCGTCGTGAACGTCTTGGAGCAGACGACGAACAGCGTCTCCTCCGGGTCGAGGTCGCGCAGCGACTCGTGGATGTCGATGCCGTCCACGTTCGAGACGAAGCGCACCGTGAGATCGCGGTCGCTGAATCCCTTGAGCGCCTCGAAAGCCATGGAGGGCCCGAGGTCGGAGCCGCCGATGCCGATGTTGACGACGCTGCGGATCCGGCGCCCGGTGTGCCCCGTGTGCTCGCCCGAGCGCACCTTGTCGGAGAATGCCGACATCTTCCGGAGGACGGCGTGCACCTCGGGGACGACGTCGGTGCCGTCCACGAGGATGTGCTCGCGCTCCGGAGCGCGCAGCGCGACGTGCAGGACGGCGCGATCTTCCGTCACGTTGATCTTCTCGCCCGCGAACATGGCGTCGATCCGAGCTCGCAGGCCTGCTCGTTCGGCAAGCGCGACGAGGAGCCGGATGGTCTCGCCGGTGAGGCGGTTCTTGGAGTAGTCGAGGTAGACGCCGCCCACCTCGAGCGTCATGGTTTCGCCGCGCGTTGCGTCGTCGGCGAACAGCCGGCGCAGATGCACGCGTTCGATCTGCTCGTAGTGGTCGCGCAGCGCCTTCCATTCGGGCGTCTGCGTGATCGGGGTCACCCCCCCTTCCTATCCCGTCGCGCGCGAGTGGTCGAGCGCGCGCGCCGCGCGACGCTGCTGACTCGGAGCGGGCTGAGCGTCGGCCGCTAGGGCTGCGTGAGGAACGTCAGGCCGGTGATGGGCCCGATCGTCGTGAAGGTCTTGAACGTGAGCCCGGTCACGACGGTCCCGCCGCCGGTCGTGGTGGCCGCGCCGCCTGTCGTGGCGCCGCCCCCGGTCGACGCAGATCCGCCACCTCCGCCTCCGCCGCCGCCGGACCCGCCGCCTTGCTGCTGGCCGGCCACGGTGGTCTCGGTCGTGGAGGTCGTGGTCTTCTTGCCGTCGCCGCCACCCCCGCACGCTGCCGCGATCAGCGGCAACATCACGAGCGCGACGACCAGGATTGCGTAGACGTAACGAGGAATTCCCACCCGGTCGTGCCGCATGCGTGCGCCCTCCTGCCTGCTTCGGCGCCTTGCGCATCGTACGGAACCGAATGGATCCGGTCCAGGGTCGTTCGTACCTTCGAGAGAACGCCGCCTGACGACGGGACGTCGGGAATCCCCAGGGTCGCCGAGGGGTTGACAGATACCAACGGGTATCAGATACTGCTGAGTATCGGGATACCACCCGGTATCACTGGAGGCCCACATGAGCACCACGACGACTGCGACGGCCCCCCGCACGATCACGCCGATCGGCAAGCGGGAGGCCCAGGCCTGGCTGCTGAAGCGGCTTGGCTACGAGCGGCTGCTCGCCTCGCTCCGCGAGGCGCACGCCGCGAGGCAGGCCGGCGAGTCCGAGACGGACGGCCGGGGCGTGGCAGCCTGACTCTGTGACGCAAGCGCCGGAGCGGCTCACACGCGAAGAGAAGAAGGCGCGCACACGCGCCCAGCTGATCGACGCCGCCGCCACCGTCTTCGCCCGCCGAGGCTTCGTCGCCGCTTCCCTCGACGAGGTCGCCGAAGAGGCCGGCCTGACGAAGGGCGCGGTCTACTCGAACTTCGACAGCAAGGAAGACCTCTTCCAGGCCGTCATCGACGACCGCATCACCCAGCCGTTGCGGCACGGGGCGGAGGACATCGACACCAGCACGGGCACGACTGAAGAGCACGCGATGGCCGGGGCCCACGTCTTCGCCGATGTCGTCCAGCAAGAACGCGAGGTCTTCCTACTCGCCCTCGAGTTCAATATCCACGTCGCCCGCCACCCCGAGCTCGCACCGGCCTACGCGGCCCGCTCGCGCGAGCAGCTCGATCAGGTCGCCGACCTCATTCGTGAGCGCACGACAGAGTTCGGTAGTCCGCCACCGCTCCCGGCCGACCAGATGGCGATCGCGGTCCAAGCGCTTTCGAAGGGCATCGCGCTCCAGAAGCTCGCCGAGCCCGACAGCGTGCCCGACGACCTTCTCGGTCGGGTATACGCGTTGTTATTCCAGCTTCCCGCCGACGCCGAATCAACGCAGTGAGTCAGAGGCCCGCAACTACGATTTCTGCGTGACCCGCGTCGGATTCCTGGGCCCGCACGGCACGTTCGCCGAAGAGGCCGTTCTCACCCAGCCCGATCTCGCCGACCAGCAGCTGAGCCCGCTGCGATCGGTGCCCGACGTGATCAGCAGCGTCGAGCGCGGCGAGGCCGATGTCGGGCTCGTGCCCATCGAGAACTCCATCGAGGGCACGGTGACGGTCACTCTCGACACGCTCGCCTTCGACACCGATCTGCTCATCCAGCGCGAGATCGACCTGCCGGTGTCGCTCAACCTGTGCGCGCTGCCGGGCGCCAAGCTCGACGACATCCGGACCGTGCTGTCACACCCCAGCCCGTTCGGCCAGTGCCGGGTCTGGCTCGCCTCCAAGCTGCCCGATGCCGACAGCATCGTCACGAACTCCACGGCCGAAGCCGCGGCCCAGGTGACGCGGGGCGAGGATCGCAGCCGCGCGTCGATCGGCACCGCGTTCGGCGCCCGCCTCAACGGCCTTGAGCTCATCGCGACCGAGATCGAGGACCACCCCGAGAACCAGACGCGCTTCGTGCTGGTCGGTCACGGCATCCCCGCGCCGACCGGGCACGACAAGACGAGCATCGTGTGCTTCCAGTCCGAGGACCGACCGGGCTCGTTGCTCGCGATCCTCCAGGAGTTTGCCGCCCGCGCCATCAACCTCACCAAGCTCGAGTCGCGCCCCACCAAGCGCAGCCTCGGGGACTACTGCTTCTTCATCGACTTCTCCGGTCATGTCGCCGACGAGCTCGTCGCCGACTGCCTGCGCAACCTCGCGGCCAAGCAAGCCGACGTGAAGTTCCTCGGCTCGTACCCGGTCGCCGGTGAAGAGGAGGCGCAGCAGCGGCGCGAGGCGGCCGGCAAGGCCTGGCGCGAGGCCGCGCAGTGGGTCGACGAGCTGCGCGGCCGGGTCGCGCCGCCCGGCGAGCTCGCGTGATCGACGTCAAGCGGCTGCGCGACGAGCCCGAGTACCGGGCCGGCATTGAACGCAAGCGGGTCGGCGAGGGGCTGCTGGACGGCGTGCTCGAGGCCGATGACGCCCGCCGCCGGCTGTTGACCGAGGTCGAGGAGTTGCGGGCGCGCCAGAACGCGGCGTCGAAGGAGATCGGACGGGCACCGGCCGACCAGCGCGAGGAAAAAATCGCGGCCGCCGGCGCGCTCAAGGACGAACTCGCCGCCAAAGAGCCCGTGCTCGCGGACGCCGAGGCACGGCTGCGCGAGCTCGCGCTCCAGGTGCCCAATCCGGCCGACGCGTCTGTTCCCGACGGGGGAGAAGAGGAGAACGAGGTCGTCCGGGTAGTCGGCGAGCCCGTCGAAGCGCCGCCGTTCGATCACGACGAGTTCGGCGCCCGGATCGGCTTCGTCGACACGAGGCAGGCCGTCGAGATGAGCGGGTCCCGGTTCGCGTATCTCATGCGCGAAGCGGCGCTGCTCGAGCTCGCGCTCGTGCAGTGGGTGACAACCCGCATCGTCGCCGAGGGGTTCACGCCCGTCGTCCCGCCCGTGCTCGTCCGTGAGCACGCCATGGAGGAGGCGGGCTTCTTCCCGACCGACCGTGCCCAGGTGTACGAGGTCGACGGCGGGGAGCTGTTCCTCGTCGGGACGAGCGAGGTCGCGCTGTCCGCGCTGCACCGGCGCGAGATCGTCGACGGAAATGCGTTGCCGCTGCGCTACGGCGGGTTCTCCACCTGCTTCCGCCGCGAAGCCGGCACGTACGGCAAGGACACGCGCGGCATCTTTCGGGTGCACCAGTTCGACAAGGCCGAGCTGTTCAGCTTCGTGCACCCCGACCGCTCATGGGACGAGCTCGAGCTGATCCTCGGGTTGCAGGAGTCGATCGTGCGCGGGCTCGGCCTGCCGTACCGCGTGGTGAGCTGCGCCACCGGGGAGCTCGGCGCCGCCGCCGCGAAGAAGTACGACATCGAGGTGTGGCTCCCGTCCGAGGGCCGGTACCGCGAGCTGACGTCGTGCTCGAACTACCTCGACTACTCGGCTCGTCGGCTCGGCACCCGCTTCCGCGCCGACGACGGCACGCGCCCCGTCCACACGCTGAACGGCACGGCCTGTGCCGTCGGTCGCACGCTCGTGTTCCTCTTCGAGCACTACCAGCGTCTCGACGGAGCGTTCGCGGTGCCGGAGGTGCTCATCCCATTGTGCGGTTTCGACCGCGTCGAGGCGCGCCCGTCCTAGCCTGGCTCCCGGAGGGATGCCGGAGCGGCCGAACGGGACGGTCTTGAAAATCGTTGAGGCGCGAGCCTCCGTGGGTTCGAATCCCACTCCCTCCGCCGAAGGAAGGATTAGCGCCTGCGGCGCGAGATGATGCGGTCGTAGTTCAAGCGCAGGAGCGCGGTGACCGCGTCGGCGTCGGTGTCCTCGCGGATGTATTTCGTCGTCCAGCCGGAGTTGGGATGGACGTGATGCGGCCCCGTGCGGCCCTCGGCGACAAGCTGGTCGCGGATCCGGCGCGGGAACGGGATGTCGGCCATGTGACTCCCGTGCACGTGACCGATCGCGCGCCCTTCGAGGAAGAACTCGGTCTCGCCGAACTCGCCGGTGTCGGTGGTGATCCCCGGCCAGCTCGTCACCTCGCGCACGATCCGCTCCCCGGGAGTCGTTACCGCAGCTGCCGGATCATTTTGCGCCACGCATCATCAAACCTCGGCGTCGGCCGCTGCATTCCTCCACCGCGTACGCTCCGCCCCCATGCCTCGCGACCCCGATCGCTGGTGGAAGGACGGCGTCCTCTACCAGATCTACCCGCGCTCGTACGCCGACTCGGACGGCGACGGCGTCGGCGACCTGCCGGGGATCGTCGATCGGCTCGACCACCTCGCGTGGCTGGGTGTCGACGGCATCTGGCTGAACCCGGTCACGGTCTCGCCCGACGCCGACTGGGGTTACGACGTCGCCGACTACACCGGCGTGCAGCCCGTGCTCGGCAGGCTCGGCGACGTCGACGCTCTGATCGCAGCCGCCGCCGAGCGCAAGATCCGGGTGCTCCTCGACATCGTTCCCAACCACACGAGCATCGAGCACCCGTGGTTCGTCGAATCGCGGTCGTCGCGCGACAACCCCAAGCGGGATTGGTACGTGTGGGCCGACCCGAAGCCGGACGGATCGCCGCCCAACAACTGGCAGAGCAGTTTCGGCGGCCCGACCTGGACCCTGGACGAGGCCACAGGCCAGTACTACCTGCACAACTTCCTCGCCGAGCAGCCGGACCTCAACTGGTGGAGCGACGAGGTGCGCGACGAGTTCGACCGCATCCTGCGCTTCTGGTTCGACCGCGGCGTCGCCGGCTTCCGCATCGACGTCGTGCACATGGTCGTCAAGGATGCGCTCCTGCGCGACAACCCGCCCGCGACTGACGACGACCACTGGATGGTGCAGCTGACTGGCCAACGTCAGGTGTACAACGGCAACCGCCCCGAGGTGCACGACGTCATCCGTCGGTGGCGGGCAATCGCGGACTCCTACGATCCGCCCCGCATCCTCGTCGGTGAGACGCACGTGTTCGACGTCGACACGCTCGCCTCGTTCTACGGGAAGGGCGACGAGCTCAACCTGGCGTTCAACTTTCTCCTCCTGCACTCGCGCTTCGAGCCCGAAGCGCTTCGGACGGCCGTCGAGGACGAGCTCTCCGCGCTTCCGACCGATGGCTGGGCGGTGTGGGCCGGCGGCAACCACGATATGTATCGCTTCCCGAGCCGCTGGGCCGGCGGCGACCCGGCGAAGACCCGCTGCGCGCTCATGATGCTCCTCACGCTGCCGGGCACCCCCTTCCTCTACTTCGGGGACGAGCTCGGCATGGCCGACACGGAGGTTCCGGAAGAGCGCCTCGAAGACCCGGTTGGGAAGCGGCTCTACCCCGTGTACGGGCGCGACCCGGAGCGGACGCCGATGCCGTGGTCGCCGGGCCCCGGCGCAGGGTTCACCGCGCCCCGCGTCGAGCCCTGGCTGCCGTTCGGCGACATCGCCGCGTGCAACGTGGAGGACCAACGCCGCGACCCGGACTCCGTGCTGTCGCTGTGCCGTGACTTCATCGGGCTGCGGGACGCCGTCCCCGACCTACGCGCCGGCGGCTACACCCGCCTCGCGGCCGACGGCGGGCTGTGGGCGTGGCGACGAGGGGAGCGCGTCGTCGTGGCGCTGAACCTCGGGGATGATCCGGCCCGTCTCGACGTGGCGGACGGGAGAGTGCGGATCGGGACGCGACGCGAACGCGACGGCGAGCGCGTCGCGGGATCGCTCGCCCTAGGCCCGTGGGAGGGCGCGATCGTCTGGCTCGACGAGGCGCCCGACTAGGTCAGCGCCCCGTCGTCCCTCGTCTCCTCGTCGGCGTCGAACTCCGCCTCGAGGGCCGCCGCTTCCAGCTCGGCGATTGCCGGACCCCACTCCTCGCTGCGCCGGAAGCCGCGCACGCCGTACCAGATCGACCACGACATCAACGCCATTGTGATCGGGAACCCGGTGACGAAGCCCACGGCGACGAATGCGTCGACGCCGAGCGCCGCCAGCACGATGAGCCGGAGCACGGAGCGCAGCACCATGTACGCGCCCCACGCGAGCGAGATCAGCCCGAAGATCCGGCGGTGCGTGCGCGATGCCTTCACCTCGTCCGGGAGCGGGAACAGCTCCTCGGCGAACACGCCGGCGAGGGGCCGGCCGATCAGGATCGAGCCGATGAACACGAACCCGTACCCCGCGTTCACGAAGACCGGGATGGCGAGGTAGATCTCGGCGCTGCCCGTCCACAGACCGACGACCGCCTGGATCAGCACGAACACGAGCGCGATGCGCACGACGAGCGCGGGGCGGTCCTGCTGCCGCTCGTACCGGAAGGCAACGAGGGCGACGATTGTCGCGGCGGCGATCCCGGGGACGAGACCCCACAGCTTCCACAGCACGTAGAACGCGAGCACCGGGCCGAACGCGTCGCGCGCGAACCGGGGACCGTTGCCGAACAGGATCGCTTTGGCGGAGATAGGCGGGAGGTGGACCTCGCCCGGTGTCGGGGTCGCGGCCGCCTCGGCCACGACGATCAAGCCGCCTCGTGCGACGCGGTCCACGCCAGGAGCTGTTCGCGCTCCCAGGTGTTGACGATGCGCTCCATCGGCACGGCAGCCTCGGCGGCGCGCGCGCAGCCGTACGGCTGCCACTCGAGCTGGCCGGGCGCGTGGGCGTCGCTGTCGATCGACACCTTGCAACCGGTGTCGACGACGAGCTCCAGCAGCCGCATGGGCGGGTCGAGGCGCTCGGGCCGGCAGTTGATCTCGACTGCTTTGTCGAAGTGCGCGGCGGCGCCGAACACGAGGGGCGCGTCGAACTCCGACTCCGGCCGTCCCTTGCCGACGACCATGCGTCCGGTGCAGTGGCCGAGGATGTCGGTGTGCGGGCTGGCAAGCGCCGCGACCATCCGGTCCGTCATCGGCTGCGCGGCCATGCGCAGCTTCGAGTGCACGCTCGCGACGACGACGTCGAGCTCGGCGAGCAGGTCCTCGTCCTGGTCGAGTGTGCCGTCCTCGAGGATGTCGACCTCGATGCCGGTGAGGATGCGGAAGGGCGCGAGCTCCTCGTTGAGCTTCGCGACGACTCCGAGTTGTTCGCGCAGCCGCTCGGCGGTGAGCCCGCTCGCCACCTTCAGACTCGGCGAGTGGTCGGTCAGCGCCATGTACTGGTGGCCGAGGTCGGCAGCGTGGCGCGCCATCTGCTCGATCGGCGACCCGCCGTCCGACCAGTCGGAGTGCAGGTGGAGGTCGCCGCGCAACGAGGCCCGGATGGGAGCGCCGGGCCCGGCATCAGGCGCGGCCTCGGCCCGGAGCCGGGCGAGGTACTCCGGGACCTGGTCCGCCAACGCCTGCTCGATGACCGACGCGGTGCTGCTGCCGACGCCGGGTAGGTCCTGGAGCCGCCCCTGCCCGGCGAGGCCCTGAAGCTTCTCCGGCGGCAACTCCCGCACGGTGTCGGCGGCGCGCCGGAAGGCCTGCACCTTGTACGTCGCAGCGCGCCCGCGCTCGAGCAGCGTCGCCGTCTCCTCGAGCGCCTCGACGGGATCCACGCTCGTGACGGTACCCTCCGCCGCATGACGGAGCATGCGCAGTCGGTGTCGGTGGAGCGTGTGATCGCGGCGCCGCCGGAGAAGATCTTCGACGTGCTCGCCGACCCGGCGCAGCATCCCGTGATCGACGGGTCGGGCACGCTGCAGCACACGCGCGGGAAGGAGCCCGCCCGGCTCGCGCTCGGCACCAAGTTCGGGATGTCGATGCGCCTCGGGATTCCGTACTCGATCACGAACACGGTGGTGGAGTTCGACGAGAACCGTCTGATCGCGTGGCGGCACTTCGGTGGTCACCGGTGGCGCTACGAGCTCGAGCCGGCCGACAGCGGCACGCGCGTGCGCGAGACGTACGACTGGTCGAGCGCCATCCTCGGCACCCGGCTGTACATCGTGGCGACGGGCTGGCCCAAGCGCGCCGAGAAGGCGATGACCGAGACGCTGCAACGACTCGACACGCACCTGACCGGCGCCGACGCGGTCTGATCGCCGGCCGGCGGGCGATGACCCGCCGGTAGAGTGGCGGTGCCCGGAGGGATGACCGAGCGGCCGAAGGTGCTCGCCTGCTAAGCGAGTGGGGCTCACGCCCTCGAGGGTTCAAATCCCTCTCCCTCCGCGAACCCCAGCGAAACCGGAGGTTTCGCTGGGGACCCCGCTTCCCATCGGATGTGTAAGCCTCCAGATGCATTTCACTGCCGCCGTAGACCCGCCCGAGGACGCTCCGATGCCCGATCCCGCCGATCAGCTCACGGCCCTCGGGGCCGCGACGCTGGGCGAGGCGGGCGGACGTCCGATGAGCCCCCGCGTGCGAGCCGTCTGGCCGGCGGCTCGCCTCGCGGCTCCCGCCTTCGCCGTGCGCTGCACGCCGGGCGACAACCTCGCCGTGCACGTCGCCGTGGCGCGCGCCCCGGCCGGCGGTGCGCTCGCGGTCGACGTCGGCATTCAGCGGGAGCTCGGCTATTGGGGCGAGGTGCTCACCACCGCGGCTCGCGCCCGCGGGATCGCCGGGCTGGTCATCGACGGCTGCGTGCGGGACACCGCCGCGCTCGAGGCGGACGGCTTTCCTGTCTTCAGCACCGGCGTCGCGTTGCGCGGCGCGACGAAGGAGCTGCCGGGGACGGTGGGTGCGAGGGCCGAAGTGGGTGATGTGCTCGTGCAGACCGGCGACTGGCTCGTCTGCGACGCCGACGGAGTGACCGTCATCGCGGCGGCGCAGCTCGACGACGTGCTC
>WNGB01007291.1_pt1 | contig 26699 bp, 23 predicted proteins | sample 5400681 | NCBI WGS metagenome assembly WNGB01 (sample SAMN13153367, study PRJNA577476) | soil metagenome | isolation source: 115 cm soil or saprolite under grassland replicate 2 | place: USA:California | collected 2016-06-15
AAAAGCGCAGGAAATCGGCTAGTTCTTCCCTCGTGTCTTCCTTCATCGCTCCTCCTTTGGGCAGCCTTCCGGCCCCCGCTGGAGCGACCCTGAGGACTATCCGGCTTACAGGCCTGCTACGGAAGAGCCCCGCCAACCAGCGGGGCTCTTCTGTTTGGCGCGTGCGGGGCTGGGGCCCAAGCTGGCAAGCTGTAGCTGCTAATCGCTTCATGCCCAGGCATCAACCCAGGGGAGGGGATGACGTGAAGCAACGCTGGAACATCCTCGGCGCGGTGCTCGGCATCGCGATGCTGGCCACGGGGTCGGTCGCGCTAGCCGATCACGGAGGCGGAAAAGGTCACGCCAAGGCAACCAAGGTTTTCACCCTCGATCCGTCCACCCATGGCAACCCTGAGGGGGTGGCCAGCAAGAACCACGGCCGCGCGTTCTTCGTCGGCGCCACGGGCGACGGGACGATCTACCGGGGGACGATCGGCGACCCGACCGTGAGCGAGTTCATTCCTGGTGGCTCCGGCAAGTCCGCTGTCGGGCTCAAAGTCGCAGGCGGGAAGCTGTTCGTCGCTGGTGGGATGACAGGCAAGGTCTTCGTCTACAGGCTCCGCACGAAGGAGCTGCTTGCGACGTTCGACACCGGCTCCGGCGCCTTCCTCAACGATCTGGTCGTCACGAGGAAGGGCCCGGTAGAGCCGGAGATCCACTACACGACCGGCCAGTTCAACCTCAACGGCATCGTCGCCCGCAAGGGCGGTAAGCAGCTCATCGTCGTGCAGAGCAACGAGGGCAAGCTCTTCCGCATCAGCCTCAAGAGTGGAGCGACGAATGGCCGGGTGATTAACCAGCTCACGGCCGATCCGCTGCCTGGCGGGGATGGCCTACTGCTCGACCGCGGCCGCCTGATCGTCGTCCAGGGCTCGCCGGCGGCGCTGAAGTTCCTGAAGCTGAACAGCGACGCGGCGCGCGCCGACCTGCAGGCGACGCGAACCGACCCGACGTTACGGGGCCCTTCGACCGTCGCCAGGGCGAAGAACCTCTACCTCGTCGTCAACGCCGACTTCGCCACAAGCACCAAGCCGTTCACGGTCTCGGGCCTGTCGCGTCAGGGCGAGCACTAGCCCACGCGTGGGGTGGAGCGGCCGGCTCCGTGCCGGCCGCTCCACCGTCACTACGCGCGGAGCACGACCTCGACTAGGTGCCGCGCCGTCGGCTACTGAAACGAGCCTGAAAGCCACGGATCGCCCCGCGGCCTGCAGGTCTGCGACGGAAAAGCCCTGGTAGCCAGCACTTTTTCTACGGACCCGGCGCCGCCGTGTAGGAGTGCGCGCCGGCGCCCGCCAACCGGCCGCCGTCGACGATGAGGTACTCCTCGCGGATCGGCCGGCCCTCGAAGAAGCACTCCAGGATCTCGCGGGTGCCTGCCGCATAGCGGGCCTGGGCCGACAGCGAGGAGCCCGAGATGTGCGGCGTCATCCCGTGATGGGGCATCGTCCGCCAGGGGTGGTCGTCCGGCGCCGGCTGAGGGAACCAGACGTCGCCCGCGTAGCCGGCGAGCTGTCCGCTCTCCAGCGCCCGGACCACGCCGTCGCGGTCGCAGATCTTGCCTCGGGCGGTGTTCACGAGGTAGGCCCCTCGCTTCATCTTCGAGAGCAGGCGGTCGTCGAAGAGGTTCTCGGTCTCCGGGTGCAGCGGGGCGTTGATCGTCACCACGTCGCATACCTCCACCAGCGATTCCGCTGTCGGATGGAAGACCAGGTCGAGCTCGCGCTCAACGCTCTCGTCAAGGCGGTGGGGATCGGTGTAGTGCAAGTGGACGCCGAACGGCTTCAGGCGGCGCAGCACGGCCAGGCCGATGCGACCCGCGGCAACGGTGCCGACCGTCATGCCCTCCAGGTCGTAGGAGCGCTCGACGCAGTCGGCGATGTTCCACCCGCCTCCGACCACCCACTGGTACGAGGGGATGTAGTTGCGCACGAGCGACAGGATCATCATCACCACGTGCTCGGCCACGCTGATGCTGTTGGAGTAGGTCACCTCAGCGACGGTGATTCCGCGTTCGATGGCCGTCTGCAGGTCGACGTGGTCAGACCCAATGCCCGCGGTGATCGCAAGCTTGAGCTCCGGCGCGGCGGCAATCCGCTCGGCCGTCAGGTATGCGGGCCAGAACGGCTGGGAGATGACGACCTCGGCGTCGGCCAGCTCGCGCACGAAGGTGGAGTCGGCCTCGTCCTTGTCCGAGGTCACGACGAAGGTATGGCCGAGCCCCTCGAGGTAGGGGCGCAGGCCCAACTCGCCGGACACGCTCCCGAGCAGCTGCCCGGGCGTGAACTCGACGGCCTGGGGGGAGGGCACGGTCTGGCCACCGGGATAGCTTTCGATCCGGGGAATGTCGTCCCGGGCGTAGCTCGGCGGGTAGCCGGAAACCGGGTCCGGATACAGCACGCACACGATCTTTGCCATCGTTTCCTCCTTTGAGCTCGCCATTCTCGCTGAAGGCGGCGGGAGGCGGCGGTGCGTAGCAGGTTCTCGCTAGGGAACGAGGGCCGGCACGACCGCCCGATGCCCGAATTGAGCTACCCAGAGCGAGACGTTGGGCCGCCCGAACAGCAACCGCTGCCGGACGAGTGAGACACCGAGGTCGCGCCATTCGCTTGTGAAGAGGATCTGCCGGTGCTCGGGCGAGGCGAGCCAGCTCACCATCGTCGCCCGAGCAGACCCTCGGCGCCCCTGGCCCCAGGCCAGGTTCTCTCCGACATCCCCGGCACCGGTGAGGTAGTGCACAGCCGTGAAGACGCGCAGGAACGGCTGGCCGCACGGCGTGTGCGAGAAGTCCTGGCAGCGGCGGATGTCGTTTCCCCGGATCGACGACGAGCGGTCGAGCGCGCCTTGATCCTGCAGCGTCGCTCTCCCATTGTGGCGCCGCGCCCAGTTGATCAGGCACCGCATCGCGTGGATCTGAAGCGCGACGGGCGCGGCCGTTGAGGTCTGCCCGCGGCACGTGGTGCGGGGGGCGAGATTCGTGCTGGCGGAGGAGGCCTCGGCAGATGAAGCGACTACGGCGGTGGCGACAGCAAGAACGGCGAGCGAGCGTCTGATCAAAATCACCCCCGAAATGTCGCTCGCCGCTTTCTTGCTCCGGGGCGTGATATCCCAAACGAATCGGGCCGAATCTTTACAACGCGAATTGCAAGTTGTATGACTCGTGATCAATAATCGCTCCGGCAGAGGCGCGCTAAAAGGGACCTCTGGAGCCTGTTGCGACGAAGCGGCCGGCAGGGAACCACCCACGAAGAAGGGAGCCACGATGATCGACCACGTCACCGCGAACGTCACCGATTTCGAGCGGGCGAAGCGCTTCTATCAGCAGGTGCTCGCGCCGCTAGGCTATTCGGTACGGAGCGAATTCGAGAACGCGGCCGGCTTCGGAGCCGGCGAGGGGATTCCCGACTTCTGGATCGGCACGAGTCCGGAGCGAGGCGCGACGCATGTCGCGTTCACGGCGAACGACCGCGCGATGGTCGACGCCTTCTTTCAGGCAGCGATTGCGGCTGGCGCGACGGACAACGGCCCGCCCGGCGTGCGCTCGCACTACCACGAGAACTACTACGCCGCCTTCGTGCATGACGGCGACGGGAACAACATCGAGGCGGTGTGTCACCGGCCCGAGTGACGAACTAGGCCCGCAGCACGACCTCGAGCGCCGTCCCGCGCCCGGGCGCGGAGACGAGTCGGAAGCCGCCGCCGATCGAGGCGGCTCGGGCGCGCATGTTCTTCAGGCCCTGCCCGGCGGCGATCTCCTCCTCGTCGAAGCCGGCGCCGTCGTCGACGACCGTGACGAAGCGCTCTCCGGCGCGCTCGACGATCCGCACCTCCGCGCGGTGCGCGCCGGCGTGCTTGCGCGCGTTTGCGAGCCCCTCTTGCACGATCCGGAAGACCTCGATCTGCTCGTCGGGCGCCAGCCGGATGCCGTCCTGGATCTCGAGGTCGACCTCGAGCCGGCCGTCTGCGGTGAGGAAGTCGAGGTAGCGGCGCAAGGCCGAGTCGAACGGCGCTGAGCCGCCGGCCGACGAGAGCGCGAGCACGGCGAAGCGTGCCTCCTGCTGCGCGGCGGCCGCCGCCTCCTTCAGTTGCGCGAGCGTCTTCGCGGGATCGGCTCCGCTCTCGAGCATGCTCGCGTGCGTTGACACAGCGAACAAGTACTGGGCGAGGCCGTCATGGATCTCGCGCGCGACGCGCGCGCGCTCCTCGGCGACTGCGCGCCCGAACTCGGCGAAGCGGATCGCGCGCCAGACGCCCACCAGCAGGACGCTGTATGAGAGCAGGCGCAGGAAGTCACCCTGCGAGACGTAAGGGCTCGAGATCAGCGGCGTGAAGACGTAGTGGAGCTCGGCGAAGAGCGCCAGCGTGGCGCCGAGGCAAAGCCAGCTGTCGAGATCGTTTCCGCGCGAGCGGTAGCGGAGCCCGAAGCCGACCATCGCGATCAGCGAGAGCAGCGCGAGCGCCGCGAGCGAGCCCATCAGCAGGAACGGCTGGTCACCGCCGCTGCGGTCGCTGAGCGGCGGCAAGAGGGAGTAGGCCTGATGCGCAACGACCCACGACAGAGTGAGGACGAGGGCAACCGCGAGCAGCATCTCGCCGAGGGCGCGGCCTTGGGCGCTCGTGCGCCGCTTCGTGAAGGGCGCCGCCGCGATCAGGGTCGCCGCGAAGAGCTTTCCGCCGATTCCGGCCCAGGCCTCGGTCCTGTGCAGCGGCGCGTTGCCGAGCACCGGGGCGATCGAGAACGCCAGCGTCGAGGCCGCCGCAGCGCTGAAGCCTCCGCAGAGGAGGAGGTCGAGCCGTCGTCCGTCGACGGAGAAGCGGATCCCGGCGAGCACCGCCACGATCCCGGCCGCAAGCATGACCGCCGTGTCCAAGACGAGGCGGACGTGGGGCAGCGAGTAGGTGTTGCGCAGGCTCGGATAGGCGACGAAGAGCGCCAGGGCAGCGCCCAGCAGCCCGATCAGGAGCACCTCGCCCCAGAGCCAGGCCTGGAAGTCCTCTTGCTCGTCGCGCCGCACAAGGGACTTGTCGGCAGACGGCGCCCTGCCGATAAGACCCGCATGCGGATTCTGCTCGTGGACGATCACCCCATCACGCGGGCCGCGCTGGCGGCGTTGCTCGGCCAGCACGGCTTCTCCGTCGTCGGTGAGGCTTCCGACGGCGCCGAGGCGATCGAGCTGGCGCGGCTGCACCGGCCCGAGCTCGTCCTGCTCGACCTGTCGATGCCCGGGATGGACGGGCTCGAGGCTCTGCCGCGCGTGCGCGAGGCTTCTCCGGAGACCGAAGTCGTCGTGCTCACCGCCTCCGGCACCGAGGAGAATCTGCTGGCTGCGATCCGCGGAGGCGCCGCCGGCTACCTGCTAAAGAGCGAGCCCCCCGAGCGGATCGCCGAGTTTCTGCGCGGCGTCGCCGACGGCGAGGCGGCGCTCTCCGGTGAGGTCGCCCGCCGCTTGCTCGAGCAGGTCCGTGAAGGCGGAGCCGGGCGTGGGGTGCCTGACGCGATCGCCGCCTCGCTGAGCGCGCGCGAGCTCGAGGTGCTGCTCCTCCTCGACGAGCACCTGGGAACCGACGAGATCGCGGCGCGGCTGTACATCTCCGAGCACACCGTGAGGTCGCACGTGAAGAGCCTGTTGCGCAAGCTCGGCGTCTCCTCGCGCCGCGAGGCCCTGGACGCGCTCGCGACGGCCCGCGCGGCGTGAATCACCCCCACCGTGGGGGAGGCGATTCACCCACGGACAGGTGCCGTCTGGGCCGATACTGCGTACGACACCAATCTTGAAGGGTGTCGGAGGCGGTGGCTCTGTGCTTCCTCGGCAGACGGCCGGCCCTCGATCGGGGCCGGCCGTTGTCACTCCTGGAGTCCCTCGAGCGCGGCACCGACGAGCGCGGGCAGCGTCCTCGGGTCGTAGCCGCCCTCGAGCACCGCCGCCACCCGCGGGCCGAGCGCGGCCGAGCGGCGGGCCAGCTCGCGGAAGCCGCCGGCGGTGACGCGCATGCCCGCGAGCGGGTCGTCGAGGTGCGCGTCGAACCCCGCCGAGACGAGTACTAGCTCGGGCTCGAAGGCCCGCGCTGCGGGTGCGACCACCTCGTCGAAGGCGCGCAGGTAGTCCTCGTCGCCGGAGCCGCCCGGGAGCGGCACGTTCACCGTAGTCTCGTTCTGCTCGCCGGGGCCGCCGCTGCCCGGGTAGAACGGCCATTGGTGGAGCGAGGCGAAGAGGACCGACTCGTCGTCCCAGAAGATGTCCTGTGTCCCGTTGCCGTGATGGACGTCCCAGTCGACGATCGCGACGCGGCCGAGGCCGAGCTCTTCCTGTGCATAGCGCGCCGCCACCGCGACGTTGTCGATCAAGCAGAAGCCCATCGCCCGCTCCGGCAGCGCGTGGTGGCCGGGCGGGCGCACGAGCGCGAAACCCTGGCGCTCGACCGCCATCAGCGCGCAGCCCGCGGCGAGCAGCGCCGCCTCGTAGCTCGTCTCGGAGGCGATCGTGTCGAGGTCGAGCATCGTCGGCACCTCGATCGCCTCTAGCCGGTCGAGGTAGTCGCGCGCGTGGCAGCGCTCTATCTGTTCACGCGAGGCCGGCCTTCCCTCGACGACCTCGAACACCTCGAGGAGTGCCAGAAGTCGCTCCCGGCTCTCGACATGCGGCTCGGTCGGATGCAGCTCCGCGAGCGCCGGGTGGCTCACGAGCGGTCTCGTGACGGTCAATCCGCGGCCAGGCCCGCGAGCCGGTCGGCCAGCTGGTTCAGGCCCCAGCTTCGTACGAGAGAGGACGCCTCCGCCCACGTGGGCTTCTGGTCTGCGAGGGGAGGGAGTGGGGCAGAGGCGTCTAGCGACGCAATTCGCCGGAAGAGGCGGAGATCCTCCGCTTCGGCCGCGAATCGCCCCGCTGCTAGAGCGTCCTCGAGCGTCGCGTGCTGGCGCAGCACCTCCGCCGCCTTCTTCGGCCCGATCCCGGCGGCGCCCGGGAGCCGGTCAGAGGGATCGCCGCGAAGCGCGATGAAGTCCGGCACCTGCTCGGGCTCGACGCCGTAGCGCTCGCGCACCTCCGCCGGCCCGATGCGGGCGATCTCCGAGACCCCGCGTACCGGCTGGAGGATCGTCGTGCGCGGGCTCGCGAGCTGGAAGAGGTCGCGGTCGGAGGTCGCGACGAGCGTCTCGCCGCCGGACGTCTCCTCGGAGGCGACCGCGGCCGCGAGAAAGTCGTCCGCCTCGTAGCCGGCCGCCTTGGCAACTGCGCAGCCGAGGGCGCCCGAGAGCTCCGGCAGCAGCTCGAGTTGCTCGAGCAGCGATTCCTCGAACTCACGCCCGCTCTGGTAGGCCGCGAAGGCCTCGTTGCGGTAGGTGGGCGAGCCCAGCGTGTCCCAGCCGACGAGGACGGCGCGCGGTCGTTCTGCCTCCCAGAGGCCCAGCAGCATGTTGGTGAAGCCGACCACGGCGTTGAGCCGGATGCTCTTCGGGAGCGCGTGGTAGGCGCGATGCGCGAAGGAGTCGCCGTCGACGGCCAAGAGCGGACTCACGTTGCCCCCTTCAGCTCTTCGATCTTCGCCATCAGCCGGTGGGTCGCCTCGGTGGAGGCCGCCTTCACGTCGAGCCCGTCCAGGTCGGAGAGGTCGATCGGCTCGCCGTAGGCAACGCGCAGCGGCCCGAGCCGGCTGAGGCGATCGGTGCCGGTGATCGCCGCGGGCACCAGCGGCACGCCTGCCGTCAGCGCGATTCTCGCCGCGCCCGTGTGCGGCCGCGCCGTGCGCGTCTTGCGCAATCCCTTCTTTTGCCGCGTCCCCTCGGGGAACATGACCACGACCTCACCCTCACGCACCAGCTCGACCGCCGTTCGCATCGCCTCCACGTCGCCCTCGCCGCGGCGCACCTTGAACGCACCTCCTGCGCGCAGGATCGGCGTCAGCACGGGATTGAAGAGCTCCGCCTTCGCCATGAAGCGCAATTGCCGGCGCGGCAGCAACGGGGTGCCGAGCGGCCACGGGTCGAAGTTGGAGTTGTGGTTGGCGCTGAGGACGAAGCCGCCCTCGGGAAGGTGCTCGAGACCGGACGCGCGCAGCCGGTAGAGACCCTTCACGAAAGGCCAACTGAGGGTGCCGACGAATAGGTAGAGCGGTGAGGGCATCGGGCACGCAATCGTCACATTTCCGCGCGCCGAAGGCGCGCATTTGGCCGCTACGGTGCCAAAACGGGCGTTCGCTATCGTGAACTGCATGAAGACCCTCGTCATTGCAGAGAAGCCCTCGGTCGCCCGGGACCTGGCCGATGCGCTACCCGGAAGCTTCGAGAACCACGATTCCTACCTCGAGTCGGATGAAACCGTGATCACCTTCGCGGTGGGTCACCTCGTGGAGCTGATCAACCCCGAGGACTACGACGAGCGCTTCAAGAAGTGGCGGATGGCCGACCTGCCGATCGTCCCGGAGGAGTTCCGCCTCCAGGCTCGCGACAAGAAGGCGGAGAAACAGCTGAAGGTGATCCACAAGCTGCTCAAGCGCGACGACATCACGCGGATCGTGAACGCCTGCGACGCCGGTCGCGAGGGCGAGCTGATCTTCGCGTACATCTACGAGACCTCCGGGGTCGACAAGCCGATCGAGCGCCTATGGATCAGCTCGATGACCAAGCAGGCGATCAAGCAGGGCTTCGAGAAGCTTCGGCCCGGCGAGCAGCTGCACCAGCTCGAGGCCGCCGCCCGCTCCCGTTCCGAGGCCGACTGGCTCGTCGGTATGAACGCGACCCGCGCCGCCACGATCCGCGGCCGTGCCTGGGTCGGCGGGGTCGTCTCGCTCGGCCGCGTGCAGACGCCGACGCTGGCGCTGATGGTCAAGCGCGAGCGCGAGATTCAGGCCTTCGTCCCCGAGCCCTACTGGCTCGTCCACGGGCAGTTCGCTGAGGCGTCGCTTGCGATGCCGGGTGAAGGGGGTGGCGGCTTCGCCGCCGCGCCCGTTCGAAGCTACGAGGGCCTCTGGTTCGAGGGCGATGAGACGCGTCTCAAGGACGGCAAGCGTGCCGACGAGATCGCGGCAAAGGTCGGCGGCGCCGAGGGCGTCGTCGAGGCGGTCGAGCGCAAGGAACAGTCCGAGCGCGCGCCGCTCCTCTACGACCTGACCTCGCTCCAGCGCGACGCGAACCGCCGCTACGGCTTCTCCGCGCGGAGGACGCTGCAGGCTGCGCAGTCGCTCTACGAGGACAAGAAGGCGATCACGTACCCGCGCACGAGCTCCCGTTGGCTCTCCGGCGACCTGGTCTCGCAGCTGAAGCCCACCGCGGGCACCCTCGAGCCGATCCCCGACTACGCCCAGGCGGCGCGCTACGTGCTCGGCCTCCAGCAGCTGCCGCTCGGCCGCGTGGTCAACGACTCGAAGGTCAGCGACCACCACGCGATCATCCCGACCGACGTCGAGCACGAGCTCGACCGTTTCTCGCCCGACGAGCGGCGCGTCTTCGACCTCGTCGCCCGCCGCTTCCTCGCGGTCTTCCACTCGCCGGCGCGTTACGCGCGCACGACGATCGTCACCCTGGTCGAGGAGGAGCGCTTCCGCAGTCGCGGCAAGGTCACCCTCGAGGCCGGCTGGCGCGGCGTCTACGGGCTCGAGTCCGACGAGGACAAGAAGGCCCGGCAGCAGGAGGAGGACTCCGAGGACGAGAGCGCCGAGCTGCCGCCCCTCGAGCAGGGCCAGGCGGTGAAGTGCGTCACAGCCGAGGTCGAAGCGAAGGAGACCAGGCCACCGCCCCGCTACACCGAGGCGACGCTGCTCTCCGCGATGGAGACCGCCGGCAAGCTGATCGACGACGAGGAGTTGCGCGACGCGATGAAGGAAAGCGGCCTCGGCACCCCGGCCACCCGTGCGGAGACGATCGAGACGCTCATCCGCCGCGAGTACATCGAGCGCGCCGGCAAGGACCTGACGCCGACGCCGAAGGGCCTGCAGGTGATCACGATGCTCGAGGAGCATCCGCTCACCTCCCCGGAGCTGACCGGCGACTGGGAGAAGCGCCTGACCGACATCGAGCGCGGTGACGAAGACCGCGGCGTGTTCATCAAGGACATCGAAGACTTCACGCGGGCGACGGTCGAGAAGATCGCCGCGCTCGACAAGGAGAAGCTGCGCCCGGAGCGGGTCGAGCTTGGTCTTTGTCCGCGCTGCGGCGCCGAGACCGGCGAGATCATCAAGGAGAACTCGAAGGCCTACGGCTGCACGAGCTGGAAGAGCCGCGAGGAGACCGGCTGCGGCTTCGTCATCTGGAAGCGTGTCGCCGGCCGCTCGCTCACCCCGGAGATCGCGCGCCAGCTGCTCGAAGAGGGGAAGACCAAGGAGGTCATCTCGGGCTTCCGCTCGCGTGCCGGCAAACCTTTTCGCGCGCGCCTCGTCTTGAACGGGGAGGGTAAGGTCGAGTTCGACTTTCCCGCGCGCAAGGAAACCAAAGAGGCTGCCGTCGCGGAATAGTAAAAGCGAGGACTACGTTTCCGAAAACCGAGCCCCGTAGTGGCTCCTTCCCCTGGCCAGCCGAGGACAATCGGCCTACAGTGCGAAAGATCGAGGCAGGAATCGCGTCTAAGACCCAAGAGGAGAAATTGACTCAGAGCCAACTTCAGGAACTGTTGGGGACCGAGCCCGCGCGCGCGCTGCTGGAAGCCGCCGAGGAGCGTGGCTTCGTCCTGCCCGCTGAGCTCGAGGCATTCGCGCTCGAGCATGACCTCGGCGACGACGAAGTCGAGGACCTGACTCGCGAGCTCGAGACCACCGGTCTCGAGGTGCGCGAGCCTGCCGCGGAAGGCGAAGAGGCGGAGAAGAGCGAGCCCGCGGTCGAGCAGCCCCAGCCCCAGCCGCAGGCCTTGGTCGGCGCGGCCGACAGCCTCCAGCTGTTCCTGGCCGACATCGGCCGGCACAAGCTTCTGACCGCGGCCGAGGAGGTCATGCTCGCGAAGGCGATCGAGCGCGGCGACCTCACCGCCAAGCGTCGGATGATCGAGTCGAACCTGCGGCTCGTCGTCTCCATTGCCAAGGGCTACCGAGGCCTCGGCGTCCCGTTCCTGGATCTGATCCAGGAGGGCACGCTCGGCCTCAACCGCGCGGTCGAGAAGTTCGACTGGCGCCGGGGCTACAAGTTCTCGACGTACGCGACCTGGTGGATCCGCCAGTCGGTGCAGCGCGCAGTCGCCAACCACGCGCGCACGATCCGCGTGCCCGTACACGTGGTCGAGCGCCAGCAGAAGCTCGGCCGCGCCGCGCGCCGGCTCGAAGTCGAGCTTGGCCGCGAGGCGACCAAGGAGGAGCTCGCCGACGCAACCGGTCTGCCGATCCAGCACGTGGACGAGGCGCTCGGCGCGGCGCAGGCTTCGGTTTCGCTGAACCAGACCGTGGGCGCCGATGACGAGGGCGAGCTCGGCGACCTGTTCGCCGACCGTGAGGCTGCTGATCCGTTCGAGGAGGCCGAGGAGTCGCTGCGCCGTCAGGGCGTGCGGCGGGCACTCGATGCGCTGCCGGAACGCGAGCGGCGGATCCTCGAGTTGCGCTTCGGCTTCGAGGGGGAGCCGTGGACGCTCGAGGCAATCGGGCACGAGCTCGACCTGACCCGTGAGCGGGTCCGCCAGCTGGAGGGCCAGGCTCTCGCCCGGCTTGCCGCGCTGCGCGAGCTCCAGACCGTCGCCGCCTAACCAGACCGCGTCTACCCAGGGGCGCTAACATCCGGCCCTCGCTCGGCGTCCGTACATGTACATAGAGCCGAGGGGCCTGAGTCGACCGGAAGGAGATGGTCCGGGTGAAGCGTTGGGTGGTTGGTTTCTCGTCGGTGGTAATCACGCTGGCGCTTGTCGCCGTAGGTTGCGGCGGCGGGTCGAAGAGCAGCAGCAGTACCAAGAGCACGAGCGCAGGCGGCACGGGCGGCGAACTGAGGACGGTCGCCAACGCGGCGCCTTCCGGCTCGCCGGACCCGCAGGTGAACTACACCCTCCAGGAATGGCAGCTTCTGATCACTTCGCACGACGGCCTGATCGCCTTCAAGCGTGTGGCCGGCGCGCCGGGGACAGTGAAGGTGCCGGACCTCGCGGAGGCGATTCCCAAGCCGACGAACGGCGGCAAGACCTGGACCTTCAAGCTCCGGTCCGGGATCAAGTTCTCGGACGGCTCGACCCTCGACGGTGCCGACGTCCTGGCCACCTTCGAGCGGCTCTTCAAGATCGGCAACAGCCCGAATGCGGGCACCTGGTACAACGTCATCCAGGGGGCCGACGCGTGCATCAAGACGCCGAAGACATGCGACCTCTCGAAGGGCATCGTCGTGGACGGCGACACGATCACGTTCCACCTGACCACCTCCGATCCGGAGTTCCTGGACAAGCTCGCGGTGCCGTTCGCGTTCATTCTTCCGTCGAGCACGCCGACGAAGAACGTCAACATCCCGCCCCCCGGCACCGGCCCATACAAGTGGGTCCAGTACGCTCCGAACACGCAGATCAAGCTCGTGCGCAACTCGTTCTTCAAGGAGTGGTCGAAGGACGCGCAGCCGGCAGGGAATCCCGACACGATCGTCCAGAAGTTCGGCCTCACCCCCGAGGCCCAGGTGACCGCGGTCGAGAACAACACGGCCGACTGGATGTTCGATCAGCCGCCGGCGGATCGCCTCTCGGAGCTGAGCACGAAGTACGCCGACCGGGTGCACGTGAACCCGTTGACGGCGGTCTGGTACTTCGCCTTCAACACGAGGCAGCCGCCCTTCAACAACTTGAAGGCGCGGCAGGGCGTCAACTACGCGACCGATCGCAACGCCCTGGTGAAGATCTACGGCGGCCCGAAGCTGGCTGTTCCGACCTGCCAGATCCTGCCGCCGAACTTCCCCGGCTACAAGCCGTACTGCCCGTACACCGCGGGCGGCGGCACTGACAAGTGGACCGGCCCCGACATGGCCAAGGCGAACCAGCTGATCGCCGCGTCAGGGACGAAGGGCGCTGCAGTGAAGGTGAACACGACCACGAACGACGTGGACAAGGCGCTCGGCCTCTACTTCGTCGGGCTCCTGAACAAGCTCGGCTACAAGGCCACGCTGCAGGCCCTCTCGCCGGACATCCAGTACCCGTATGTGCAGAACTCGAGCAACAAGCCGCAGTTCGCGTACTCGAGCTGGTATCAGGACTATCCGGCGGCCTCGGACTTCCTGAACATCCTGCTCGGGTGCGGCTCGTTCCACCCGAACAGCAACTCGAGCCCGAACATCGCCGAGTTCTGCAACCAGGGGATCCAGGCGAACATGGACAAGGCCGGCACGCTCGGGATCACCGACCCGACCTCGGCGAACAACCTGTGGGCCCAGGTGGACAAGGACGTGACCGACCAGGCTCCCTGGGTCTCGATGTTCAACCCGAAGTACATCGACGTCCTTTCCGACCGCGTCTCGGGCTACCAGTTCAGCCCGCAGTGGTACTTCCTACTGGCCCAGGCGTCGGTGAAGTAGGCGCAACAGGGACGGCCCGTGGCTGAGTTCGCGTACGAGCCGGAACCCGAAGTACGTCTGGCGCCCGGCGAGAGCGCCCAGGAGATCTCCGGCAGGAGCCCCTGGGCCATCGCCGGGCGTCGCCTCGTTCGCAATAGGCTTGCGATGGGAGCGCTCGGGCTGTTCCTCCTGATCGTCGTCGTCAGCTTCCTCGCGCCCGTCTACGCGCATCGGATCGCGCACACCGACCCCTTCGTCTCGAACATCTCGGGCACCACCGTCGTCGACGGCAAGACGGTTGACGTCGTTCAGCAAGGCACTGGCGGGCTCGGTCTCGGCGAAACCCCAATCGGACCCACCTGGCGGTCGAACTACTTCCTCGGCGCCGACAACCAGGGCCGCGACGTTGCGGCGCGCGTGCTCTACGGCGGCCGCGCGTCGCTCCTGATTGGGATCGGCTCGGCCCTGATCTGCTGTATCGCGGCCCTGGGGCTCGCCCTGCTGGCCGGCTTCTTCCGCGGCTGGCTGGACTCGGGGCTCTCGCGCGTGATGGACCTGATCTGGGCGTTCCCGGTGTACCTGCTCGCGATCTCCCTCGCCACGGTGTTGCTGACCACGCCGGGAGGGCTGAAGATCGGCTTCGTCACCGTCGATCCCGGGAGCCTCTGGTTGCCCACGCTGATCATCGCGCTCGTCTTCATCCCCTACGTCTTCCGGCCCGTGCGGGGGCAGGTGCTCTCGGTGCGGGAGAAGGAGTACGTCGAGGCGTCGGTTTCGCAGGGCGCCTCGAGCCTGCGCCTGATGTTCGCCGAGATCCTCCCGAACGTGATCTCGACCGTGATCGTGATGCTGCCGCTGATGATCGCGACGACGGTCTTGACCGAGGCCGCGCTCTCGTTCCTCTCGATCGGCGTGCAGGCTCCGAAGGCGAGCTGGGGCACGGTGATCGAGGACGGCCAGGGCCTGCTCTACACCCGCCCGTGGGTGGCAATCGCGCCCGGGATCATGATCGTGCTCACGGTCCTTTCGCTGAACGTGCTCGGCGACGGCGTCCGCGACGCGCTCGATCCGCGCGCCAAGGTGAAAGTCCGGGAGGAGCGGGTGTGACTGCCTTCATCATCCGAAGGCTGATCGGGCTCGTGCTCGTGCTGTTCGCGATCACGGTGCTCGTCTTTCTGATCTTTTTCGCGACGCCCGGGGTCGACCCGAGCGCCCGGCTGGCCGGGCGCAACCCCTCGCCCGAGACCGTGGCCGCGGTCAAGCACGAGTTCGGCCTCGACCGGCCGCTACCGGTCCGCTACGCGCTGATGATGAAACGGCTCTTCATCTCGCGCGACCTCGTCTCGTACGGCAACCAGGCGCTGGAGGTCGTCCCTGCGATCATGGCTGCCGCCCCCGTGACCTTCTCGCTGGTGTTCGGCGCGGCCGTACTCTGGGTGTTAGCCAGCATCGCCGTGGGCGTGTTAGCCGTCACCTTCAAGGGGACGATCGTCGACACGTCACTCATGATCCTCGCGCTGATCGGGATCTCGATGCCGGTCTTCTGGCTCGGGGAGGTGGTGAACCTGATCACGCAGGATCGCCTGCACGACACCTTCCTCTTCAGTTGGGTGCCGCCGCTCGGTTACGTGCCGTTCACGCAGAACCCCTGGCAGTGGTTCCTGCACCTGGTCCTCCCGTGGATCACGCTCTCGGTGCTCTACATCGGGTTCTACGCGCGCGTCCTGCGCGCGAACATGCTCGACATCCAAAACGAGGATTACGTGCGCACCGCCAAGGCCAAGGGCCTCTCGCCGCAGAATGTCCTGCGGAGGCACATCCTGCGCACCTCGATGATCACCTTCGTCTCGCTCTTCGGCCTCGACTTCGGCGTGCTCGTCGGCGGCGGGGCGCTCCTGACCGAGGTCGTCTTCGGCCTTCCCGGAGTCGGGCTCCTGACCTACCACGCGCTGCTCTCGCTCGACCTCCCGGTGATCATGGCGACGGTGATCTACGGCGCCTTCTTCATCACGATCATGAGCGCGCTCGTGGACATCCTCTATGCGCGGCTCGACCCACGAATCAGGCCCACCTAGCGCGGCGTGTTTTTTTACCGCGGGCCTAACGAAATTGTGGCCAGGACGTCTCCTGTTTGCGAAGATTGGCCCCAGCAAGCGACCGGGGTTTTAGCTACGGGGAGGTGCAATGACTAGGAACCAACGGTGGACCTGGCTTCTGAGCGTTCTGGCTCTGGCGGCCGGGTTCTCGCTGATGGTCGCGGCGTACGGAGTCGCGGCAAACCGCACGAAAGCGGCACCGAAGCAGTCACACGCATCGGTGGGGACGCTGAAGGCGGTGCTCGACACGATCGACTATCTGGACCCGCAGCAGGCATACACGGGCCAGAGCTGGTGGGCGATGTGGAACGTCTGGGAGACCCTGCTCACGTACGGACACGTGGACGGCCCAGGGGGCTACAAGCTCGTACCGGGTCTCGCACAGTCGCTGCCGTCGATTTCGGCGAACGGCAAGGTCTACAAGTTCAAGCTGCGCAGTGGCTTGAAGTACTCGAACGGCGCGCCCGTGAGAGCGTCCGACTTCGAGTACGCGATCAAGCGAGGCTTCCTGGCCACCGGCCAGGGCGTCGGCTTCTACACCGACATCGCAGGCGCGGCGGCGTTCGCGGCACACCCGACTGCTGGCGGCAACATCTCCGGCATCTCCGCGAACAACGCGAAGCGGACGATCACGATCAGGATGGCCAAGCCGCGAGGCGACTTCCTGACGATCGTGGCGCTGCTCTTCGCCGCTCCGGTGCCGGCAGGGACGACCCCCGCGATCCACAACGGGAACATCCCGGCGACGGGCCCGTACCGCATCTCGAACTACGACCCGAACCGCGGGTTCACGATGGTGCGGAACAGGTTCTTCAAGCCGACGAAGAACATCCCGCGCGGGAACCCCAACCGGATCGACGTCAGCCTGATCGGTGACGCGAACACCGCCGTGCAGCGAGTGATCGGCGGCCAGGCGGACTACACGAACGCGTCCATTCCGCCCGACCGCATCGCGAGCGTGCGGGGCAAGGGACAGCTCAAGCTCCGCCAGACGGCGAACACGTACTACTTCTGGATGAACATCAAGGAACAACAAGGCGAAGCAGCTGATCAACCAGGCGGGGGCCAAGAACGCGAAGGTCACAGTCTGGACGCGTGAAGTCTCCGACGCGGTGAAGTCGGCTACGTACTACACAGCCGTCCTCAACGCTATCGGGCTCGACGCCAAGCTGAACATCCTCCCGCGGACGACGTACTACACGACCGTCGGGAACGTGAACACGCACGCGCAGACCGGCTGGGCGCGGTGGCTGGAGGACTACCCGCACCCGCTCGACTGGTTCGACGTGCTGCTGAACGGCAACCGCATCACGAACCAGGACAACAACAACTACGCCTGGTACAAGAACGCGAAGACCGACAGGGAGATCGAGAACCTCAAGAAGGCTCAGGTCTTGACGCCCGCGGTCAACGCGCGGTGGGCGACTGTCGAGAAGCAGATCATGCAGTTGGCTCCGTGGGCGCCGTGGTCGAACCGCGTCTTCCCGGAGTTCTTCAGCAAGAAGATGGGCTGCATCCACGTGCAGCGCCTGTACGGCATCGACCTCGCTCGCTTGTGCAAGAAGTAGTGAGGTAGCAACAGGGACACGGAGTGAGGGCGCCTGCGGGCGCCCTCAGTTCACTAGACTCGCTGCAAACCGAGGGCAAATGGCTGAGCCTGCAACCGAACTCTCTCTCGACAGCGCAGCACTTCTCGCCGCCGAAGAGCACGAGGTGGCGATCGTCGGGCGCAGCCCTTGGTATCTGGCTTGGCGGCGCCTCCGCCGCAACTACGTTGCCCTCGTCGCCCTCGCAGTCTTCTTCCTGATCGTCTTCGCGTGCGCGCTCGCGCCGGTCTACGCCCACCACGTGGCGCACACGGGGCCGAACGAGACCCACGTGGACGAGGACGTACTCGTCAGCGGTCACCTGAAGCCGGTGATCAGCGGCGGGGCGACCTACGACGCCAAGACCAACACCTTCGACACGAGCAAGTCGGTCATCATCCTCGGCCCGACCTTGTGGCATGCGCACGGCCGCTTCGTCCTCGGCGCCGACGACCTCGGCCGCGACGTGGCCGTGCGGCTGCTCTACGGCGGCTTGAACTCCCTCAAGATCGGCATCGGCTCGGCCCTCATCTGCACGTTTATCGCGGTCGTGCTAGCGCTGCTGGCCGGCTTCTTCGGGGGCTCGGTGGACTGGATCGTGACGCGCTTCTTCGACTTGATCTGGGCCTTTCCCGTGCTGCTGCTCGCGATCGCCCTCGGGAGTGCGCTTTCGATCAACGGCTTTCACCACTTCGGAATCGCCATCGAGCCCGGCAGCCTGTGGATCCCGACGCTCGTGATCTCCTACGTCCTGATCCCCTACGTGGGCAGGCCGCTGCGCGGCCAAATCCTGTCGCTGCGCGAGAAGGAGTTCATCGAGGCCGCTGTGGGCCAGGGGGCGGGGCCGATCCGGATCATGTTCTCCGACTTGCTGCCGAACGTGATCTCGACGATCCTCGTCTTCTTCACCCTGATCATCGCGACCAACATCCTTACCGAAGCAGGCCTTTCGTTCCTCGGTGCCGGCGTGCGCCCCCCCGATCCCTCCTGGGGAAACCTGATCGCGAGCGGCCAGGACCAGCTCGTGACCGCGCCGTGGCTCGCGCTCGTGCCGGGCATCGCGATCGTGCTGACGGTGCTCTCCCTGAACATCTTCGGCGACGGCCTGCGCGACGCGCTCGACCCGCGCGCCAAGGTGAGGATCGAGCACTGATGGCGGCCCCCGCCCGCTGATGGTCGCCTTCATCATCCGCCGCTTCATCGGGATGATCGCGGTGCTGTTCGCGGTCAGCGTGATGGTGTTCATCGTCTTCGTCCTGATCCCGGGAGGCGATCCAGCGGAGCGGATGGCCGGCAAGAACCCCACTCCGGCGAACATCGTCAACATCCGCGAGAAGTGGGGCTTCGACCAGCCCATCTACGTGCAGTATGTGCGGATGATGCAGAAGGCCGCGAACGGTTTCCTGCCGGGCAAGCACGGCGAGTACGACATCCTCAGCTCGTTCCAGAATCGCCAGAACGTGGCCGCGGAGATCAGGAGAGGGATTCCGGCGACGCTCTCCCTCTGCATCGGCGCGGCGATCATCTGGCTCTTCTTCGGGATCCTCGTCGGCGTGGTCTCGGCGGTGACCGCGGGGAGGACGTCCGACCGGTTAATCACGACCTTTGCCCTGATCGGCATCTCGATGCCGGTCTTCTGGCTCGGGATCGTCCTGCGGTACTTCCTGGCCGAGAAGCCGAACAACCCGCCGTTCCCGGACGGGGAGTACGTGCCGCTGACCGCCGATCCGGTGCAGTGGGCCTATCACCTGATCCTGCCCTGGTGCTGCCTGGCCGTGCTCTTCATCGGCTTCTATGGGCGCGTCCTACGCTCGAACATGCTCGACGTGATGAACGAGGACTACGTGCGCACGGCTCGCGCGAAGGGCCTCGCGCCGGACCGCGTTTTGTTCAAGCACGTCCTGCGTAACTCGCTGATCCCGATCGTCAGCCTTTTCGGGCTTGACTTCGCAGCCGTGCTCGGCGGCGGGGCGATCCTCACCGAGACCGTCTTCAGCCTCAAGGGGGTGGGCTGGTACGCGGCCCAGTCGGTGGGTGACCTCGACCTGCCCCCGATCATGGGCGTCACCCTCTACGGCGCCTTCTTCATCGTCGTCTTCAGCGCGGTCGTGGACTTCCTCTACGCCTTCCTCGACCCACGGATCCGGACGTTCTAGATGGCAGAGCGGCTGCTCGAGGTGAAGGGTCTGAAGGTCCGGTTCGTGACCGAGGACGGGGCCGTGCGCGCCGTCGACGGCGTGGACTTCGAGCTCGACCGCGGCAAGGTGCTCGGCATCGTCGGCGAGTCCGGGTCAGGCAAGAGCGTGACCGCGATGACGATTCTCGGGCTGACCCGCGACCGCAACACCCGCTTCGAGGGCGAGGTGCACTACAAGGGCCAGAACCTGCTCGAGCTCTCCGAGTCCAAGCTGCGGGACGTCCGCGGGAACGAGATCGCGATGATCTTCCAGGACCCGATGACCTCACTCAACCCGGTCTACAAAGTCGGTGACCAGATCGTCGAGGCGATCCAGACCCACGAGGGCACGGGCAAGCGCGAGGCGAAGAAGCGTGCCGTCGAGCTCCTGCGCCAGGTCGGGATCCCGAACGCCCAGCAGCGCGTGGACGACTACCCGCACCAGTTCTCCGGCGGCATGCGCCAGCGGGCGATGATCGCGATGGCACTCTCCTGCAACCCCGACGTGCTGATCGCCGACGAGCCGACCACCGCGCTCGACGTGACCATCCAGGCGCAGATCCTCGAGCTGCTCGACAACCTGCGTGCCGACTTCGACTCGTCGGTGATCCTGATCACGCACGACCTGGGCGTCGTCGCCGAGGTCGCGGACGAGATCATCGTCATGTACGCCGGTCGCGTGGTCGAGCGGGGCTCGAAGCGCAATGTCTTCTACGACCCGCAGCACCCGTACACATGGGGCCTGCTCGGCTCGATCCCACGGCTCGACCGGCCCAAGCCGAAGAAGCTGCACTCGATCAAAGGCACGCCGCCCTCGCTGATCAACCTTCCGCGCGGCTGCAAGTTCCGCCCCCGCTGCCCACATGCCTTCGAGAAATGCCAGGAGGAGCCGGAGCTGAAGAACCGCGTCGAGGACCCCGGCCACCTCGACCGCTGCTGGCTCTCCGTCGAGGAGAAGCGCGGCGTGCGTGACGCCACGCTCGCCGGAGAGGCGCAGGTGGTCGCGTGAGCGAGAGTCCGAACGGCGCGCCGCTGCTCGAGGTCAAGCACCTGAAGAAATACTTCCCGGTGCGGAAGGGTGTTCTCTCCCGCGAGGTTGCGCGCGTGCACGCCGTCGACGACGTCACGCTCGGCGTTTCCGAGGGCGAGACGCTGGGCCTCGTCGGCGAGTCTGGCTGTGGGAAGTCCACTCTGGGGCGCTGTGTCGTGCGGCTGCTCGATCCGACCGCGGGCGACGTCGTCTTCGACGGCCACTCGATCGGCAAGTTGCGCGCCCGCGCACTGCGGCCGCTGCGCCGTCAGATGCAGATGATCTTCCAGGACCCGTACGCGAGCCTGAACCCGCGCAAGCGCGTCGGCACGATCATCGGCGACCCGATGCGCATCCATGGGATCGGCGACCGCAAGGAGCGCAAGGAAGCCGTCGAGGAGCTGCTCGAGAAGGTCGGGCTCTCGCCTGAGCACTACAACCGCTTCCCGCACGAGTTCTCGGGTGGCCAGCGCCAGCGCATCGGCGTCGCGCGTGCGCTCGCGCTGCGGCCGAAGCTGATAGTGGCCGACGAGCCGGTCTCGGCGCTCGACGTCTCGATCCAGGCGCAGATGGTCAACCTGCTCGAGGAGCTCCAGGACGAGTTCCGCCTTACCTACGTCTTCATCGCGCACGACCTTGGCGTCGTCCGCCACGTCTCCGATCGGATCGCGGTCATGTACCTCGGCAAGCTCGTCGAGCTCTCGCCGGCGGAGGAGCTCTACACGCGGCCGATCATGCCCTACACCGAGGCGCTGCTCTCGGCCGTGCCCGTGCCCGACCCCGACCTTGCGGCGAAGCGCGAGCGGATCGTCCTCGAGGGCGACGTGCCGAGCCCGATCAACCCGCCTTCCGGCTGCCGCTTCCACCCGCGCTGTCGCTACGCGACGGACATCTGCTCACAGGTCGAGCCGCCGCTCGTGGACTACGGCAACGGGCACCTCGCGGCTTGCCACCATCCGCTCAACGTGGACAAGGCGACACTCGCACGCGTGCAGGCTTCGCCGACGCACACGCCCGAGGCCGCCGACGAGTCGGCGCTCCCTCAGGAACCGGGCAAGGAAGAGTCGCGGCCGGTGCCGCGGCAACCGTAATACCAGACGGCATCCCTGAAATGGGGTAGTCCGTGTGGCTAAAGCGGCTGCGTATCGAGGCCGATAGGCCCACTACGATGGACGCCGCCGAGCGCAAGGAGATCCTCACCCGCTACGGGAACCACAGTCGCCGCTTCGACGCGGTGGCGAAACGGCGCAGTGGGGGCGGCGAGGTAATTCCGTTCTCCGGCCCGCTCCAGGAGCTAGAGCAGGAGCCGACGGCCCGCGAAATCGAGGTGCTTCAGTTGATCTCGGACGGGCTCGTCAATCGCGAGATCGGCGTACGGCTCTTCCTTTCCGAAGAGACCGTCAAATCGCATGTCCGACACCTGCTTGCAAAGCTGCAGGCGCGGTCGCGCGCCCACGCGGTAGCGGTGGGCTTTAGGCGCAGCCTGATCGCCTAAGCGTCAGGCCAAACCAAATCCAACTTCAAAACCGCCTTCCACAGCCCTGTGGAAATCCCTCAACAGGGTGATGTGACGGCGCTGTGGAAAACAGATGCTTCGCGCCTAGAACGACTTTGAGTTTCCCACGACAGCCGCGATGGCTACGAGGGTGCCGATGAGGCTTGCAGCGCGGATACGGAATCCCGCCATTACGGGATACCTCCCTTCGGGGGGGACTGACGACGCCCCGAGTGTATACCCCTTTCGGGGGACTATCAACTGGCGCCTTCTCGTAGGCAGCTATGACGCAGCCCGCGTCTTTGCACTGAAAGAGCGCCGAACTCTTGGGTGGATTATCGCCCTGTCGATGGGCTGCATCGGTTTTGCCATTGCGCTGGTCGCGCTTGGTTATGGGCTGCCGCCTTGGTGGCAGTTTGCCGCTCTCGCCGTCGTTACGGCCGCCGCAGAGCGACAGAGCGTCCGTGTCGCGCGAAATGTAGAGACGTCAGTCGCTTTCTTACCCTTCGTCTTCACTGCCGTGGCGTTCGGTCCGCTAAGCGCCTTGGCCGTTGGAATTTTCGCCAACGCGCTGGATTTTCGTCGCCCCTACCTCAGATGGGCGATCTACATTCCAGCTCGTGGTCTGACGGGGGCTTGCACGGGATTGGTCGCCGCTCAGGTAATCACGGACAGGGCGAACTTCGGGACGGCCACTCTCGCGACAGTCGTGGCCGGTGTTGCGAATGTTTTGTTTGACAGCCTTTTCAATGTAGGGACGCTACTCGTGCGACGCTCAGCTCCGATCAGCGTCTACATCCGTTCGGTCGGCCCATTAACCCTGTTGTCGTTGCCGCTCTATGTGCCTCTCGTCGGGCTCATGGTCTTTGGCTATCAGCACTACTCCTTTTGGACGGCGGCGATGTTTCTCGGTCCAACCCTTGCTCTTCAGCGCGTCGTCCATCTCTACCAGCGCCAGCGTGACGTATCGCAGGAACTCGTCGACGCAAATGAGCGTCTCGAGGCTGCGAACATTTCATTTGCGACTGCCCTGGTCACAACTCTTGATGCTCGCGACCGGTACACGGCAGGTCACTCGGCCTTGGTGGCTCGGTACGCGAGTGACATCGCACGCCGGCTTGGTCTCTCGGAGGAGGAGCAAAGTCTCGCACACCTCTGCGGGCTAGTTCACGATGTTGGAAAGATCGGACTTGCGCCGGGTCTGCTTGAAAAGCCTGGCCCACTAACGCTTGAGGAGCGGCGCCAGATGGAGCAGCATCCGGTCATTGGAGAACGGATTCTTGCAAAGGTGGATGACTATTCGGAAATCGCGAGGGTCGTCCGGCATCATCATGAACGCGTGGATGGAGCGGGCTACCCAGACGGTCTCCATGGCGACCAAATTCCACTTCTCTCGCGGATCATCGCTGTAGCCGACGCCTATGATGCAATGACCTCTGAGCGTCCATATCGTGAGCCGATGCCCTCGCGGGTAGCCCGGCTACGTCTTGCTCAGGCTGTTGAGAGTCAGTTCGACACGACTGTGGTGGCAGCCTTTGAAGCGATCCTGGCGCAGGCCGGGGACAGTTATCGAGCCGGATTCGGTGAGATGTTCCGCTCCAATGAGGCACGGGGCCATGGCGACGCTCGCATGTCCCTCGCAGATCTCACACCTAAGGCACAGGCGTCCTAGTACCAAAAATGGCCGCCTCTGTCCTGCTCCGAACTCCCAATTTCCTCAGGATGTTGCGAACATGAACCTTGACCGTCACAACGCTCAGGAAGAGCGCGCTAGCTATCTCCTTGTTGGATCGCCCGTCGCAGATAAGCTCGAAGACATCTCTCTCTCGGGGTGTTAGGCCGCCGGGAGGAGAACATGTCTCCGCCGGTGATTGAAGCCTAAGCCCCGCGGAACGGGCACGGCCATGGTCGTTGGCGCGCAATAGGATCGGCACGAGTTCCTCAATAACGCTCGAGTCGGCGGTTAGCGCCTTTAAGATCCGCGGATCAGCCCGATACGCGAAGACGAACATATCGATTAGGCCCGATTTTAAAGTTCTTAGCAACGCCTTCGTTGCAAGCTTCGCCCCCCTACTTTCATCGTCGCGGATGGTCAGGAGAACCCGTGCCCACTCGCAAAGCGTGGTGGGTTCCAGTTCTGCGCTTAGCGTCTCTGCCTTGGCCAAGAGAGTGTGGGCTTGAGATAGTTCTCCTAGGCACATCAAAGCCAGCGCACGGGACGCGAGAAATTCAGCTCGTTGCCCCCTTGCTCGAACTCCTGGCCAGGAATACTCCGTAGCGGCCAGAGCCTGCTCGAAGGCACCCTCGATGAGGAGGAGTCGACACCGCGTCGCGGCGGTACTCATCGATAGGTATTCATCGCCGTTCTTCGCGCTCAATTCGTCTGCGCGGTCGAGCACCCTCGACGCCTTCGAATATTCGCCGACGCCCAGATGGATTCCGGCTCTGGTGAGCAACATGTGTGGACGTGCGAAATCCAGGTGATACGTCTCCGCTTCGCGGAGACCAATCGTCACAAATGCGTTTGCATACTCGTAGTTGGTGGTAAGGCGAAGCGCGCTAGAATAGATGTGTAGGAATGAGACACGCACGACTGGATCGCGAGTCTCTTGAACTAACTCGGCGATCGGCCGCGCGTCGTCGAGTGCATGCAAGAGAGCTCCTCGGCGGGTGGCGAGGTATAGCCGTCCGTTATGCGTCCGGATGAGTTCGTCTACGGTCCCCGAGCAAGATGCTTCGAACTCCCGGAGTATGTCTTCCGCGCCTTCTCTCTCGAGTTCAACCGTGGTTACGAACTCTCCCCAAAGCGCATTCTGCGTTTCCACGAGAGTCTGTGCGACTTCCCGGGCTCGCCCGAAATGCCCAAGCGCCTCCTGTGGAGTGTCGGTGAGATGGGCGTTCTGCCCTGCGCGATAGAATGCTCGGGACGCAAGCGCGCTTTTGGGGTCGATTCGCTCGCCCGCCCGTGCGGCAAGTATCTTCGCCCGATCGTGGCGTCCGGCCCGAAAGTAGTATTCGGCTTCAAGAAGGTCCAAGGTCGGCGACTCGAGTCTGTTCGATCGCCCGAAGTCAAGCCAGGTTTTGAGGGTTTCAGTGCGCCCGCATTCGACGAGCTCATCAAGTGCTTGAGCAACCAGCTCATCCAGGAGCTCCAGTCGACCGAAGCGACACAATAGGGCGAATGCTTCTTCCCAACAATGGGTGTCGAAAAGTAGATGTACAACGTCTCGGACCGTCGAGTCGATGAACTCTCGGTCGAGGACCATGAACTTGTCTAGAAGGAAGCTCCGAAGAAGGGGGTGTAGATCGACCGTCGAAGAGCTGGCGGCGATAAGGAAGCCCGCTCGTTGGCCTTCGGCGAGAACGTGTGTCGTCTCATTGCCTAGAAGAGCTGCAGTAAGGCGAGGACTAAGGCTCGGCAGAAGCGACAGACGGCAGAGTTCCGTCTTAACGTCTTCCGCTAGGAGGGCATACAGCTCCTCAGCTACATAGTCATGGAGGTCTACCGGAAGCCTGTCGTGCTCGAGAAGTGTGGATAGATCAGCAAAGGAAGCAAGGCCAATTACCGCTGGCCATCCGTTGGCCAAACCGATCAAGGCGCGCGCCGCTGCCCCATCGCTATTCACAAGCACATCGCCCGCTTCCTGTTGATCCATCGCGAGGGCGTGCTGGCCAAGCTCGGCAAGCTCCCCGTACAACAGTCGGCGCGGCGATGCCCAGACCGGTCGCGTGCGACTGGCGATTAGCCAACGAAACCCGGTTCGGGAGAGCAATAGGTTGATCAGAGCTTCGGAACCAGTCGAGGTAAGGAGGTGATAGTCATCTATCGCAAGCCAGGTATCCGGAGGCCATTCCTCTAGGCGTTCAGTCAAGAGCGCGGCTACTGTCTCAATCTCACGTTGAGGCTCTCCCGCTGCCGCTAACCAGGCATGTAAACGGTCGCTTGCGGGAGAATCGGCGGATGGCGCAGCCTCAGCAAGGCCGACGGCGAGCGCGGCGACATCGCTGGAGGCTCTGACGGCTTGGTACCAAGCGTGCGGACGCGTGGCTAGCCATTGCCGAGCCAAGGTGGTCTTCCCATAGCCGGCGGGGGCGACGAGCATGATGACTCGTGCCGACGTCTCGTCGAGGAGTCGCGTCAAGCGCGGCCGCTCGATTATGTGCCGGTGCCCCGCGGGGATTTCTAGGTCAGCCTTGTCGCCCATGCTGTGTGCGGGCGCCGCGATCCCGCTGGCGTAGCCTAGACCCGCAGTGGGCCGCGGCCAACTGTCCAGTAGAGACGCCGCGCCTGCGGCCGCGCGGCCGCAGGCGCGAGTCCTTAGTCCCCCGAGGCGGTCGGACCTGTCTCGAGGCTCTGGGAGAGGGGATCACGTCCCGTCAACGTGCGGTACGCACTCGGGATCTGACGACGCTTTGCGCAACCGAGCTTTTGCCGGAGCACGTCTGAGTGGGCCTTCGCCGTTCGCGGCGAGATGCCGAGACGGCGAGCGACCTCCTCGTTGGAACATCCGGCGGCGATCAGCTCGATCACCTGGCGTTGCCGATCCGTGATGATCGGCGGCCCCTCATGTAGCACTGCGACCATGCCGGCGACGCTAGCAATGCCCCCGCCTCGCGACTATTGCCCCGACGGCGTATTGGCACGGCTACGTCGTCGGACGTAGGTGGTCAGCAGCTAGGTGGGTGAGGGCGAGGCGCTTCTTGCGGTGTCGGCATGAACAAAGCTCGCCTCGTGCCCGCGCGCGTTCGCGGCCGCGAGCTCGTCCTGATCCAGCGCCCCGATCCGCGTCAGCAACTCGAACTCGTCGCGTAGATGGGTGCGCATCATTTCGGGCCCGTCGGTGGCGATCG
>WNGB01008872.1_pt1 | contig 26688 bp, 24 predicted proteins | sample 5400681 | NCBI WGS metagenome assembly WNGB01 (sample SAMN13153367, study PRJNA577476) | soil metagenome | isolation source: 115 cm soil or saprolite under grassland replicate 2 | place: USA:California | collected 2016-06-15
TCGGCCGGCTCGCGCCGGCTCTCATTGCCGCCGGCAAGGCCGAGAACCACATCCTCGCGCGCCTCGGCGCGAGCGATTGCACCCTGTCCGAGGACGCGTTCCGGCTCTAGACCCTCTGCCCGAGGTCGCGAATGACCTCAACGAGGAGCTCGACGTCGTCCGTCGTCGTGCGGAAGTTGACGAACGCCGGCCGGAAGCCGGCCTTCCCTGCCCAGCGGGTCGTGCCGACGTAGATGCGACCGTCCTTCAGCACGCGCTCGCCGATCGTGAGGTTCAGCTCGTCGAGATCCTCCTCTGCGATCCCCTCCGGCCGGTAGCGGAAGAAGACGATGTTGAGCGGCGCGGGAGCCAGCAGCTCGAAGTCCGGCGCGGACTCGACGAGCCCGACGAGGTGCGCCGCGTTGTCCAGACAGCGCTCGACGATCTCGGCGTACCCGCTCCGTCCGTATGCGCGGAGCGTCGCCCAGACCGGCAGTGAGCGGGCCCGCCTCGACATCTCCGGGCCCATGAAGCCGTAGATCGGCCGCTCCTCGTCCGCCGTCGGAAGGTAGTCAGCCCCCGCGCTGAAGATCTCCGCGAGCCGCTTCGGTTCCCGCACGAAGACGAAGCCGCAGTCGAAAGGGACGTTGAGCCACTTGTGGCCGTCGGCGATGACGGAATCGGCTCGTTCGACTCCAGCGAGCAGATGCCTGGTGCGGGGCGAGAGCGCGCCGAAGAGGCCGAAGGCGCCGTCGACGTGAAGCCACGCCCCGTAGCGCTCGGCGAGGTCGGCGACATCCGCAAGCGGGTCGAAGTGTCCGGCGTTCACCTCCCCGGCGTTGCCGATCAGGATCGCCGGCGCGCCGTCGAGCTCCTGCAGCCGCTGCTCCATCAGCTCGAGATCCAGCCGGCCGGTCTCGTCGGCGGCGCAGATGGTCGGCCTCCCGCGACCCAGGCCGAGCATCGCCAGCGACTTGAGCGCGCTGACGTGCACGAAACCGCTCGTGAGCACAGGCGCGGCCGGAAGCCCTTCGAACCCGCTCAGCTCCAGATCGATTCCGTGCCGGCGCGCCCACCAGCTCCGGGCGGCGGCGAGGCCCGTGAAGTTGGCGACCGTGGCGCCGGTCACGAGGACGCCTCCCCAGGAGTCGGGGAGCCCGAAGAGATCGAGGAGCCAGTCGATTGAGATCGTCTCGAGCTCGGTCGCAAGCGGAGTCGCATCCCAGCCGCCGGCATTCTGGTCGAGCACGGCTGTCAGCCAGTCGGCGCCCAGCGCGGCCGGGGTCGCTCCGCCGATGACCCAGTGGAAGAAGCGCGGCCCGCTCGAGACGACCCGAGCGCCGTCGCTGAGCTCGATCAGCTTCGTCAGCGCATCGAGCGTGCCGTCGCCGTCCTCCGGCAGCGATCCGCGCGCCCGCCGTGCCGCCTCGTCGCTGTCGGCCCGCCGTACGGGAGCCTCGTCGAGATCCCCGAGATAGCGGCGGGCGTGCTCGAGAACGAGCTCGAGAGCGGCGATCGACTCGCCGGCGTCTCGCCCGGGGCCTGCCACAGGCTAGAGCGCGCCGCCCGCGGCAGGCGGAGCGCTGGCAACCTGGCCCTGGTCGCCGACGGGGTTCCGCGCCAGGTAATCCTCGACGAGGAGGATGTTCGACTCGGAGGCGCGCTCGACGACCGAGAGCAGGTCGGACATGCTCGATACCTCCTCGCGCTGCTCCTGCAGGAACCAGTGCAGGAACTGCTCGCCGACGAGGTCTCCTTCCTCGCGCGCGAGCGCGGCCAGCGCCGCGATCTGCTCGGTGACGCGCTTCTCCTGCTCGAGCGCGAGCGCGACGGGAGCGCGCGCGTCCGCGAAGTCCCTCTGCGGCTCGTCGACGCCGGGGATCACGACCCCGTGCCCGGCGTCGAGCAGGTACTGGACGATCATCAGCGCGTGGTTTCGCTCCTCGACCGCCTGCCGGTAGAAGTGGGCGGCGAGCTGCGGCAGTGTCTCGGCGTCGTAGTAGACCGCGATCGCCACATACTGCTGCGAGGCGGCGAACTCGTAGCCGATCTGCTCGTTCAGCGCCTGCGGAAAGCGCGCCATCGCCGCGACTTTACCTTCCACTGTCCGGTGTGTAGGCGCATAATCCGTATACATGGAGCGCAAGCGAATCCTGATCGTCGGCGCCGCGGGGCGCGACTTCCACAACTTCAACGTCGTCTACCGCGACCGTGAGGACTGCGAGGTCGTCGCCTTCACGGCCACGCAGATTCCGAACATCGACGGGCGCGTCTATCCCCCGCTGCTCGCGGGCCGGCTCTATCCCGAGGGGATCCCGATCCGGCCGGAGGCCGAGCTGGGCCACCTGATTCGCGAGCACGAGATCGACGAGGTCGTCTTCTCGTACTCCGACGTCACGCACGAGCACGTGATGCACATCGGCTCGCGCGCCCTGGCCGCCGGAGCCCGCTTCACGCTGCTTTCCCCGCACGAGACCGCGCTCACCTCCTCGAAGCCGGTCCTCGCAATCTGCGCCGTGCGGACCGGCTCCGGGAAGAGCCAGACGACGCGCCGTGTCGCACAGCTCCTGCGTGACGACGGGAAGCGCGTCGCGGTGCTCCGCCACCCGATGCCCTACGGCGATCTGACGCAACAGGTCGTCCAGCGCTTCGCGCGCTACGAGGACCTCGACGCCGCGGACTGCACGATCGAGGAGCGCGAGGAGTACGAGCCGCACCTCGCCGAGGGGAATCTCGTCTTCGCCGGCATCGACTACGCCGCGATCGTCGAAGCAGCCGAGCAGGAGGCCGACGTGCTCGTCTGGGACGGCGGCAACAACGACACTCCGTTCCTGCGGCCGGACCTGCACATCGTCGTCGTCGACCCGCACCGCCCCGGCCACGAGCTGCGCTACCACCCGGGCGAGACGAACCTCCGCATGGCGCACGTCTGCGTCGTGAACAAGGTCGACAGCGCCGACCAGCAGGGAATCGACGCCGTTCTCGACTCGATTCGGACCCACAATCCCGAGGCGCAGATCGTCCTCGCCGCCTCGCCCTTCCACGTCGAGGGCGACGCTTCGCAGATCGCGGGCAAGCGCGTGCTCGCGATCGAGGACGGTCCAACGCTCACGCACGGCGAGATGACCTACGGCGCGGCGGTGCTCGCCGCGAAGGCGAACGGCGCCGCCGAGCTCGTCGACCCCCGTCCGTGCGCCGTCGGCTCGATCGCCGCCACGCTCGCCGAATACCCGCACGTCGGGAAGCTCCTGCCTGCCATGGGCTACGGGAAGCAGCAGCGCGAGGACCTGCGCGAGACGATCCGGCGCTGCGACCCTGATCTCGTCCTCATCGGGACGCCGATCGATCTCCGCCGGCTGATCGACTTCGATCGCCCGGCGCTCCGCATCACCTACCGGTTGCAAGAGGTCGGCGAGCCGACGCTCGCGGACGTGCTCGCCGAGTACGGCTTGATCGGCGAGCCCGCCGGCATCGTGTGACGACAGTCGTCGCGCTCGGCGGCAACGCGCTGGGGCGTGGCACTACGGCTGAGCAGCTGAAGGTCCTGCGCGGCGTCTGCGAGTCGATCGCGCCGCTCGTCCGGGAGGGCGACGTCGTGGTCACCCACGGCAACGGGCCGCAGGTCGGAAACGAGCTCCTTCGCCAGGAACGGGCGGCGGACGAGGTTCCTCCGCTGCCTCTCTACCTCGCCGTCGCTCAGACCCAGGCCGAGATCGGGGCGCTGATCGAGACCGAGCTCTCCGCCGCGTCGGGCCGCTCCGTCGCCTGCCTGCTTACGCACGTGCACGTCGATCCCGAGGATCCCGCCTTCGAGCGGCCGACGAAGCCCATCGGTCCGTTCTACGGCGCCGAGGAGGCCCGGAGGCTCGAGGGAGAGCGCGGATGGCAGCTCCTCGAGGACGCCGGCCGCGGTTTCCGCCGGGTCGTGCCCTCGCCCCTGCCGCTGGAGATCGCCGAGCTGGCTGCGATACGCGCACTCCTTGCGAGCGGTGTGATCATCGTCGCCTGCGGGGGCGGCGGGATCCCGGTCGTGAACCGCAACGGACGGCTGAAGGGCGTCGACGCCGTCATCGACAAGGATCGCGCGTCGGCGCTGCTCGCGAGAAGGCTCGGCGCGGAGCGGCTGGTCGTGCTGACCGAGGTCCCGGCCGTCTACCGGCGCTTTGGCGAGCCCGGCCAGACGGAGATCCGCGAGCTCTCGGCGACCGAGGCCGAGGTGCTGCTGCCGGAACTGGCCGAGGGCTCGATGCGGCCGAAGGTCGAGTCGGCGGTAGAGCTCGCCCGGGCCGGCGGCGAGACCCTGATCACCTCGTTCGAGGCGCTCGAAGACGCCCTGGCCGGAAGAGCCGGCACTCGGATCCACTGATTACGCATATCTGCGTTACGCTATCTAGCGTAGTTCCTGTTACGCTCCGTGCATGAACCCGTTTCGCTACGGCGCCCTCGCGCTGGACGAGGCCTTCACCGACCGCGAGGAGGAGGTCGCCGAGCTCTCCCGCGACATCCTGAACGGCCAGGACGTCGTCGTCTTCGCCCCCCGCCGCTACGGCAAGACCTCGCTCGTCTGGCGCGTGATCCAGGAGCTCGTCGGACGGGACGTCCTCGTCGCCCAGGTGAACGTGATGACTGCGCCGACGAAGGAGCGGCTCGCCGAGAAGCTCGCGAAGACGATCCACGAGAACGTCGCCTCGCCGCTGTTCCGCGCCCGCGAGCGGCTGCGGATCTTCAGCGACCTGCGGATCCGTCCCGTCGTCACGGTCGATCCAGAAACGGGTGCCCCGAGCTTCAGCTTCGAGGCCGGCCGGCCGCAGCAGGACGTCGACGCGACGCTCGAGCGCCTCCTCGAGCTTCCCGGCCAGCTCGCCGCCGAGCGCGGGAGGCGCGTCGCCCTCGTCTTCGACGAGTTCCAGGAGATCGTGGGCATCGACCCCGACCTGCCGAAGCTGATGCGCTCGGTCTTCCAGGAGCAGCCGGAGGTGGCCCACGTCTACCTCGGCAGCAAGCGGCACATGATGGAGCGGATCTTCAACGACGAGAACGAGCCGTTCTGGCGCAGCGCGAGACAGATGGAGCTGGGCGTGATCGCCCCAGCGCGCTTCGAGGGCTACATCGAGGCCGGCTTCGAGCGAAGCGGGAAGCGCATCGACCCCGAGACGGTTGCAGCCGTGCTCGAGACGACCGGCGGCCATCCTTACGCGACGCAGGAGCTCTGCTACTTCCTCTGGGAGGAGACGCCGGACGCCGCCGAGGCCGGCGCGCCGCAGCTCGAGGCGGCGCTCGCCAAGGTTCTCCGCTCCGAGCACGCGCATTTCGATCTCGTCTGGGAAGAAGCATCGACCGTCCAGCGGCTCGTCCTCGAAGCGCTGGCCGCGGAGCCCGGCCGCCCTCTCAGCGGCGACTACCGCCGCCGGCACAAGCTTCCCGGCCCGTCGACGGTTCAGCGGGCGCTCGGAACGCTCACGCACAAAGAGCTGATCACCCGCAGCAACCGCGAGTACCGGATCGCGGAGCCGTTCCTGGCCGACTGGCTCTGCGGCCAGCCGTAACGCACGACCGCGTAACGCACGTGTGCGTAGAGCGCTGCAATTGCTGATCCCTGCTGCGAGCTAGCATCCTGCGCGGCAATGGTCGAGGTCACCGAGCACCTGAAGGGCCGGAGCTTCACCCGCGCGGGCAGCTGGACCTCGGAGGAGCTGAAGACCGTCCTCGACCTCGCGGACGAGCTCAAGGAGCTCCAGCGCAAGCGCGAGCCCCACGCGGTCCTCCCCGGCCGCATGCTCGGGATGATCTTCCAGAAGCCCTCGACGCGAACGCGGGTCTCCTTCGAGGTCGGGATCGGACAGCTCGGCGGGCACGGTCTCTACCTCGCAGCCTCCGACCTCCAGCTCGGCCGCGGAGAGACGATCAAGGACACCGCGAACGTGCTCGGCCGCTACCTCGACGCGATCGTCATCCGCACCTTCGCGCAGGAGGACGTCGAAGAGATGGCCCAGCACGCGGGAGTCCCGGTCATCAACGGGCTGACCGACTATGCGCATCCGTGCCAGGCCCTGGCCGACCTGATGACCATCCGCGAGCGACACGGCCGGCTCTCGGGCGTCCGTCTGGGCTACGTCGGAGACGGCAACAACGTGTGCGTCTCGCTCATGGTCGCCGCGGCCCGCTTCGGAATGCGCTTCGTGGCTGCGACGCCTGAGGGCTACGAGCCGGACTCGACCGCGGTCACCGCCGCCCGGCGCGCGGCCGTGCAGATGGGCGGGACGGTCGAGCTGACGCGCGACGCCGCCGAGGCCGCCCGCGAGGCCTACGTCCTCTATACCGACGTCTGGACGAGCATGGGCCAGGAGGAGGACGCCGAGCAACGCCGCACCGACCTCGCCGGCTACGCGATCACGGACGAGCTCCTGGCGCTCGCGCACCCCGAGTGCATCGTGCTCCACTGCCTGCCGGCTCACTACGGCGAGGAGATCACCGAGGAGATCCTCTACGGTCCGCAGTCGGCGGTCTGGGACCAGGCGGAGAACAGGCTGCACTCCCAGAAAGCGCTGATGGCGCTGATCATTCCTTGATCCCGATCAACGACAACGTCCCGACGCGGTCGTTCCCGCTCGTGACGGTCCTGCTGATCGCGGCCAACGTCGCCGTCTGGATCTTCTACCAGGTGCCCGACCTCGACGGCTCCGTGCGCGAGCTTGCGTTCCAGCCGTGCGAGGTGAACAGCTCCTGCCCGCCGGGGGGAGCGGCGGGCGAGGGCTGGCTCGTGACCGCCTTCACGTCGATGTTCATGCACGGAAGCTGGCTACACATCGGCGGCAACATGCTCTTCCTCTGGATCTTCGGCAACAACGTCGAGGACGCGATGGGCAAGGTGCGCTTCCTCGTCTTCTACCTCCTGTCCGGCCTGGCTGCGACGGGGCTCCAGACGGTCGTCACGCTCAGCTCTGGGTCAGACGTCGCCGCGGCGATCCCGAACCTCGGCGCGAGCGGGGCGATCTCGGGCGTCCTCGGGGCCTACTTGCTCCTGCTGCCGACGGCGAGGGTCCGTGTCCTCGTCTTCCTCTTCCTGATCCTCTTCTGGGAGCTGCCGGCGTTCATCTTCCTCGGCTTCTGGTTCCTCTTCCAGCTCTGGGAGGGAGGGTTCTCGCTCGTGCACCCGGAGGCAGGCGGCGGGGTCGCTTTCTTCGCACACGTCGGGGGTTTCGTGTTCGGGCTGGCGACCGTCTATCTCTTCCGGGTCCGGCGTCCGCTTCAGCCGACGTACTGATGGAGGACACGGAGTTCGAGGAGCACGTGCGCGCGGCGCTCGACGAGCTTCCCGACGACATCGCGCGCGGGCTCGAGAACGTCGCCGTCGTGGTCGAGGACGAGAGCCCGCTCGGGCCCGAGATCCTGGGCACGTTCTTCGGTTACCCGAAGGGCGAGCGCACGCCTCCTGGCGCGCTGCCGGCGAAGGTCGCCGTCTACCGGCGCCCGCTCGAGGCGGCGTTTCCCGACCCGAATGAGCTCGAGCGCCAGATCCGCATCACCGTCCTTCACGAGCTCGCGCACTACTTCGGGATCGACGAGGAGCGGCTCGCAGAGCTCGGTTACCGCTAGTGGACTTCCTGCTCAACGCCGTTGCCGTCGCGGCGGCGATCCTCGGCGCGATCGTGATCGTGCTCTTCTTCCTCGGCGGGCGCGACTGAGCGAGGATTGGACCTCGCGAAACCTGGAATGAGGACCCAGACTCGTTCGTTGAAAAGTGTGATGAACAAGACACTGGATGACATCAGGCTCGAGATCGAGCGCGCCACGGAGCGGCGCGCCGAGCTGCTGCACGTCCTCGCCGAGGGCCATGACGCGGCTGCCGCCGTGGAGCATGCCGAGGTCGAGGACGGAATCGCGCGCCTCTGGGACGAGTATCGGCAGGCGCGCGTCCGCGGCCGCTTCGGCGACCGCGACCAGATCATCAAGCGCGCCCGCCTCGAAGAGCGTTTAGAGCGCGCCGCATAAATCGGCCGCGCCGGCAGAGCCGGCACGGCCTTTGTGGGTCGGCGTCGCAAGCGAGCGCCTTAGCTGGCAGCTTCGGGCCGCCAGTCGAACGAATCGACTGAATTACGCGCCGACGCGATCGAGGATCGACGCAAGGACGATCGCCGAGTCGAAGTGCGTCTCGGCGAGCTGTCTCGCGGCCTGACAATGGTCGAGATAGGCGTCGTCGATGGCGTCCAGCGCGGCACACGCCTGCTCGAGCGTCTCGAACGTCAGCAACCCCTTCCCGGTGGGGAGGTACTCCTCGAACCCCGTCGACTGGATGACGGCCGGCTTGCCGGAAGCCAGGTAACACGCGGTCCTGTCGCTGACCCAACCGCTACCCGACTTCACGTATCCACCCTTGGCGACGCTGAGCTCGGCCCGCGAGAACTGGATGAACTCCCGGTAGCTCTCCAGGTTGCCGGCGTAGAGGAAGGGGTCGCGGACGATCCACTCGTTCCGCATCAGCAGACCCAGGTCGTCGTAATCCTCCTGGAAGATGGAGAGCGCGACCTCCATCGGGCGCTGCGCTCGCTTCGGTAGCTCGAGAAAGCGGATGAACTCATCCCGTTTGCCCGCGTACAGCTCGCCCTCGAAACTCGCGTATTGGGAGCCGTGCCAGTCACTGATCGTCGAGAAGCGCTCGCACGAGGCGTCGACGTGCGCTGGCCACAGGTCGAGGACGACCGGCGGGAAGAACGGCTCCCAGGCGATTCCGAGGGTCGGGATCGTGAACTCCGGGCGGCCCACGTTCTGTCCCACCGTGAAGAAGAACTGGTACTTGTCCAGACTCAGGTCGAGCTGCTGCGCCCAGATCTGCGTGAAGCCTGGATCGAGATCGACGTACGCGCGACGCTCGATCTGCAGCAGTGGCGAGCTCGCAGGCAGCGGCCCGGCGATGTTGAGGAGCAGGTCCGCTTCGCCTGCGAGGTCGCGAAGGGCGCTCGCACCGAGGCCGAAGGTCGTCGCGTCACCGTCGTACAGGATGGAATAGCGGTCCTCAAGCCCGAACGCCTGCGCCAGCTCGTGGAAACGCGCACGAGCGTAGTCGATGCTGTGGCAGTCGTCGCGCGGCCGGGCGCGGCCCTTCCGCGCCGGTAGGCGAGGATCGAGCTTCGCCTGGTGGTCGACCCAGTAGGTCTCCACGCCGAGCCGGGTGAGCCCGACCACGTACTGGAGGAAGGTCCACGTATTGCCCGCGATCTCCGGCAGGCCGCTCACGCCGCGGCTGGTTACGACCGCGATCACGTTTCTTCGACGGGCAGCAAGGGCGCCAGCCGATCGAACCAGCGCTCGACCTCTTCGAGCGCGGGGAGCACCCAGGGGGCGTCGTGCTCCCAGGCTGCAAGAGCGGGCCAGATGACGCGATTCGCAATCCGCGCGAGCTCGGCGGTCTCGAAGAGGCCGTTCAGCTCTGCCGCGGGGGGTAGAGCCCAGCCGGCGCGACGGACCTCCTCTTCGTAGAGACGGAGGATCGCCGTGCGCTCACCGGGGGGAAAGCGAGAGAGGAAGGTCGAGAGGTCGTAGGAGAAGGGCCCGACTGCGGCGTGATCCCAGTCGATCAGCCGCACTCGAGTTGTTGCCCCACCCGCGGCGACCATCACGTTCGTCCGCCAGAGGTCGCCGTGGAGGAGGGTCTCCGGGCCGCCGTGGCGGGTGAGCGCCTCAGCCCGAGGCGCAAGCTCTCCGAGGAGGCCGTCCAGACGCGCGAGCAGCCTCTCGCACAGAGCCGAGTCCTGCAGGCCAAGGCGCCCCTTGCGCGCACGCGCCGACTCGAGCGACGTGATCGCGTCGCGAACGCTCGACGAGTAGAAGGAGATCCCCAGGTCGCCGCCCCAGAGGCGGCACTCGGGGAGCAGCGCGTGTCCTACGAACCGCGTGTGGATCTCGGCGATGGCGGCGACGGCCGCCGCAACGCGGCTGAAGTCCGCGTTCGCGGCACCTAGCTCGGAGTCGCCGAGATCGTCGTAGAGGTGCCAGACCGAGGAGGCATCGCGCTCGGCCGCGACGGCGAGCAGGGGCGGCCCCGAGTCGCCGAGGCCGAGGGCCGGCAGCCACCGGCGCGCGACGAGCTCGTTCCGGAGCGCGATATCGGGGTCGAGGCGCTTCGCGACGAACGACCGCGTCGTCCCGTCCAGCGCGCAGCGAAGGCGGTAGACACCGGACTTTATTCGCTCCTGAAGCACGTCGACGCCCTCCGGGACCTTGACGAATTCCCGGACGAGCGCCTCGAGCGCCCGGCGCGTCGCGTCCGCACTCTCCTCCCGGTGCGCAGGGCTCATGCGAGTGCGCGGGAGAGCTCTTCAGCGGTCGCGACGACTTTCGTCGCAGTCTTCTCCGGATGGCGCCACTGGCGCAGGTGCCCCAGGGAGTTGACGGTCTTGTGGAGACGAAAGCAGTCGACCTCGTGCCGCAGATCATCCCTATCCCGCAGCGGCAGGCCAAAGCCGGCCGCTTCGCGCTCGTAGGCGTCGAAGAGCGCGTCCAGGCGCGGCGGTCGGTACCCGTCGCAAAGAAACGCGAGATCGAACGTCGAGCGGCCGAAGGCGGCGAGCTCCCAGTCCGTGGGACAGATTCGCGGGGGCTGCGACGAACCGACGACGAGTATGTTCTGCGACCGGTACGAGCCGTGGACGAGCGTCTCCGGCTCGCGGGTCAGCACCGACAGGATGGGGCCGTACCCTTCCAGGACGGCCGCGAGGCGCCGGGCGAGCGTTTCCGACAGACCGGACAGGGTTCGCAGAGCGCGATCGGCTGCGTGGACGAAGAACGCCGTGTCGTGGCTCACGAGGAATCCGCACGCTCGCAGCCGGGCCCGCCGGCCGGCGAAGCGTGCGTGCAGACGCCCGAGCCAGGCCGCAGCCGGGGGCCAAGTCTCGAAGCTGCAGTCGCGAAGCAGCTCGCCGTCGACGAACTCGAGCATGAGCCAAAAGCGCGCCGCCTCCTCGTCCCACTTGGAGCCGTAGAAGCGGGCCGTTCCGAGCTCCACGCCAGTGAGCAGCTCTTCGTACACGCGCAGCTCGCGCTCGCGCCTCGCCGCGGCCAAGTCTTTCGGCTGGCTCGACCGGCCGTAGTCCTTCAGGAAGATGTCGACTACCTCGCCGGTTTCAAGCTCAACGGTCACGATCTCGGCCGCATACGAGGTGGAGCCCGGAAACCCGTGTCGGCGGATCGCCGCGACGGGCGATCCGTTCCCTCTCGCACGCGCGAGAGCGTGCTCGATGAACACCTGGAGGTCGTCGTCTTCGGTGCCTGTCGAGGCGGTGGTCCGGTGGAGGCTGCTCATCGGCCCCAGCCTACGCCGCGGCGACGAGCCGCCGGCCCCACTCCGTGAGCGGCCGCTCGTAGTGTGGAAGGGTCGACGTCGCGCGCTCCGGCTCGGGGAACTGGAGATGCGGGGTCACCCAATCCACGGAGGCGAGGAGTCGGAAGCCTTTGCCGACGAGAAGGAGGTCCCGCAACTCGTCTTCGCCGAGGGCCTGAGCGTACTCCGAGAGGGTCGAGCGGTAGCGGGAGAGGTCCCCGCGCGTCGCTTCGATCGCGAGCTGGTAGACATCGACCGCAGGGACACCGAAGCCCGCGCATTCCCAGTCGAAGGCCACGACCGCAGAGCCGGCGTGGTCGCGCCGGAGCCGCAGGTTCCTGGCGGAGAAGTCCCCATGCACGAGCGTCCGGGGCAGGCTGCCGCAGAGCGCCTCGACGCCTGCCCAGCTGGACTCGATCAGCTCGCACGTCGCAAGCAGCGCTCGCAGCAGATCCTTGTCCTCCGCAAGCAGAGCCCGGTTGTCGAAGTTGTCGAGGATCGTCGTCCGCGCAGCGCGCAGGTGCTCGAGGTAATGACCGGGGCCGCGCTCGGGCAGAGACGGCACGAGGTCGAGCTCGGCGGCGGCGCCGTGCAGGGTCCCGAGCCAACGTGCGGCGAGGGATCCGTGGTCCGAGAGCGAGCAGGGGTCATCGCCGGCGTCCTCGATGAAGAGCCACGAGGACTTTCCGTCCGCATCGCCGACGAATCCGAAGTAGCGGAGCGCGGGCGACGGTAATCGGGGGAGGACCTCTTCGTAGATCGTCCGCTCGAGGAGAAGCGCCTCTGTGCGTCCGCGCTTGGCGATGACGCCGGCCGCACCGTTCTCGAACCCGAGCCGGTAGATCTCGTCCTTGTCCCTGGCTCGCAGGCGGTCGACGCGACTGATGCAGCTCCTCCCGGGAGAGATCGCGCGCCAGGCCGCGACGACGGGGTGCTCGACGGGATCGCACGGGACCGGCACGTGCTTGCGGCGCCGCTTGGCGGGCTCGCCGTTCCGCGAGCTGCCAGCGGCTGCGATGCGCGGCCGCAGCCTGGGAGTGCGGGCCGCGTCGGGCAGTGTCGCACCGACGACGTGGCCGTGCTCGACCTCGAGCAGGGAGTCGCAGATCTCGAGCGTGCTCGTCCTGTGCGCGATCATCAACGCCGTGCGGCCGTTCATGAGCCGCTCCATCGCCTCCAGGATCTCCGACTCGGTCCTCGCGTCGACCGAGCTCGTCGGCTCGTCGAGGATCAGGATCGGAGCATCCTTCAGGAACGCACGAGCGAGGGCGATCCGCTGCCGCTCGCCGCCCGAGAGCCGTACTCCGCGCTCGCCAACGGGTGTCTCATATCCATCCGGCAGCTCGCTGATGAAGTCGTGAGCGCTGGCCGCCTTCGCCGCGGCAACGACTTCGAGGTGGTCGGCGTCCGGGCGCGCATAGGCGATGTTCTCGGCGATGCTCGTCGAGAACAGCACCGGCTCCTGGAGCACGATCGCGAACTGGTCGCGGAGATCAGCCAGCCTGTACCGCCGAAGATCGATGCCGTCCAGCAGGATGTGGCCACTGCTCGGGTCGTAGAATCGCGTCAGGAGGCTGACGAGGGTCGTCTTGCCGGCTCCGGTCGTGCCCGCGATCCCGAGTCGCGTCCCTCCCGGAACCTCGAACGAGACGTCGTCCAGCACGCCGTGGCCCTCGTCGTAGGCGAACGAGACGTTGCGGAAGGCGACAGAGCCGGCAGCCCGGGTGAGCGGGAGCGCGTCGGGTGGATCGACGAAGTCGGGTTCCTCGTCGAGCAGCGAGTAGGCGCGTTCCGCGCTGGCGAGCGAGGACTGAAGCGTTCCCAGCTTCTTGCTGGCCGTCTTGAGCGGATCGTAGAGCTGCTGGAGGTAGCCCATCACGATGGTGAGCTCGGCGACCGTCATCGCGCCCGCCAGCACGCGGCGCGCGCCCAGGAAGAGAACCGTCGCCATCCCAAGCCCGATCACCGCGCCGACGACGATGCCGAAGCGCCCTTCCACGGACGAGAGGCTGACCTTGGCGCGAACGCTGGCAGCGGAGCGGTCCGCGAAGCGATCGCGCTGGTCGTCCTCACGCCCGAATGCCTTGACGACCCTGAGGGCTTCCAGCGACTCCTGGACGACGGACATCGCCGAGCTCTCGAGCCGCTTCGCATCGTGCCACTGGGCACGAAGGCGCTTGCGGTAGAGCCTCATCGCGAGGAACAGGACTGGGGCGACGGCAAGCGAGACGAGAGCCAGCTGCAGATCGATTCTCGCGGTGACGTAGATCATTCCAGCAACGGTCACGGTGGCAGTGAAGAACGGGATCAGGCCGGTGACGGCGATGCCCTGGACAGCCGTAGCGTCGTACTGGATGCGGTACGTGGAGTCCGCCGTGCCCCTCGAGTCGTGATAGCCGAGAGAGACTCGCTCGGCATGCCGGAACAGACGGCTGCGGAACTGGAGAAGCAAGTTCTCTCCGGTGTAGGTGCTCAGTAGCAGCCTGCCGAACTCCTGCAGTTGCTTGAGGAGAGAGATGAGCAGGAAGAGCCCGGCTGCGACCAGCAGGAGCCCCGTCTGCGAGTGGCTGACTCCGGCGGGCACGAAGACCGCGATGAAGCCGGGCAGCGGGTCACCGAGGATGGCGTCGACCGCGATCGCGAGCGGGACCGGCGTCAGCAGCGCGAACACGCTCGACATGAGGCTGAGCGCGAACAGCACGCCGATGTGCCGCCAGTACGGTCTGGCCTCGAGCAGCAGCCGCCGGTACAGCCGCAGGCCACCGGGAGCGCTCGGCCTCACCCCCGCGCCGACACGCCGAAGGCCGGTATCAGAGCGAAACGGACGCCCGAGGTCCTCGCGGGGTTGGGCGGGCGCCCGCCGGCGGTGCCGGGCGACGGCGCGCGCGAGTGTGAGTGCGAGACCAAGGAGAAAGGAAGACCCAGTTCCGCCGAGTCGTTTTTCGCGCGCGGCGCCGCCCTCCTGGGCGCGAGAAAGCTCCGGGCCGCGCCACTCAGGTGAGCGGCGCCCGTAGCCAGTCGTTGCGCAGCCTTACGCGCGGTCCGGCGCGCTACCTTCGCCTGCTGGGCGCGCAGCTGGGCGGACCGAGCGGCCGCCGCGGCGCGGCGGGCGGCGATCTCGGCCTCGCTCGGCACCTCGACGACGGAGGGCTGAACCAGAGGCAGCGGCGCCGGCTGCGGCTGCGCCGGAGGTGGCGCCGGCTGCAGATCCGGGGTGGGTTTCGGAATTGGCGGCTTGTCAGGCCTCGGTCCGGCTGTTGCCATGCCTGTGACTACCAGCCCGAACAGGGCTGTGAGCAAACAGATGAGAACCTTGCTCTTCACCTGGCGCGCGCTCTCCCCACCATGCGGAACGTGCTCGTCCCGAGCATGCGCCCGAATCGCCCCTGTGCGGGAGACCCGAACCCGGGCCAGACGATCCACGTGTAGGCGGCGGGCCGCAGGCGGAAGACCCGCCCCTGATACTTCCATTGCCACCGGAGCTTCAGCCGCGGCCGGGACGGCCAGAGGCTGAGGATCTTGCGTCCTTTCCGGTAGAGCTGGACGTTGTAGAAGTCTGCCTTCCGGACTGGGCGCCAGGCGAGGAGCGGCGGCCTCGTCAGCCGCGCCCCAGCCGGCGGTGCGAAGAGCGCGCGGCGCTTGGCATGCGGAGGCGGAGGCGGAGGTGGCGGGGGTGGAGGGGGAGGTGGCGGCGGAGGGGTCGGAGGGGACGGAGCCGCGTCGTCATTCGCAATTGTGCCAAGCCCCTCGCCGTCGCCGATTGTGCCGTTCACCGGCGCCGAGAGGCTGACGAAGAACGTCTCGTTCGGCTCGAAGAGCGTGTCGCCGTCGACGGGAACCGTCACCTGCTGGGTGATCTGACCGGCTGCAAAGATGAGCGTTCCGCTCCGCGCCTGGTAGTCGCTGCCGGAGGCGGCCGTACCGTCGGCGGTCGCATAGCCGACGCTCACGGCTCGCCCGCTCGCCGCGTCCAGGCTGACCGTGAAGTTGGCGTTGACCGTACCGGCGTCGCCCTCGGCGACCGTGACGTCGTCGATCGAGAGAGTGGGCAGCGGGTCATCGTCCGTGATCGTCCCGATCCCCTGTCCGTCGGCGATCGTCGCGTTGACTGGGTTCGAGAGGTTGACCGTGAACGTCTCGTCGATCTCGTCGAGGATGTCGCCGTTGACCTGAACGGTGATCGTCCTCGCCGTCTGGCCGGGACTGAAGACGAGATTCCCACCGGCCGCGAGGTAGTCAGCCGGTGCCGTAGCCGTGCCATCGGCGGTGGCGTAGCCGACGCTGACGGTCCGCCCGCTCGCCGGCAAGAGGACGACGGTGAAGCTCGCGTCCACCGCACCGCCGCTCCCTTCCGTCACAGTGACGTCGTTCACGGCGAGCGAGGGCTCCGGGTCGTCGTCCGTGATCGTCCCGATCCCTTGTCCGTCGACGATCGTCGCGTTGACTGGGTTCGAGAGGTTGACAGAGAACGTCTCCTCCGCTTCGTCGATTGTGTCGCCGTTGACGAGCACGGTCACTTGCCGTGCGGTCTGGCCGGCGGGGAAGGTGAGCGTTCCGTTTCGCGGTTGGTAGTCAGCGGGTGCGTGTGCGCTGCCGTCGGCGGTCGCGTAATCAACCGCCACGGTCCTGCCGCTGGCGGTGTTCAGGCTGACCGTGAAGGTCGCGTTCACTGTGCCGGAGTCGCCCTCGGCGACGGTGACGTCATTGATCGAGAGCGAGGGCGGTGGGTCGTCGTCGACAATCGTCCCCAGACCCAGTCCGTCAGCGATCGTCGCGTTGAGCGCGTCCGAGAGCCCGGCCGCGAAGGTTTCGTCGAGCTCATCGAGGGTGTCGCCGATGACCTGCACGGTCACCTGCCGTGCGGTCTGTCCGGCCGGGAAGGTGAGCGTGCCGCTTGCCGGCTGGTAGTCGCTGCCGCCCGTCGCCGTGATGTCGGCCGTCGCATAGTCGACGATCACGGTCCGGCCGCTGGCTGTGTTCAGGCTGACCGTGAAGGTCGCGTTCACCGTGCCGGAGTCGCCCTCGGTGACCGTGACGTCGTCGATCGAGAGACTGGGCAGCGGGTCGTCGTCCGCGATCGTCCCGATCCCCTGTCCGTCGGCGATCGTCGCGTTGACTGGGTTCGAGAGGTTGACGAAGAACGTCTCGTCCGCTTCGTCGAGCGTGTCGCCGTTGACGAGCACAGTCACCTGTCGTGAGGTCTCGTGCGGGGCGAAAGTGAGCGTCGTAGTCGGGATGGCAACGTAGTCGTCAGGCGCATGCGCGGTGCTGTCCGCGGTCGCGTAGTCGACGGTCACCGTCTGGCCGATGGACTGGCTGAGAATCACCGTGAAGGTCGCGTTGACCGTGCCCGCATCGCCCTCGCTCACGCTCACGTCGTCGATCGAGAGGGACGGCGTGTTGGAGAGGTCTCGACTCACCGCGGCCGATCCAAGGGGCGCGAAAGAGGTGAGGAAGAGCACGACCACCGCGACGCTGCGTCTCATCTGATCACCCGCTCGGACGTTTCGACGTCGAGGAGAATAGCGTCACTCCACCGCTGCCTTGCCGGAGCGTTCCGGCGCGGGCATTCGGCGGACCGGCTGCGCCTATCTCCGCCCCCCGGGGCTGCCGCGGCGCCGCAAACGCCGGTCCTAAGAGGTCTGCCGAGCGGCAATCTCTGTCCCTTCGAACCGCGGTGTCGGGGCAGCCTCCTGCGCGGTCGAGGGGTCACTGCTCGTCGTCAATGCGTGAGCGATGGCACCCATGGCGGCGGCGCAATCCTGGAACGCGCGGAACGAGATCGCAAGGGGGACCGTCGCGAGAAGGGCGAATGCAGCCCACGCCCCGTCGAGTCCCGCCCAGACGACCGGCGCAGCGAACAGAGCACCCACCCAGACTCCGGCCGTCGACCAACGCGGCCACCAGCGCAACCGCACGAGCTGTTTGCCCAACGCGTGGTCTTCCAGGCCCATGATCAGGCGGGCAACTCCCAGCGGTCCGGTCCGCACCTGGAGATCCCACCGGTCGTGGTCCCCACCTCGAAGCACGGGGACACCGTCCTCGCGCAGGACCGCTTCGATCTGTCGCAGCCTCTCCTCGAGAGGACGCCAGCGCTCGCTCCAGAAGCCGGACGTCCGTCGCCTCGGCAGCGCGAGACCCATCTGCCCACGACGACGCCAGGGTGCGAGGCCGCCTCGCATGCGGCCCGAGAGGCGCGCCATCGGCTGGAGCAGGTGCAGGAACGCCGTGAGCACACGGAACCGAAACCGCCCGGCGCGAGATCGGGGACGTCCGCCGAGGGGTGTAGAAGCGGCACTCAACCACGCGTGCACGAGTGAGGCGGAGACGGCGAGGCCGAGAGCAGGGATGAGGAAGAGCATCGGCGCCCAGAGCAACCCGAGAGCCGAAAAGGCAGCGAGCGCGCCGACGAGCAGATACCAGTCGGGCAGGCCCGGAAGCGACCAGGCGACGCGCGGAGCGGCCTGGTAGAGGGGCTGAAACGGTGCGCTCCCCCACGTGCCGTGATAGATCCGGCCGGCGCCGCCGAGGATCCGTGCCACGGTGCTGTTCGTGTAGACGCGACCCGACCAGTGGACGTGGCCGTTCGCGTTGTACTTCTCCGGCCACTTCTGCTCGAGCAGCGCCTCAGCCTTCCCGTATCCGCGTTGCTGCTTCCAGTAGGCCCGGATCGAGTTACGCCTGTGATGCCAGACCACGGCGGCGGGGCTGAAGCCCAGCGTCGAGCCTTCTTCCCGCAAGCGCCAGCAGACGTCGACGTCGTCGCCTGCCACGCGGAAGCGAGGGTCGAAGCCCCCTATTGCCTGGAGGGCGCCTTTTCGGAAGGCCAGGTTGCAACCGGGGATGTGCTCGGCTTCGGCATCGGAGAGCAGAACGTGGACGGGTCCGCCGGGCGAGTTGGCGACGGAATCTGCGACGAAGCCGTTGCCGGGCGGAGGAATGTTCGGGCCACCGATGCCGGCATGGGAGGTCGTCAGGAAGGCCGCGGCGAGGTATGTAAGCCAGTGCGGATCGGGGTATGCGTCGTCGTCGAGATACGCGACGATCTCGCCTGTCGCCGCCTCGAGGCCGATGTTGCGTGCGGCCCCGAGACCCACGCCGTCCGTTCTGATCACCCGGAAGCCGTACTCCCTGGCAATTGCCCCCGTTCCATCGGTCGATCCGTCGTCGACGACGATCACTTCGTAGTTCGGGTACTCCACCCAGGACAGCCCTTCGAAGCAGTTGTGGAGAGTGCGCGCGCCGTTGCGGCTGCAGACGATGACGGAGACACGCGGACAGTCGAGATCTTCCGGGAACGGAACCCGGCCGAACGCCGCGCGGACGGCCGCCAGCGCCGGCTTCGGGCGCCGATCGCGAGTCGTGAGCCCGAATTCCCAGTCTTCGACGTCGGCTCCGCCCGTGTGCCACTCATCGGTCCAGCCAAAGACGAAGGCGCCGGCGCAGCCTGCCGCGAACGTCGTTTGAATCTGCCAGTCGAGCATGCGCGACTGCGCCTCTTCGCCGTGACTGCGGCTGTCCAGGCCGATTTCCCCCATGATCAGCGGCCGGTCTCCGGCGACGTTCTGCAGCCGGGCGAGATAGGCTTGGAGGCGCTCCTGGGACTCGAGGTAGACGTTGAAGCACACGAGATCCAGGAACGGCAGCTGGAGGTATTCCGTGGAGGGATAGTTCGTGTACGTGACGAGCCCTTCGGGATCCTCGGCCTTCACGGCCCAGCACAGCCTCTCCAGATACCTCTCCAGCCGCTTGCGGCCGAGCCAGCGAGCGATGGAGGCCGGAATCTCATTGCCGACGGCGTAGCAGAGGAGAGCCGGGTGACCGGCACAGGCACGCACCTGCTCGCGCACCAGCTCCTCGATATCGGGGGCGCCTTTCTTGTCGATCAGGAAGCCGACATATCGCTCGGCGGAGAGGCCGACCATGACGTGAAGCCCGTGCCTCTCCGCAGCGTCGAGCAGCGGGCGAGGCGGCGCCGTGAAGACTCGCACGGCGTTCAGTCCGTTCGCCGCCATCTGAGCGAAGTCCCGCTCGACGACTTCGAGCTCCGGAAACTCATTGCCAGAAGCGTCAGGCCTGAACGTTCCGTACGTGACGCCGCGGATGTAGAGCTTCTCTTCGCCGAGGAAGAGGAACTTGCCGTGAACACGTGGACGGGGCATCGCCCTGGGGACACCCGAGAAGATTTCCGGGAGCCGAGGACGAACGGCGACCGGCGCGGCGAGCTGACCTGCGGGCTCGCGGAGCCTCATGGCTTCCTCCCTGAAGTTGGACGAACAGAGCCGCTAGCCGCAGCGCCCTTCACCATCGCAGATCGCCCCCATGCGATTGCGCCGGCCGTGGCCAACGCTTTGAGTGGACTACTTAAAATGTCTCCTTTTGGTGTACGCGATGTCAAGACGGACCGAAAAGGCATGGTCTTCCAGCGAGAGAGCCTCCTTCTCCAGCAAGCAGGGCCTGCCGTTATAACCTCGCCCGATGCATACGCTCTCTGAGATCAAGGACGCCATCAGAGCCAGCTGGGTCTTGATACGGCGGAAGAGGACGATGGCTGGACGCCCGACGATCCTTCGCGCGGCCAGTGCGACGTTACATCGCTCGTGCTGCACGACCTTTTTGGCGGAGAAGTTTTGGCGGGAATCGGCCTTCCGGGCGGCATCGAAGTTGATCTGACACGAGATCAGTTCAAGGACGGCGAGGTCATCGGAGAGCCCTCCTTCCGGCAGAGGCCGGCGCGGTTCGACCCGGAACACCCCAGGTACCACCGTTACCAGGCCTACCTCGTTCTGGCGCGTCGGGTCCAGGAACGCCTTTCGGGCACGCGGACTTGACTTTGTGTGGTGCCCCTTGGCAACGCGGACCTGACTCCGGCGGTCACGACGAATGTCCTACCGAGATGCTCCCCGCCGCGGAAGGAAGCGCCCGGTGCGCTCCATGTACACACGGTAGCTCGCGCCAAAGCCGGAGGACGAGGAAAACAGCCGTTCCTCGATGCGTGCCCACTGTAAGGCGTTCGCGGCAATGAGCGCCGCCAGCGCCAGAATGAGGTAGCTGACGAAGAGGAGTGCGGCACCGAACCCGATCCAGATGAATGCCGTGTAGAGCGGGTGGCGAATCCACGCGTACGGGCCGTGCGTCACGAGCTCGTGGTCGACAGCGACACCGTCGACCGCGACGTATCGACCGAGCGTGCGGGTGGACCACAGCGCGAGCGCGAGACCGACGATCCAGGCTGCGAGACCGAACGCCTGGATCCCCCGCGCGAAGCTCCCCGACCAGTCGACCGCCGTGCCGTAAGAGATCGACGGGACGGCGACCACGACGACCGGATAGACGAGCACGGCGACGAGCGCGACATCGCCTGCCACGCTCAGCACGCGGCGGCCGCGGTCTTTCTCCGTGCCGAAGCGCGCTCGAAGTGTCGCCGTCTTACCCGCGCGCACCCAGCGCGAGGCGAGAACCCAGGCGCCGGCGTGGCAGACGGCCATAGTCGCGGCCAAGATTCGGATCGTGATCTCGGGGAGCACGAAGCGACCGTCTCAGATCAACGTTCCCTATGCCGCCTGGGGAGCAGCGCCGCGCTCCAGGTGCCCGACGATCGAATTCAGGTCGAGGGGCAGGACGGCGAGCTCTGGCGGTGGTCGGCGGATGAACCCGTCGAGCAGGAGCATGTCCTCAGCCTGCTCCGAGCTGAGCGGGTCCCGTGGGCGCTCCCGGGCGCTACGGGCGATCGCGAGACCGGCTGCCACCTCCAGGCGCGCCCCGGGGCCCGGCGGCAGGCTGCGGGTGGCACAGATGCCTCCACCGGCGATGAAGTACGCCCTTCGCCAGCCGGGCTCGAGCATCGGCGCGACCAGGCAGACCTCGATCGTGCGCAGCTCCTCGAGCCGGCGCAGACGCTCGATCAGGTGCTCCAATGCTTCGACCCGGTCGCGCAGCCGGGCTGCCTCTTCGTAGCGCAGGCACTCGGCGAGATCGGACAGCCGGGCCCGCAGGCGCCGCAGCGGCCCGCCCTCGAGCAGGCGCTCGAGCTCCTCGGGACGGGCGAGAGAGAGCGCGCGGGCTGCAAGGGCGGCTCGACGGCGGCCCGCGATCGGGCCAAGGTCGCTCGGCGTCTTGGAGACGACGAACTCCTCCCCGCGGCGTCTGAGGTAGAGGGCCCCCTCTCTCCGGCGACTGCGCGAGTTGGCCGGCGGGTGCAGCTCACGGATCAGGCGTAGCTCCTCGACTGCGGCCTCGAGCTCGGAGCCGAGAGGCGGGCGCGCAGATCGCGTGCTCTGCCGACGTAGAGCACCTGCTCGTGCCGGTCACGAAACAGGTAGACCCCAGGCCCGGTCGGAGCTCCATGGGCGAGGGAGCGTTTGCCGTAGACGCGCCGTTTGCGCGGAGCTGCGAGCCCTCGAAGATCGGACAGCCGCCTTGCTCCGAGCTCCTGGGCGAGGCCGATCAGCCGGATCAGGACCTCGGCCGTCGCCTGCGCGTCCGGGAGAGCCCGGTGACAAGGCCTCGTCGAGACTCCGAAGAAGTCGGCCAGGGAGGCGAGGCTGCAGCGCCGCAAGCGGCCCTCCAGCAGCCGGCGAGCGAGCGCGGCCGTGTCCAGCGGCGGCTCGGCCAGCCGGCGACCCTGCATGCGATCGAGCTGATGCTCGAGGAATCGCTGGTCGAAGCGAGCGTTGTGGGCGACGAGCGCCGCCTCTCCGGCGAAGACGAGAAAGCGCCGGACGACGGTGGACGACGAGGGCGCGAGGCGGAGCTCCTGGTCCCGCAACCCCGTCAAGCGCACGATCGGCTCCGGCAGCGAACGACGAGGGTTCACGAGAGTCTGGAACGAGCTCTCGAGCTCGAGCGCGCGCACCCGGACCGCCCCCAGTTCGCAGATGCGATCGCGGACAGCCGAGAGCCCGGTCGTCTCCAGGTCGAAGACGACGAACTCGGCCTCTTCGAGCAGGGGATCGGACCGTGCGCCGGCAAGGGAAACCGTCGTGCCGGTCAGGTTCAGACGGCTGTCGCCGGCGATGACCTCGGCCAGCAGGGAGCAGGCGAGCCCATCCGGGATCGATCTGCTGGCGAAGAGAGAGCTCGCGACTTCACCGGCCGCGAGCGAGCCTCGCTCCTCGAGCGTCTCGACCAGCCGATCGAGGGCATCGAGCGCAAGTTGCATCTCCAGATCAAAGCGAACATATGTTCGCTTTGCAAGCCCCTAGTCGGGGAGCAGAGGCACCGTCAGCCCCAGGTCGCGTCCTAGGAGCACCGCCCGCGTCACGGCGGCCACGCCGAACCGCTCGCGTATCTCGTCGAGCGCGCGATCGAGCCTGTCGTCGCTGTCACGCTCGAACGGCAGGACGAGCTGAGCCGCGTTCTCGTTGTCGAGGTTGGCGACCGCGACCCCGATAAGCGTCAGCCCCTGGCCCTCGATCAGCGGCATGGCCGCCGCGAGGAGCCCCCTCGCCGTGGCGAGGATCGTCTCGGTGTGAGCCGTGGCGTGAGGCAGCGTGTAAGAGCGGGTCGCCCGGGAGAAGTCGTCGAAACGGAGCCGGAGGACGACGGTGCGGCCGACACGGCCGGCGGCTCGCATCCGCCGCGTGACGCGATCGACCAGGCCGACAAGAGTGGCGTCCACGGACTCGGGGGATTTCCGGGAACGGCCGAGCGCGCACTGCGATCCGATCGAGCCGCGACGGCGCCCCACTTTGACCGGGCGCGGATCGCGGTTGTGGGCAAGGGCGAAGAGCTGCCGCCCCATCGCCCGACCGACTATCGATACCAGCTCGTCCTCTTCGAGCCACGCGACCTGACCGACGGTGGTTATCCCGCGGCCGCGGAGCTTCCTCGCCGTGATCGGCCCGACGCCCCACAGCCGCTCGACCGGGAGCGGGTGGAGAAATGCCAGCTCGTCTCGGGGCGGTACGACGAGCAAGCCGTCGGGCTTCGCCACGCCGCTTGCGACCTTCGCGAGGAACTTCGTCCTCGCCACCCCGACCGTGATCGGCAAGCCGACTCGCTTTCGCACGGTTCGCCGCAACCGTTCGGCGATCTCGATCGGCGAGCCCGAGAGCCGCTCGAGCCCGCGGACGTCGAGGAAGGCCTCGTCGATCGACACGCCCTCGACCAGCGGCGTCGTGTCTTCAAAGACGCTGTAGACCGCCCTGCTCGCCTCGGCGTAGGCGAACATGCGGGGCGAGACCACGATCGCCTGCGGGCAGAGCCGCCGGGCCTGCGCGCCGCCCATCGCCGTGCGGACGCCGTACGCCTTCGCCTCGTAGCTCGCCGCGAGTACGACGCCCGCACCGACGATGACCGGCCGCCTGCGCAGGCGAAGATCGTCTCGCTGCTCGACCGCCGCGTAGAAGGCATCGAGGTCGGCGTGCAAGATCGTTCCCTCGCGTTGCACGAACGTATGTTCGCATCCCGGGCGGCGGCTACTCGTTGAACTCGGCGAGCTCGGCTGCAGCGGCGTCCGCAGCGTTCCGGAGATCGTCGGCAGCCTTCCGCGCCTCCGCGGCAGCCGCTTCGGCGCGCTCGGCCTTCTGTTCGGCAGCCTCCGCGCGATTTTCGAGCTCACGGACGTTCTTCTCCAGCCGACGTCGTTGCCGTTCTCTCTCCGCCTTCCGTCGTCGCCGCTGAGCGAGCTCGTCTCGAGGCGCCGCGGATGGCCGCGAGCTCAGCGCGAGTCCCGTCAACGCGTCGAACCCCGATACCTTCAGCTCGCCCGTCAACCGGCCGGCTTTCAGAGCGCTTCGTCCCGGCTCGGTCACGGCTGCCGCAGCGAGGGTCGTGCTGATGCGCTCGAGGATCGCGCGGGTGGCTGGCCGTCCTGCCTCCTGCAGAACCTCGTCTGCACGCTGTGTCAGGTCACGCACGGCTTGACGCTCTTCGGCCTGGGCGGTGCGTAGAGCATCAGAGTGGCTGCCGGCGAGCGCTCGCTCTTGCGCCTTCCGCAGCCTCGCGCCGGCGTCGAGAAGTGCTTTGACCATCGCCTTCTCCCGCCTCGCGAGCTGATTGATCGTCCAGGCTGGGACGCTCGGCTTTGCAAGCGACCGGACCTGCTCGGCACCCTCCGTCTCGCCTTCTCCCTTCAAGCGCCGCGCTAGCGCGTTGCGGCTCGACGTGAATTCGTCGAGCGGAAGCGCGAAGAGCCGGTCGATCTCACGTTCGAGGTTCGCCACGCAGCGAGCGCACTCTACGATGCCGGCTCGGCGAGCTGCTCGACATGGCCCCCTTGGCGGCGCCCACCCACGGCGCGATCTAGCCGCACCCGGGCAGCCGACGACCGCCTCTACACTTCCCGGGACGGGGCGTTAGCTCAGCTGGGAGAGCGCCGGCTTTGCAAGCCGGAGGTCGCCGGTTCGATCCCGGCACGCTCCATCGGAAAGTCGCTGGAAATAGCATCCTTCTGTTGGCAGCGTGATCGGTTCAGGGCCATCGTGACTTGACCGGCGCCGACGCGTCAGCCGAGCTGGCGCAGTGCCGCCAGGTCGCTCGGCGTCGGTTCCCAGGCGCCCGCTGCCGCATTGGCGCGCACCTGATCGGGCTTGGTCGCGCCCGCGATCACCGAGGCCACCGGCGGCTGCGCGGCGAGGCCCCCGATCGCGACCTCGAGCAGCGTCATGCCCCGCTCGGCTGCGAACGCCTCTATCGCCTCGATGCGGTCGAACTCCTCGTCGCCGATCTCTTGCCCGTGCAGGCGCGCTCCCTCCGGTGCCGGCCGGCCGCGGCGGTACTTGCCGGTCAGAAGGCCGCTCGCGAGCGGGAAGTACGGGATGAAGCCGAGGCCGAGGCGCTCACACGTGGGCAGCAGGTCGCGCTCGGCGTCGCGCGCGAGCCACGAGTACTGGCTCTGCTCGGACACGTATGGCTCCTGCGCGAGGGTCGCCGCCTCCTCGATCCGCTCCGGCGAGTAGTTGGACGTCCCGTAGGCGCGGATCTTCCCCTCGCGTACCAAATCGTCGAGCGCGCCGATCGTCTCGGCCAGCGGCGTTTCGGGATCCTCCTGGTGGTGCTGGTAGAGGTCGACGTAGTCCGTCTGCAGCCGCTCGAGGCTCCCTTCGAGCGCCCGCCGGATCTCCTCGCGCGAGCCCTTGCCGTTCCCGACCCTGCCGCCGCCGCCGAACTTCGTTGCGAGCACGACCCGCTCCCGGCGGCCACGGAGCGCATGGCCGAGGAACGCCTCGCTCTGCCCGCCTCCGTAACTCTCGGCCGTGTCGAAGAAGCTCACACCGGCATCGAGCGCCGCGTCGACGACCTCACGCGTCCCCTCCTGGTCGACCCGCCTGCCGAAGTTGTTGCAGCCGAGGCCGACGACGGAGACTTCGAGCGGTCCGAGCGTCCGCGTCCTCATCGCTGTGAGCGTATCGGGCGCCTCCGGGGATACCGAGCTCAATCGAAGAGGCTCGGACCGAAGCGCAGCACCTCCCCGGGGCCGGCGAGGACGCTCTTGTTCGAGATGTAGAACGCGCCGTCCGGGCCGAACACAACGCCACCCGGGGCGACGAGGTTGGTCACGACGGGCGTCTTCGTCCCGTCCGACTCGAGCCGGTAGAGGATGCCGGGGCCGGTCAGACCTGGCCCGCTGGCGAATTGGAGGACGTAGAGATGCCCGTCCGGCCCCCAGGTGAGATCGATGATGAAGCTGAAGGTCGGCCGGTATTGCTGCGGCGGCTGACCGGGAACCACGCGGTAGATGTGTGCATCGCCGACGTTGAACGGGATACCTGACAGTTCGCCGACGTAGTAGGCGCCGTCGGGTCCCACCGCAACGGAGGTCGGCACCGAATCCGTCGAGCGCCCCGGGCGGGACGGGAAGACCGCGAGCGTCGAGATGTCCCCGTTCGACTCCACCCGGAGTAGGTCGTTGCCCGCAGCGTCCGCGAGCACGCGTCCGCCCGGTACGGCGAGGAGTGCATACGGGTTGCTGTCCACGACGTTTCCGTCCGGGTTGTTCGTCTCCTCGTAGCCGGCGATGTCGTCCTCGTAGCCCCAGTTTCCGTCCGGCTTGAAGCGGACCGTTCGGCCGAAGCCCTGGCCCATGACTGTGCGGAAGGGAGAAGGAGGAGTGCTCTCTCCGCCGAGGCCAACCGCTACGTAGGCGTCTCCGCGCCCGTGGAGCGAAACCGCGAACGGCCCAGTCGCTCCGTTGCCGGAAGCGGCGGCGTACGACGGCAGCCCAGTGACGATCCGTTCCTGATCGCCCTTCCAGAGACGCGAAACCGCGCCGCTGGGGCGGCACATTGCGTCGCGCCGCCTCTCGCTCGTCACGGCGGCCATGCTGAGCGATTTCTTGTCGACTCGAGCGGTCCGAGGGAACCCGTTCTGGGCCGAAGCGCTCCGAACCTACGAGCCGTGGGGAGGCCCCTACCATCTACGTCTCTGGCTTGACGCTCCGGAAGGACATG
>WNGB01003035.1_pt1 | contig 26672 bp, 9 predicted proteins | sample 5400681 | NCBI WGS metagenome assembly WNGB01 (sample SAMN13153367, study PRJNA577476) | soil metagenome | isolation source: 115 cm soil or saprolite under grassland replicate 2 | place: USA:California | collected 2016-06-15
CCACTGCCTTCCGCGCGACACCAGCGGCAGCGCACGGCCGCCAAATCCCGGCACCACCACGGCGATCCCGCACGCCCAGAACCAAGCCGGCCAGCCCGCCTAACGCCAGCTCCGCATCACGCACAAGATCATCTCAGGCCCGGCAGCACCCACGCCCCGGCAGCCGAAAATGTCAGAGCCAAACGTGAACATGGACCCTGGTGAAACGTGAAAACCTCCTGGTGGAGCTATGGGGATTCGAACCCCAGACCTCTTGCATGCCATGAAACACCAGCAAGTTCCCTGACCAGGCCATATGCGGCCCGAACAGGCCAGACGCTGGCTCACGCCAGCGGAGACAGGCTCACACCAGCCCTCCCCAGCGGCATTCTGCCCGTCAAACTGGCCCCCGGAATGATCTCCCGATGACTAGCCAGCCCACCGATCAGCACCTGATCGAATACCTATTCGACCACCACCGCTCACAGCGCTCCACGCATGGCCGCGTCCGTGCCGAAGTGCCCCCACCCTGCAGTACGCAGACAGCGCATGCTGGCCTTTCCGCCGACACCGCTGGCAAACGACTGCAACGCATGGGCGGCGCCATCGGCCTCCGCGACGAGCACCGGACCACCGCCAGCGGCGACATCGCCCGGCTCCAGTCTGGCACCAACGTCGTGCCACCTTTACTGACCGGGCGCATAGCCCTGCCCTCCAGGTCAAGTGAGTACGGTGGCAGTGTCCTGTGCCCAATGGGCGGCGCCAGATCGCCGACTAGGTGCTGGTAACCCGCTGAATGTAAGGATCAGGTGGGCTATGCATATCCATCAATTCTGTGCGTCCTCAATTCGGCTCGTGCAGTGCCCACGTGGCAACTCACGCTGCAATGGGGGTGGCTGATCGTACCTTCGAGGCAATTGATGATCCTTGCGTCGGGATTAGGCCCGCATGAACTGGATTGCGAAGCTTGATGGTCGCGGATACTGCCGGAGCGCGGACTCATGCACCGCTCATGTACGAGATCGTCATGTGCACAGTGCTGGCCCGGTACTTCTTCAGGAACGCAAACACAGGCGATAGCTGGTCGATTGTGAGCGTCCAGCCGCTCGCGGCGTCGCCGGTGAAAGGCAGTGAGGCGGGCGCCACCGACAGCTTGTGCTTCGCGGCGTCGATCACGGCGAATGTCGCGACGATCTGATCGCTCATGCCCACCGTCCTCACCCAGTAGGGGAAGTGATCGGTAGTCACGGCCAGCGTCATCGTGCGGTGCGCGTCGTCGACCGCAGTTACGAACGGACGCCACAGGTCGGGGAAGTCGTAGTTCAGGCTGAAGAGCTGGGCGAGCGTGTCGGGGTCCTGCAGCACGTGGTCGTGGAGGTACTGCACAGCGTCCGTTCGCAGGTTGCCGGCCTCGCGCGCCGTGTAGCGCATGTGCAGGACCACGTCCGAGATCGACTCGAAGTCGAACTGCGGCACGTCGTTAGGCACCTCGATGCGCCACGTGCTGATGGCACCCGCGCCGTCGAACGGCAGCCGGCGTTCGTCACGAAGATTCAGCTCGAAGAGGCCGCTGTCGTTCTGGGCCGTGCTCGTGACCACTGACTGGATTGCGCCGGCGAAGTCGCGGAAGCGGTCATCCTCGCCGCCGTCGGCACGGCCGTATGGCTCCCCGGAGACCGATGACGTCCGGATGGAGCTGCGTAGCATCGACAGCTTGCAATGCACGCTTGTGTATGGACCCGTGATGCAAGGGATCGACACCGCCACGGTCTTGATCCTGCGGAAGTACTGGCCGGGACTGTCGAGATCGAACAGCCACTCGGGTACCGTCACCTCGCAGGCACCTGTGGCCTTGAGCTTGAGCAAGGCGAGCGGGTCGAGACGGGCGAGCGACACGTGCTTGGTGAGCTCGTACTCGCGCCGGTTCTGCTCGAGGAACGTCAGCTCGAGGCGCTTCAGGTCGAGGCTCAGCGCCTCGCCGGCGAGCAGCCCTCTGCGCCCGCCGTCCCAATAGCCGAACTTGATGAACTGCTGGTCGTCGAACTCGGTGCGCATGACCTCGTACTTGAGCGTCTGCTCGGCCCGCCTGGCGAGATCGAAAGCGATCTTGTTGCAGTCGTAGTAGAACTGCGAGAGCTGCCCCTGCATCCAGGTGTACAGCTCTTCGTTGGTGAACTTCTCGCTCAGGAAGGTGTCGACGGCCTCAGCGTTCTCGATCTGGCGCTGATGGTTGTCGTACTCGTGCTTGACTACCTGCTCGCGCAGCAGCGACGAGATGATCTGGCGCCCGTACTGCTCAAGCTCGCTCGTAGCGATATTGGCCTGCAGCACGTAGTCCTCGGCCCGGCGGTAGTACGCTGCCATCTTCGCGGCCCGCTCGGCGCTCGACTTGAACGCATTCGCGATCCCTTCGGCGAGCTGGCTTCCGACTTCGGCCGCCTTCGAGAGCTGCTGACCGCCGAAGCCGATCTCGGCGCCGACGCCCATCGGCTTGGCCGCCGCGCCGAACTGGGGGATGAGCGCCAGGATCGGAGCGGCGATCTTCATGATCTGCGCGGCGAGCCCGAACGCATCGGCAGTCGGCAGGAAGATATTGAGCTCGGCGTTCTCGTTCTTGTTCAACGGCAGGGTCTTGCCCAGCTCACCGCCGACGACGCTCACCACGGCGTTGCCGGCGAACTCCATGAGCCCGCCGACGGAGGTCTCCTTGCGGTACTGCTCACGCGGCAGCGCCATGGCGTACTGGGAGACGAGCTGGTCGTAGGCCGTGTCAAAGGTCTCCGCCGTGAGGTCGTTACGGACCAGGTCGACGGACTTGAGGGCGTCGATGTCGGCGTCCGCGATCCCGAGGATCCGCTTGTAGTGGCGGTACCGCTCGAAAACTGTCCCGCGGCTGCGAAGGAGCGCCTCGGTTGACGCTTGAGCTTCCTTCCACTGGAAGAAGCGCACGTCCCTCGCGAGCTGGAGCATCGCAAGCTCGTGGGACTGGCGCAGCGCCACCAGGTGCTCGGACTCGCCCTTCTCGATGGCCGCGAGCACGGCCGCGCCGAGCGCCTTGACCTCGTTGCAGAATTCCTGCGCCTTCTGCAGCATCAGCGGCCCGCGGATCGTCGACACCGGCTGGTTCACGTTGTTGACGATGCTCGCGATGTCCAGGCCGGCCGCGGCCGCACTCACGAGCGCCCCCGGATCGATCGGCGGATCGAACAGCGCAGGGATGCGGAACACCCCTTCGATGTTCATGCAGTGCCGCAGCTTGAAGAGGCGGTCGGCGATCTCGTCCCAGTACCCGAGCAGACGGTCGTTTGGGGGGATGCAGAAGTACAGCGAGCGACCGATGCCGAATGCCGAGCCGGTTCCCGGATCGCCCGGCACGTCACCGACGGCGGAGCCGGTGAAAGGGAAGTCGTTCTCCATCTCGACGAGCGCGTTGCCGAAGGCGTCGATGCCCTCCTGCTTGAGCTGCGCGTAGCTCAAGCGCGGCGGCGTGCCACGTGGCGGGACCTGCTCCGGTTTCGGGCCGAGCAGGCTGGCGGCCAGCAGGTAAACCTGGGTCGCCTCGTTCATCGTCTCGATTGTGTCCTGGAGGAACAGGAAGTCGCCCCAGGCCAGGAGGTTGTCGAGGTACTTCATGACGACGTTCGTCTGGTAGGCGAGCGCGCGCCCCCTGGCGATCACGTGCGGCTGGAAAGGCTTGTCGCGCCACGCCTGGATCGCGGTCTCGACTCGTGTCTTGAGCTCGGAGTCGGTGCCCTTGGCGAGTTCCACGAGCATCTGATCGATGAGCTCTGGCGTCGTCTCGTTGCGGAAGCGCAGGAACTTCCAAAACCGCTGCGGGACCGGAATGTCGTGCTCGTCGCTGGTGGGATCGAACACGAAGTGGAACCAGCGCTGCGCCTCTTCGAACCGCTGGTTCTTGCTGAGGTGCGTCGCGATGAGCACGGGCGCATGGAAGAACAGCTCCCAGTTGTACAACGAGTACGGTCCGTCGTCGGCGACGTCGATCTCGTGCTGCGGGAACGCCCCGTATGCGTAGGGCCCCGGCGCATACACGTTCGGCGCCAGCGGGCGCGCGAGGCTGGCTTGATAGCTCGCATCGAGCAGCGCGGGGAGGCCGTTGACGTTGAGACGCTCGATGAGCGCGTCGACGTACGGGTGGTAGTGGGCCGAGAACGCGTAGTCGACCTCGCGCTTCTGGCGCGAGAGGAGCACCCACCCCCCCAGGCCCTCTGGGCTCAGGATGTTGCTGACCTCGTACTCGTGGAATGTGTATTTCGCCATCTTCATCCCTATCCCATCAGCCCGAGGGCGTTGAAGTGCTCCCCATCGAGCTCGAAGGACACGTTCTCGCCGATCACGTTCTTAAGGTTCGGATTAACGAGCTTGGTCCATCCCGGATCCCAGATGGGATCGCGCGGATCGAGCGTGACCACCTGTTCTACGAGCGGCGGGACCTCGACGGCGATCGGGTCGAGCGGGACAGGCACGTAGTCGACGATCTGGACGAAGTCGAACACTCGTTCGTCGGGTTTCACGAAGAACGTGCTGTGCTCGTCCGCGTAGAAGAACGGGGCCTCCCATTGGTTCTCGATCGGGTGCATCAGCGGGCGCAGGTTGAAGCCCGGCTGGTCGAGCTTCTTGGTGAAGAGCGTCTCGTCGATCGTCGGCGACCACGCGTTCGCCGGCTGGCCCACCCGTAGCGTGAGATCGAAGCGCGGCACGTCGAGGCTGGTGGAGTCGAGCGTGGATTCGGCCTGACGATCCCAGAACAGCTTCTGGTAGAAGACGTCCACGACGTCCCGCAGGGAGAGGTCGGGATCATCCTCTCGCACGATGGGTGAGCAATTCTTCGAGGTGAAGATGACCTTGAAGGCCTTGACGTCGCCCTTGTGGTAGTAGATCACCGAGACGATGAGCCGCTCTGACACCTCGGGCGGGGTCTCGGTGCGGGCGGCGAGCACAAGCTCCTGCGGATGGAACTCGTGCAGGCCCTTTATGACGAGCGGCCGCCGCATGTTCGTGGATTTTGGTGAAACCCACTTGCCCCGGTAGTACTCGCCCCAGGAGAAGCTGAGCTCCACGTCGATGGGGCTCCGGGGCTGCCAGTGCTGGGCGGCCATCGTGTCGCCGGCCGAATCCTGGCTGCCGGCCCGAGGCTTCTCCACGGTCGTCACCCAGAACAGGTAGAGCTGGTTCTTCCAGATCGCCGGGAGCACGCTGTCGCCCTCGATATTGAGGCCGACCTGCTCCCATGCGGTCCAGTAACCGTACTCGAACCGCCGGTAGTAGTACTGGCGGGTCTTGCCGTTCGTGCGGCCGAACACGTGCAGGATGTCGTCCTCGCTCTTGCCGGGCACCCCCTCTTGCAGATGCACGCCGACGATCTCGAGGCGGGCGACGTCGTCGAGCTTCTTGAGGTAGGCCAGGAATGCGTCCTCGGCGAGCTCATCGGTGATGTCGGACTTCAGGAGATCGGACTCGAGCTCCCGGAAGAACGACGACTTGCCATCGCGCAGCTCGGGCTCGAGCCAGTTCTCTGGGTACAGGAAGATCTTCCGGTTTGCCTCCCATACCCGGTAGCGCTTCATCCACTGCCAGTGGTCGGCGCGGATGGACGACGGCGACACCTGGTCCTCGAGGTTCATCAGGCAGCGGGTCACAAAGAGCTGGACGGTCGAGATCGCCAGCCGGATGCGTGAGGTCTGCATGCAGGCGTCCATCTCGACATCGACCAGGAAGTGCTCATAGAGGGAGTCGGCGGTGTCGATGTCGGGCATCGGCTGGGCATGCGTGAGGATGTAGGCCACGAGCGCATCGCGCTGCTGGTTGCGCAGCGCGTCGTTGACGCTCTGCATCGTCTCGCGCCAGGCCGCAGGGTCGAGGTTGGCGCGCACGGCGTCCTTGAGCGCCGTGACGTCGTCCGCCGTGGGATCGGCGACGGTCCACGCCCGCAGGTCGGCGACCGACTGGTTCGTCTGCACGGTGAGCTCGAGCACCCGGCGCAGCGCGGCCAGCGTGCCGAGCGCCTGGAGGGCCGCGGCCGGAACAGCGAGGAAGGCCACGGCGTCGGTCACGTCGGCGGCGTGCCATGATCCGACCGCCGCCGCCCTGGCCTGGCCGTCCCCGGTGCCGAGCCCGGACGTCTCCAGCACGTCGACCCAGGTATCGGCGTCGGTCTCGGTCGCGGAGCGGAACGCGGCGAAGTCTATGAGCCGCACGAGCTTGCCGTACAGCGCGTGCACCGCTGCCGCCGCGATCGTGTCGTCGACCGGGAGCTCGTCGAGCACGCCCGAGGTGTCGGGGCAGGTCGATGCGGAGAACGTGAGCTCGCGCGCGGTCAGCCCGAGTGCCTGTGCCAGGAGCACCGCCTTGTGCAAGCGCAGCACCGAGGCGGACGCCTGGGTTACCGCGGCCGCCATGGTGAGGCGGTCGGCCGGGATCGGCGTCTTGGCGATGCCTTTCGTGCGCCACAGCAGCGTCACCGTGGAGTTGGCCGCGAGCGCGGCGATGGTGAGCTGTACCTGCACCGGCGTCCCCACCGCGAGCGCCAGCGGCACCGCCGTGGCCACCTCGCCGCTCGGGCCGACCGGCGCGGACGCGATGGCGATCGACCCGTCAACGCGCAGCTCCACGCTCGTGCCCTGTAGCGCCCGGACGTACAGGATGTGCTCGTCGGTGACCTGCGGATCGAGCCACAGGTCGGCGACCTGGTCGTGGTCAAGCGCCGGCGGCTCCTCCATGCCGGTCAGATCGGCGAGCACGCCCTTGCCCGCATCGGCGTTGGCATGGAGCACGTCTGCTCCGGCGGTGAGGGCGCCAACGATCGTCTCGTCTGCGCGCAGCACGGTCGCCAGCGAGCCACGCAGCGCTGTGGCCTTCAGCCGTGCCCGCAGCTCAGGTAGCACGCCATCGCGCACGATCGCGGCTCGCTGGATCGGATCGGCTTCTGCGATCGCCGCGTCCAGGACCGCGCTGAGCTCGGGATAGTCGGCGACGAACCCGTTACGGTCGGCGACGCCGGCATCGTGCAGGGCCGTCGCGGCCGTCTTGCACGCGGCGACATACGCGTCGAGATCGCCCTGCGTGTCGATCTCGTCCATGTCGGCCAGCACAAGCGAGTCGGCGGCGGCGTGCAGCGCGTCGCGCGTCGCGCTCGACATGATGCCGAGGTGGGTGAGGCGCTTGCCGAACGGATCGAAGCCGAGAGCTGGCGCCGCGGCCGTGAGCTTGGCGGGCAGCACATCCTCGGCGGTGGCGAACGGCGCGTCGTAGGAGATGCTGCCGTCGACCAGGCCGAAGAAGCGCCCCGTGACGGCGGGGTCGTACACGAGCGCCATCGTCGCCTGGGTCGCGGCCAGGTCGGCCGCGGCACCTGAGCCGAGGAGCTGGTCCACGCCCGCCAGCCCATCGCGCAGCGCACGCAGCTCCCCCATCAGCGCCAGCGCCGATGGCGTCTTGGCGGCGCTCGGATCCTGATGTCGCACCAGCCAGTCAAGATCGGCGATCTTGAACGGCGAGGCCTTGACGGCCCGCCACGCCGCGAGGAAGCGCAGCAGCGACGGCTCGTCGGTCTCCAGGTCCAGCGTGAGCGGGTCCACGCCGGTCAGCGCCATGAGGCTGGCGAAGTCCACGGCACCCAGCCGCAGCATGCTGGCGAGCCCGGCGTGCCTGGCGTCCTGCGGCTCGGCCGGATCGAACAGGCCGAGCCAGTCGTCCCGCTTCGCCGGCGGCACCTGCATGTCGCGCAGCACCCGCAGGAAGCTGGCGATGCGGGCGAGGGCCGTGACGAGCGCCGCGTCGAGATCAGCCGGCGACGGTTGCGCGCCGAGCGCGGGCAGGAAGCGGGCCAGTAGCCCGTCCGTCGCGGGGATGTCCCAGCCCAGCCGCCGCCACAGGCGCACGAACCGATACAGCTTGGTGTACTCGCTCTCGGTGAGCGCGTTGGCGTTCGGGTCAGGCAGCGACAGCCGCAGCTCCCGCTTCCCGAAATCGCAGTCGTCGGTCTCAGAGCCGGCGTCCGCGGTGGGTGCCAGCACCACCATGCCCATGATCAGGGCGCGGTTGCCGGTGAGCCAGCCGAGCACGTCGCCGCCGTAGCGCGCCAGGTCAAGATCGCCGGGGAACAACGCGGTGAGCTGCGCGTCGGTCAGCGTCCCGTCGAGCCACGACTGGATCTTGTCGAGACCGACCCCAAGGGCCTCAAGCAATGGCACCAGCGCGACGCCGGGGTTGACGAAGCGCGTCGTCAAGATGGCGGCGAGATCCAGGTAGGCGAGCCCGAGCCGTCGGCAGAACGTCTTAGCGTTGGCGACCGCGGCGTTCAACGCGCCGATCGAGGCATTGGCCGGCTCGCCGAAGTGCTCCGGCAGCGCCTTGAACATGTGATCAGTCAGGATCGACCACTCGGCCGGGTTGAGCCCGAGCGTCTCCTTGCGCACGTCGGCGGCGCTGCCGAACACGGCGAGGGCGTCGGCGAGCCTGGTGTCCCAGGCCTGGTACTGCAGGCGCAGCGCCTCAAGCGGCATGTGGAACGGCAGCGGCACCGGGTAAACGGCATCCGCAAGCGGGGTGTAAGCGGCCGCCTCGACGAACGTGGGATCCACGAGCAGGTCGGCGGTCGTGGCATCTGGGCTCGTGTCGTGCCCGGTGTAGCCGTCGAGCGAGCCGTGCGCCACGTAGTGCTCAAGCACTTCGTTGACGAGGTCGATGTAGGGCAGGGCGACGTTGGTGTTCTCGCACGTCAGGAGCAGGTTCTTCAGGTCGGGGCGGCGGCCGAAGAGCACGGTCTGGGGGTCGTCGCCGTCGTGCGGGACGTCGTGCAGATCGAGCATCTCGAGCAGGTCGACGTAGTAGGCGGCCGGGCTCAGGACCGACTTGCAATCCTCGCAGGTGCAGAAGTCGAGGTTGCCGAAGAGGGTATCGAGCGTCGCCTTGCCTGGCACGCCGCCGTCCAGGAGCGGCCGGGCGCCGGGCGGGTTTTGGAACTCGTGCAATCCACCGGACCCGTTCGATCCGGCGAGCGCGTAGACCCGCGGTCCTCCTCGCTGCAGGAGATAGTCCACCGCGGTGCTCAAGATGGTGCCGTGCACCTGCTGCGCCTTGCGATGGACCAGCTCCGCCTCCCGTGGAGTGGCGAACTCGTTCCCGAACTTGGCCAGGAACTCGCGCTCGGTGTACTGGGTCACGCGGCGCGCCGAGTCGATGCCGAGCCGCGAGAGGGCCTGCATCGCCCCGTCGGACGGGGTGATCTGGTAGAGCCGTTCGAGCTGCAAGGCGCCCCGCTGCGCCGGCTCGTCGAGCGCGTCGAAGCCGGGCCAGGTGCGGATCGGCGCCGTGCCGATGCGATTCGCGCCGTCGGAGGGGACCAGGAAGTCGGCGACCTTCTGCGCCACGGGCTGACCGTCGGCGGCACCCAGCACGACCTCCCCCCGCCGCACGAGATCGGCCGTCACAAGCTGGGGGTGGCTGTAGCGCACCTGCGCGGCCAGGCCGGCCGCGTAGGCGTCGGCGGACAGGCCCGCGGGTACGTCGCCGCCGATCAGGGGAGTCCACGCCGCGGGCTCGTAGAGGCGCGCCGTGACGAGGTCGGCGGTTGTCTCGACATGCTGGCCCTCGACCAGCCGCCGCATGAGCGGGGCGTTCTGCAACGTGAGATGGCCGAGCTTGCCGTCGAGCTGGAGCTTGCCGATCACCGCACGGTCCATGCCGGCGTTGACCAGCCCGTCCCAGAGTGCCGCCGGCGCATCCTTGGTGGCCCGGAGCTGATCGATGAACAGGTCCTTGCCTGCCTCGTCGAGCCGCAGGCTCAGCAGGTCGTCGAGGGTCGACAGCCCGCCGGCGGGGACGAAGGTACGGAAGGCCGTCCTCGCCTGCACCCGGTGGATCTCGAGCGTGGCATCGATCGGATGGGTGCCGGCGATGATCCCGGATTTGGCCGCCGACTCGATCGCGGACACCAGGCGCGCGTCGGTGAGGCGATGCGCCGAGGCGAGATCGCTGGCGGCACCCACCCGGAAGAGCGCGTAGTAGTGCTCGGCTGGGATGCCGGTCGCCGCGCTCGCCCGCGACGCCTGCAGGGCCATGGCGATGGCACGGGGATCGAAGCCGCAGCGGTTGGCCAGGTATGCGACGCCATCGGGGCCGACTTCGGTGATCGGCGTGTCCGCTACAAGCGGTTGCATGGCCGCGAGCAGGCGGTCGTGCTCGATAGCGGGCTGCAACAGGCCGAACGGCACGACCAGGTCGACCTGAAGTGACCGCGGGGCCTGGTAAGTGACCTTGGAGCGGGTGACCTCTCGCGCGCCGTCGCTGTCGCCTGTGCCGGGCTCGAAGACCCGGACCTGGAGGTCACCGAGCTGCTTGCCGACCAGCTTGGCGGGGTCGTAGCCAACCTGGTAGCGACCGTCAGGGCCGGTGATCCCCGCCCCGAGCAGCTGCTCTCCCTGCAGCTGCTTATCCCAGACCTCGACGCGCAGGCCCGCGGCGAAGGTACCGCGGTCAGTGGTGACGCTCCCGTGGATATCGAACGCGTCCGGGGGTCCGGTCTGGCCGACGGGTACCGAGATGGTCACGGGGCGCGGCTCGACCGGGTCCCAGCGCACGGTCTCGCGCGTGTCGGCCAGGACCGCTCCGTCCCGCAGCACCCGGAAGTACACCTGTGCCTTGCCGACGACGAGGCGTTTCCTGATGTCGCCGGGCAGGGCGATCGTGAAGGCACCGTCGGCGTCGCTCATGGCGGTGCCGAGCGGCTGCGGGAACAGTTTGCCGGTATCCCGGGCCTCCACAAGCAGGCCAGGAACGGTACCGCCGGTGTCCTGGTCACGCAGCCTTCCTTGAATGGGTTCGTCGGCCATCGTGGTCCTCCTGCTCGTGGCGGTTGCGCGCTAGCGCACCCTGCAGGTCGTGAACTTGGGGTCGTAGAGGCACGGGCCCCCGTCGAGGGAGACGTCGGGCGGGCGGCGGCTGAACGGGGCGTGCGTGCGGATCTGGCTGTAGGAGGGCACGAGGTTGCCTTTGGAGTCGCGCGCCGGGGTGTTGAAGAGCTTGTCGATCTTCGCCGGCGTGTCGGCGTGGACCGTTTCCTTGATGGCCTTCCTGGCGATGGCGTCGTTGGCGACGGCGTTCGGGTCCGCCGCCTTGGCCGCCTTCTTCAACAGTTCGTAGACCCGCCACAGCTCCTTGGTGTTGGCGTCAGGGTCGGAGAACGCCCGGTCAGCGGCGTGCGAGAACCAGTTGCTCCACCCGCCGTGCTGGGTCTTGTACGTGGGATGCCCGGTCCCCCAGGCCACGATCCCGAAGACGGCTGTGTACAGCGCGAAGGCGAACAGCGCCACGGCGACGACCGCCGCGAGCACGCCCAGGATCCCCCACGCGCCGCCACCGGCGAACGCGGCGCCCGCCAGCTTGGCGGCCAGCACGCCAAGACCTACGGCGGCCGCGCTGAGGATCAGCATGGTCGGTCCCAGCAGGCGCACCGGCGAGCGGTTGTGCGGGCCTGGCGCATCCTTGAAGCCCACGTCTTCGAGGGTGTGGATGTCCCGCCCGAACTTGCGGAGATCGACGACGGAGTCATCGATGTCGCCCTGCACGCGCTGCAGGGCGACCTCCTGGCTGGGGTAGTGACGGATCTGGGTGCTGCCGCGCAAGATCTGGAGCATCATCTCGCCGAGGCCGTCGCCGGGCCGGGTGGCGGCACGTGGTCCATGCCCGCGGTCGCGATGGCGATCTCGGCGGCATCCTTGGCGGAGAAGCCCGCCGCCAGCGCGAGCCGGTAGGTGAGGGCACCGTGCACGGGTTCCTCGAACCTCCCGTTCGGGTCCCTGTAGACCATCGGATTGTTCTTGACGTAGGCATAGCGGTTGCCGTCGAGGGTGTCGGGATGCTGGTCGGGGGCGATCCACCGGCCGAGCCACGGGGCGTAGTAGCGGGCACCGTGATACTCGAACCCGCTCTCCTGATCGCGCTCCATGCCGGTGTAGCGGTAGCGCTTCACCGCGGATCCCAGGGCGCTGGCCGTCGCCTGGTAGGCGGTGGTCCCGAACGGATGGAACACCTCGTAGCTGATCACGTTACCGGCGCCGTCGGTCTCGAGCTGCGCGGAGTCGAGATGGTCGGGCGACTGGTAGCGCACCAGCGACGTGGTGGGCGTCGGGTCGCCGGGGTCGTGCTCCGTCTCCAGGAGAGCCACCCGCTGGTGGTCGTCCATGACGTGGAAGGTGTGCCGTTCCTTGGCGGGCGCCCCCACACCGTCGTACTCGAAGGCGATCTCGACGCCGTCGAGGTAGAAGCGCTCCACCTTCTTCACCGGGACCGCGCCCGCCGCGGCGGCCCGTTCGACGACCTTGCGCACCCGATTGCCGTCACCGTCGTAGACATACCACGTGGTCTCGGGCGTGCCGCTGTTCACGACCTGGGTGGCGACCGCCTGCAGCTCGTCGCGGAAGCTCCAGCGCATCAACGACAGGTGGGGAATGCCGGCGAGGTACCCGTGAGCCGGATGGTAGGAGCACATGTAGTCCGTCCCGCCGACGCGGGTGGACAGGAGCCGGTTACTGTCCGGGGCATAGGTGTAGCCGCGCGTCCAGCTCCCCGCGCCCGCGGCATGCGCCATCTGGGCGAGGTTCCCGGCCCTGTCGTACTGGTAGTGCTGCGTGAAGTTGCGCCAGGCGAGCACGTCGTTGGGGTGCAGATGCTGCATGAAGTCAGCATCGGCCCAGTCATCGGAGCTGCCGAAGTCGACCTGGGCGACATGCTCGCGGCCAGCCGCCTCGATGAGCCGGTACAACGGGTCGTAGCGGTAGGTCGACACCCCGGTCACCATCTGGTTGGCGAACCACACGGTCGGCACGGCGCGGTCCTCGAGGTGGGTGACGTTGCCCTCGGGATCATAGGTGTAGTGCAGGTCCTGCAGGATCGTGCCGCCGCCCGCGCGGGTGGTGAGACTCAGCAGCCGGAACGTCTCACGGTCGTAGGCATATGTAACGGCGACATCGTTGCCGAACACGATCTGCTTGCGCCGCCCCATCTCGTCGTAGTCGATGCCTTTCACGTGCACCGTCGCGGTGCCCTGCCGGGTGACGGTCACGGTCTCGAGCAGGTTGGCTGGGTTGTAGGACGGGTGGTACACGCTGCCGTCGGCCGTGGTGCGCTCGACAACACGGCCGAGGGCGTCGTAGGTGGCGGTCGAGGCGAACGTGGCGGGCGCGAGCAGCGCGTCGGGATCGGCGCCCGACCAGTCGGGCACGCCCTGGTGGTCGGCTGCGAACCGCCGCGCAGAGGACACCAGGTCGCCCTTGAAGTCGAACGCCAGGTTCTCCGCCTTCCCGCTGGTGTCGTAGAGAACCGCGACCCTGGTCCGCAGGTTGCGCGTGGTGTCGCCGGGTAGCCCTTCGCCGTAGCGGCGCCGCTCGAAGACGTGATCGAGTGGCTCGGGCCCGTCGCCGCCCTGCACTCGCTTCTCGGTGAGCCGGCGGACGGGGTCGTCGTAGACGAAAGTGAACGCATGGTCGCGCTGGTCCCAGCTCCGCAGCGGCTCGCCTCGCACGTCGGCGAGCATCCACCTGTCGCCGCCATCCGCGCTGCGATAGGCGGCCAGGGTGCCCCGGAGGTCGCGGTCGTAGGCGATCGTTGCCACGCCGCGGGCGTCGACGACCGAGCGGGCCCGCCCCTCTACGTCACGCTCGTAGGTGGTGGGGAGCAGCACCTCGAGGTCGGCGTCATCACGGCCGGCGTCCTGCACCTCGAGGATCGGCCGGCCCATCGGGTCGAGATGGCGGGTGAACGGCGTGCCGGCGTGCGGCTCGGCGCGCTGGGCGGCATCCGCTTCCCGCGCGGGATCCTTCCCCTCGGCCAGGAGCTCGGCGTCGATCTCGTGGTTGATCCGCTGGCGATACCAGTCGGACTCGGTGACCGTGTCGTTGCGGTCGTGCTCCACGGTGCGCCAGGCCCCGGGCTCGCTGCGCGAGAACGTGCCGTCGGGATGATCCACGCGCACGAGCCGGTCGAGCGGATCGTAGCTGCGAAGGTGGGTCACCCCCACCTCGACCAGCTCCTTGGCGTTCTCGAACCTGGGTGTCGTCGAGAAGAAGGGCTCGTATTCCTTGATTGTGCGCCCCTTGGCATCACGCACCTCACGTCCGTTGCCGAGCCAGCGCAGCCGTGGCGGCACGAGCGCCGCCGTGTCGACGTCCTCGACGAGCACAGTGTCGTCGGGCTGGACGATCGCGCGGCGGGCGATGCCCGCTTCGGCCTGTACCTTGTGCAGCTCGACTTTGCCCGAGCCGTTGGCGTGCTCGAAGCCGATCTGCACGGGAGACGCGAGCTGGACGGCCGCATGCTGCTCTCGTGTGATCGTGGCCAGCACGGGCGGCGACACGCCACTGGAGACCATGAACGCATTAGCGTCGTGCACGTACCGGGCCGAGGCCGACCCGAGCAGGCCCGCGCCGATGGCGGCCAGGTCCACCGACGAATCGGCGGCGAGGAACGCCGCAACCGCCGCGGTCTCCGCGGGCGTGGCCCAGGCGCTGACGCCCTCGAGCGCATCGCCCTCGCCGCCCTTGCCCATGAGCGCCGAGGCCTTCACCCGGCCGAGCGCGTCGAGCAGGACGGCACCGATGTTGCCGTTCGGGTCGATCGTGCTCACCGGGTCGAGCGTGCGGAAGTCGAAGGCATCCACCTTTGTCCGGTTGCCGACGGCGTCCTCGACCTCGGAGACCAGGAGCCAGGTGTCGCCGTGGTGGCGGATCTCGGTGCGGACGCCGACCGCGTCGACGTGCGCCACCTGCGTGAAGAAGCGGTCGCGTGCCGCCGCGGCCACCTCGCCGTCGTGCAGGTATGCCTGGCGGCCTGACGGGACCCAGTTCCCCCCGCCATCGCGCACGACGTAGCCGCCCTCGGCCAGCATCTCGGCGGTGACCCGGTTGCCGTAGACGTGCGCACGCAGTTCGGGGGTGAACGCCAGCTCGTAGCGCTCATACACCAGCCCGCGAGGGTCGAGGTCGTGCAGGGGGCGCGGCGAGGTGAGCGCGTCGTCGAGGTAGCGGGTCTCGCTGGCGTGCAGCAGCCGGCGCGTCACCATGCCGGCCGCGGGCACCGTGTCGTCGTAGGGCGGCACCTCGGTGGATTCGGCGAGCACGTGGAACCCGGTTCGATCGAAGTCGGAGAGCAGGAAAAGCGGCGCGACGGCCGGGCCGAGCCCTCGGATCTCGAACGCCGTCGAGCGAGATGGCAGGCGCATGCGGTGGTCGATCGCGTTCGTGACGTCGAGGGTGTACTCGTTACGCAGGTAGGTGATCCGCGGGCGCTGCTGCATCGTGCGCACGGCGGGCGGGAGCGACATGTCGGCGAGCTGGCGGCCGTAGGCGACTGTGGCCGCCTCGAGCACGTTGCCGATGTCGTCTACACGCACGTTGAGCTGATGCACTACCCGCGGATCGTCGAGCACCCGCTCGTAGTTGCGCGCAAGCGACTCGCTCTCATGCACAGAGAAGACCGCGTGGCCTCCGGCCACGATCGGCTGCAGCACCGTGACCTGGTGGCTCTTGGTGGTGACCGTGTACGGCGAGAGCTCCCGCTTGCGGGCGTCGTCATCGGCGTTCGGCGGAGCGTCGAGGGCAAATACCTCGGCTCGCAGCACCAGGCCCTTGCAGGCCCGCAGCGCCTCGCGCCGTTCCGCAGGGCCGAGCGTGTCGAGCAGGTCAGGCGGCGTGCCCGGGCCCGCGACGAGCCGCCCGTCTGGCAGGTCGGGCTCGTCGGCGAGCTCCTCGAAGCCGGCTCGGCGCATCTCGGCGCTCCAGTGCTCCTCGCGGTACCGGGCGAGCAGGCTGCCGTCGTCGCCAGCGAAGCCCGTGTGGAACCAGGTCTTGGTGAGCTTCGGCGGGCAGTGCAGCGTGCGATCGACCAGCGCGTTGTCCGGACCGCGGGCCCAGTGCTCGACGTCCTCCGCGTCGAGCTGCTCGACCATCCCGAAGCCGCGGAACTCGCGCTCGGTGACGTCGTAGCAGCCGTGGTGGTATCGGTAATCGGTTACCAGACGCGTGCCGCTGACGAGGTCGCGGGTCTCGACCCGCCGCACGCAGTGCACGGGGAATGCCAGCCGGGTCCGCCAAGGCCGGCCGTTGCGCTCGTCCCGCAAGCGGAACCAGGTGGAGCTCTTGTACGACAGCTCGGCCTGTTTGCCGAGATTGTTCTCGTAGCGGCGCAGCAGGTGCGGCTTCCTGCTAGCCATCGGGTCGACGTAGCGCATCGGGGCGTCGGCGTCGGCGGGCAGGCTGGACGACCAGACCAGGCAGGCGGTGCCATTACCGAGCAGGTCGGTGGTCGACAGGTCCACCGCCGAATTGGGCGGGAACGGCGCGGCGATCCGCTGCCCGTCGCTCCACCGGTTGCCGCTCACGTTCAGCCAGGCGGTGCAGCCGAGCCGGCCGACGTACACGAGGTCGGCGGCGCCGGTGCCGGTGAGGTCGACGAGATGCACGCGCGAGCCGTCGAACTGCTCCGGCTCGTCGAAGCGCGGTGCCGCGTCCATGGTCACCTTCGCGCCGAATCGGCCGTAGCCGAGGTTCGGCCAGTAGCAGACCTCGCCATTGCGGACCCTGACGATGTCGGCGAGCCCGTCGCCGGGCAGGTCGGCCAGGAACACGCTCTGGGTGCGGTCGGCGAAGACGACCGTGGGGCCGCGCTCCTCGTCGGCCGGCTTGGGGGTGCGCCCGCCCGTCTGGTGACCCTGGATGCCCGTCGAGCGGTACCACACGAAGGCGTCTTGCTCGGACACCAGCAGGTGGGCGCGACCATCACCGACGAGATCGAGCGCTCGCACGTGACGGTCGTGCAGGTCGATGCGAAGGCAGTTCGGGAAGGGCACGAAGGGACGCCACCCGTCGGTGTCGTCGAGCGCGAAGAACCCTTGCAGCTCGGGTGCATGCACGACGACCTGGCGCTGCCCGTCGGCGTCGAGGTCCTGGACCTGCACAACGCCGCTAGCTACTCCGGCGACGGAGGGCCTGGGGAGCACGGGCCGGGACTCATCGAGCGTGACCGCACCGGTCTCGCCGACGTCACCGAGGTTTCGCTTGTACAGCCACGAGCCGGTGTGCTCGGAGAAGATCCCGGCAAGGCCCTCGCCGAACAGGTCGATCCACTGGTAATGCCCGCCGGTCCCGGCCGGCAGCCCGGAGACGGAGGCCGCATCGACGGTGTGGACGGTGTCGTCCCAGGCCACCGGCTCGTACTCGAACTCGGTGGGCGGGAGCGAGTCCACCGCGTACGTCCCGTCGGGCTTCTTGACGTACCCGCGTACCGTGGCCGCCACCAGGTTGGTGACCTCGCCCCCTGGACCTTGCCCGCCCGACGAGGCGGCATAGGACAGGTCGAGCGACCGCACGAGCGTGGGCGCACCGCCATCAAGGTCATCGAAGCGATGGAACATGAGCACCCGTCGCACCAACCTATAGGTACGCAGGTCGAAGCCTGGCCGATAGCTCGAGAACGCGTCGGGGCGCGCAGGCCACATGCGCCCAGGCTCGGGATCCGGGCCCGGGTTGACCTCGCCGTGCTCGCCGTAGTCCAGCACGGCCTCGAACAGGAACTCGCCGGTGATCGCGGGGGGCCGGTACGGGTCGCCGGGATCGGCGAAGGCTGGCGCGCGGTTCCCGTAGCGCACCCGCTTGAGATGCCGGTTGGCGAACGGCGCCACCCCGGCGCGGCGGTTGGCGTCGGCAAGAGACGGCCCGACCCCGGCGAGATCCTCGGCCAGCCACTCGTAGTGGACGACGTTGCCCTTGTCGTCGATGCTGCACGAGGGCAGCCACTCGAACACCCGTGAGAGGTCGGCCGGATGCGCGGGATCGACCACCCGCGAGCCGTCGTCCGTGCCGAAGTAGGTGGTGATGTTGTCGCATGAGGTCACCCGCCACCACGAGCCCAGGTTGTCGTCGGTGAGCAGCTCGATCCGTGCGAAGCCGCGGTCCACCCTGGGCCGGAAGCGTCGCACACGGTAGGGGCCCGGGGACGCAGCGGGCTCCCCCCAGGCGCTCCCGTCCCACACCGCGGCGGGGACGAGGTCCTCTGCACCGGCGAGCACGAACACGTCGTCGTCGCCGTAGGTGGGCAGCCGTTGCTCGGTGCGCCGCCGGATCGACCCGACCCCGATCGACCAGCCCAAGCCCACGGTGGAGTTGCCCGCCCCGGAGTCGTAGCCCAGATTCACTGGCGGGACGAACCCGTTCCTGGCCGGGGTGAACGGCAGCGGGAGTGACAGCGACACCGTCCCGTTCGATGGGTTTACCGTGAACTTCTCGTCGATCCCCCGGATCGCGCCGCCGCCAGTCGGGAGCGAGATCGACGGGGCCTCCAGACGGAAGTCCGACTCCGCACGCTGGGGCTCGTCAGGCGCCGGAAGGCCGGTCTGCGCCGGTCCGGCTGGCTGGATTGGTCGCGGCGGGCCGTCGCGTTCGGGCTTGCGCCCCAGCTCGGAGGCCGGCCGCCGGAGGGGCAGCTTCATACGTTCCCTTCCGCGGCTCGATGCGGCGCGCCATTTTGAGCGTGGACCCACCGTCGCTGTGGTGCCCGAGGTTGTCGTTCGCTCCTGCACCCAGTTGCAACAAGTGCGAGAGGGATCCCGGTCGCCGCACCTCTTCTGAGGGCAGGTGCGGAAGTTGCCAGGTGTGAACCACTCGTACAAGGCAAACGGGGCTGAACTGCATCATCGGGTCAGCCATATGGCCCCCCAGCCATCTCCATGTGAGCGCAAGGATAAGTTTGGTCCCTGAGCAAAAAGAACCATTACAGGCGTCGTATCCCAGCTGTGGCAGCCTAACCCCCGGCCCGCAGCTAGCGTTATTCGGCAGCCATTATCGTCTGCGAGCAACCACTGTTCAAGCCGCTGTCAGGCTAGTTTTCTGTACCCTTGCCATATTTCATATCGAACTAGTCGCCGCGCGCAGATCATCCGTTCGGGTGAGTCTTCGACGGCTAGCCAGCCGACCCGGACTGGCGCGCATAGCGGCGGCAGTGTGCGCTTCCGCGGACCCCAACGCTGGCTACTCATCGTAAGGGCTGTCGGGAGATGTCAACCCGTGGGGCATCCGCGTGCGCAGGCGGCTGTCGAGGTCTTCCGGGGCTGGCGATGCAGAGTCCTGCACTGAGCTGGTGGATCAGCCCTCATCGGATCGGTATCTCGGCGATGATATCGTGTCGGGCCTGATCGCCGTCTAGTTCCCCGATCTCGCCAGCCGGAAGGTAACTCGGCTCGGCGGCGAGTGGATCTTGCGCTTTCCCGGCAGGCACAGCGGGTGGCGTGGCTCACTCGCGAGATCGAGATCACGACGATCGTCGCTGAGACCGCCGTGCCAGAGCAACGCGTCGCCGGAGGAGCTGGCGGCCATGGGCTGGGGGTATCCCCGGTCGTCAGCTACGGCCATCGATTAGCTCCTTCCGGTACAGAGGAGCCCGCTCATCCACTGCTGAAAGGCGCTGGGCTCACGACTCCGAGGGGGTGTCCTCGGCGGCGGCCAGGAGCCGGCGGGCCGCGGCTTCATCGGAAGGGGCAACCAGCACACCCGGACACCCTCGGTCTGCAGCGCCGGATACTGTCCTCCGGCATCATCTGCCGACACGGCTGCTCTCAGGCCGTTATTGCGCAACATGCGGGCGATCAGTTCCGCCTCTGTGCGGCTGGTAACGACCGTCACGGGCACTGTCGCGCCGGCAAGGCGGGCCGGGAAGGCGGGCCGGGAAGGCGAGCCGGGAAGGCGGGCCGGGAAGGCGGGCCGGGAAGGCGGGCCGGGAAGGCGGGCACGTGCCAGGGTCCGGCCTGTTCTGGCTCGAGGTAGTGCGCGTACCAGTACGGCCAGTCCGGGTCCGGGTGCCCGGTCTGCTCTTCATGCTGGGCGTGCGCATCGGCTGCGCGCCGGAGGGCTCGCGCCAAGTCGCTCGCGGAATCAAAGGTCAGTTACATGGGATCTCCTCTCGAAAGAACTGCCACCGCGGCCGCGCTGGCAATCACCGGCTCCGCCGCGGCGATCGCCACCAGCTCGCGGACCGCATCGCGCGCCAGCGGGAGCGTCCGGCGCCACCGGCCGGCCCGCTCGCAGCGTAACGCCGGCCGGATCGGGCGCGTGTCCGGTCACCGTCCGGGAGTCGGCTGCTTTACTTCCCGGAGCAGCCAGCCGTTACCGTCCGGATCGCTGAACGAGGCACCCGGGCCATAGCCGCGGCGTTCCGGGTCCGGGCCCGCTGCCCGTCTCCCGGCCCCGGCGCGGTGGAACACCCCCGCAGCATGGTCCGCTCCGGTCTAGCCGAAGGTGAACGCGTAGGCCTGGATGACGGGGGTCGGGGAACGTGATCTCGAACGTGTGGCCGGTGACGCGGCCGGGCTGGCGGATGAGCTGGTACAGCCGCTGCCCGGTCACGGTGCCGTTGCCGTGCCCGTCCACGTCGACCCCATGCGCGGCGCCCGGCGGCTGCCCGTCGAGGAGCACGCGGAACCGCAGCGATGTTCCTGGTGCTGCCGGTCCCATGACCAGATGAAGGTCGCGGGCGTGGAAGCGGCAGGCGATCCGCCCGCCGGCCGTGTTCAGCGTGGTGGCCTGTTCCTCCATCGTCCAGTCCCCGGACAGGGCCCAGTGATTGAGCCCCAGCTCCGCCGGGGCGGCATAGACGTGGCGCTTGCCCGGCAGGGCGCCACCGGGGGGACGCGAAGTTCTCGGTGCGCTCATAGCCGGTGTAGTTCTCCGGGGACTCCAGGGCGCCCCAGTCGGCGGCAGCTTCAGCACCGCGGGCATCGGCCCGAACTAGCTCATGACCGATGCCGCCGATTCCGGCTTAGGCGAGCAATTGCTGGATGATCATTTCCGACTGTTCGTATCCACCTCCGCCGAAGCGATGACCTCGAATATGCCCCTGCGCATCGCCGGGCGAGCTGATCCGTGCCGCCGCCCACCAGGAGCCGCCCGGGTCAGCTGAGGCGCTTCACCAAGTGGATCTGGTCGTGCCCGCGCGGTAGCCCGGCGTGCGACCGCACTCCTGGTAACCGAAGCGGGCGTAGAACCCGGGTGCCTGGAAGGAGTGGGTACTCAAGGCCACCTGGCCGCAGCCACGGCGGCGTCCAGCGCGGTCTCACCGCACCGGCGATCCAGGGCCTGCCGGACCTGCGCACGGCCGCGGGCATCCCAGCGCAGGTACCGTGCCACGTCCGGCCGGCGGCTGGCAGGCGTACAGGCCGTCGAAGCCGCCGGGGGTGAACGGGCGCAGGGCCAGCCCGCCGCGTCTCAACCGGGTGCCCGGGGAGCAGCATCAGCCGATGGTAGCCGAGGGAAACCGGTCCAGGCCGGGCCGCCCTGACGGCAGGTCATGTCCGCGCTGACGGTGACTGCATCACCCGCGTCGGCTCCCGCCTAGCCGGTCCAGGAGAACTTGACCAGGTAGGCGCCGCTGTCGCGGTCAACGGACACCCAGCGGTGCTTGACGCCCGCCAGCACCACGTCGGCCTGCGCGCGCAGCGCCTCGAACTGCCGTGGCCAATGCGGGTCATACGCCACGACGACAGCCGGAGCGTTCATGGGACCATCTTCGGACACAACGCTGGGGCAGTCGGCACGCTCCGCGAGCAGAGCCTTGACTGCAAGTCGCATCGCATGGCGAATTCGCTCCTCTGCGGCATGTAGTGCGTCCTCGCGGGTTTGCTTCCGCACGGGGCGGCGCGAAATCGCTGGTGACGCGCAGCGCTGTCGTGCGCTCGGGGTTACGCCTGCCGTCTGGACATCTGCCGGTACGGATGCTGTCATGCGGTTGATTGTCCTTTCCTGCCGTGCCAGGCTGGTGGTGCTGATTTGGGGAAAGGGCGGGTATTGGCCGGATTGAGGTTATCCCCGAAGATCATGCGCGGTCTCGACTTCGGCGCGCCGTCGGCGGAACGGGACATGGGGCGCGGGCTGGAGAAGTACTTCGTCGAATCGGCGGTGTTCCATCGCGTCCGCTCGAGGGCTAAGACGATCATCCTGGGGAACCGCGGCTCGGGGAAGAGCGCGATCTTCAAGGTGCTCGCGAGCAGGGAGCGGTCCACAGGAAGCCATGTCATCGAGCTGGCTCCAGAGGACTACTCCTATGAGCTGCTTGGCTCCACGATGGCCGCCGCGGATGCCGGCTCGTGGGCGAAACACGGTGCGTACGCTGCCGCGTGGAAGTACCTCCTCTGCGTTCTGATCATGAAGGGGATAGCAGGGAAGGGCGGGAACGGCGCGTCAAAGGCCACCTACAAGTACGTCCGCGACAATCACCCAGGCGCCCAGGCCGGGAAGCTAGAGTTCCGTGTTTCTGACGCAAATAACCAGAACTGCGGCGTCTTCGTCCGGTTCCGCGACCCGGCGCAGGACCTGCCGCCGCAGGTTCTTGACCGGATCGTGCGCAGTACAAGCGCGTATCCGAACTATCCCACCGACTTCCAGCTGTTTACCAACAACCGTGCCTGGAGCGCTGTCTACAGCCGGTTTGAGGTTCAAATCGACGACAATGCCCGCAGCGACCGGCGAAGAGACTTCTACGGACAGCCAGAGCCGGACGGGCTACGCAAGAACCGCACCGGCGCGATCTACAAAATTCCTGCCGGAGATCCGATACCGGGAACCAACGTGTTCGATGCGGCCGGGCAGCAATACCAGGCGGCACCCAACCTCGTGCCAGGTCGCTGGTATCAGCTCCAAGTCGACGTGCAAGGTGATGTCTACACGGTAGACCTCACCGATCTGCAGGTCGGTGCGCAAACGCGAACGACCGCTTTCCAGAACACGGACGCCTTGCGGGGGGTAGCTACCGAAGGGAACCGGCCGGGATACGTCGGGCTGTAATCCTATCCGTCTTCGCCGGTCGCCTTCCGGCACATCCAGATCAGAACCTGAACCCGGGTCTGCCCTAAGTCCAGGGTCCCGTCTCCGCAGAAACCTGAATCTTCGAGCTTTTAAGGGGCGATAATGACCGCACCCGCAGTGAATCAGAACCGGGCACAGGACCTGATGCGGCTCGGCTGGGCCATCGCCGAACTCCGAGGCCGACTGTACTTCGGCGCTGCCGACCCGGGGCGCATTGCTGATCCAGCCACTGTCCGCGCGGACCATTCGCTGCCGCTGTCGGGCGAGCGCTCCCCGAAGGAGCAGCTCATCGAAACCAAGGAAGTCGTACAAGCGCTGGCCAAGCGGGCCAACCTCGAGCTGGACGGCGGCCGCATGAAAGGCAGCCGTGGCCACACCGCGACAACGCCGTGCACGGCGGCTGCTCGGGCGATCGAGTTAGCTGATCAGGTACCGGACAAGCGATCAGCAACGTCATGGGGCGATACGTGGGATTCCTTCACTGAGGCGCTCTATCAATGGGACGCCGCTATCCAAGACCACCTCGCCAGCGCCAGCTTCGGAGAGTCGAGCGCCTACCAGCTAGGCCGAGGGCTCGCGGAGTGCTCCTGGGCACTTGATCCAAATTGGCCACCCAACGAGGTCATGGGCTGGGAGCACGTACTCGGCAGCGAACGGTGCGTCGCCCTCACACGCCTGCTAGAGCGCCTGACACCTGCCCTGCCGACGGCAACAGCCTCCGCCATCAAAGGCTCTCTCGCCGCCTGGCAGCGGGTCGCGCGGGATCCTGCATGGCGGAGCGGTACAAACCCGGAGGCCCCGGTATTCCTGCGCCACCAGGTCAACGCGTGGCGAGACATGTTGATCGTTGGCGCGGACCCGCAAACATTCGAGCGGGCACCCAGGCCATTGCAGGAGGTTGCCAACATCATTCCGATCATCAAAGGGTTGTGGGTTCAGATCGTCGCTGCGCTGTTGAGCGCCGGAATACTCGCGGCCGGCGCTTGGGCCATCACCAGGTACGGAAACAGCCAGCCATGGGGAGCGCTAATATCTGCGCTCGGAATAGTCGGCGTGACGGGTTCCGGCTTGCTGGCCAGCGCCAAGAAGAAGGCCACCGGACTCGTTGAGCGGGTTCAAGCCGCGATCGCTGCCGACGAGAGAGCTAAAGCTGCAACGATCATTCCGGACAGACCCCAAAAGGCCACAGTCAAGAGTCCGGGCAGACTGTCAACGCCCGGCAGCTTTGCCGAACCGATCACCCTTTCCAAGCTTGGCGAGACCCCAGAGCTCAGCGGCGCGCATACATGACAGTCACCCCCCGAATCAGCTGAGCCAAGACGCGCGCATCTGCACGACGCTTTCGACGTGCGTCAAAGCGGCCTTGGGTCAACCTCGATGATTCAGGGGGCGGGCGAGGCTGGTTACTGATCGTGCCGTGCCGGTTTTCGGTGGTTTTGTCTGGTCCGCGGGTTCCCGGCGGGTGGCGGTGCTGCCCGATGTGCTCGGGTTGGGCACCGGCTCCGACCGCGCCGAGGAGCCTCCTTTCCTGGTCGCAGGGACAGGGGTGACTGGTCAGGCGGGTGCGGGCAGGGCGCACAGCCGGTGCCAGCAGGCCAGGAAGGCGTCTTTCCAGGGCCGGGTGCGGCTGATCTTCAGCACCCGGGCGCGGGCGTGGCGGGCCAGCCGGGCGGGCAGGCTCAGCAGCCGGTAGCGCAGCGTGCCCGGCTCTGCGTCCTTAAGGTCCTCGCAGTCGTACAGGCCGAGCAGCCGGCACCGGGCGGCCAGGTCGGCGGCGATGTTGGCGGCCAGCACCCAGCCGCAGTTCACCAGCCAGGTCTTCGATGGCAGGTTGTACAGGCCCATGGCCTTATTCGTCCGCACCTGGTCCTCGACGACGGCGTGCTGGCGGTGCAGCACGTCGGTGAACTGGGGGTGGTGACTGCCGGGCACGCCCGGGATGCCGGTGGCGGGGATGTTGGTGACGATGATGGAGTACCGCCAGCCGGTGGCGCGCTCGAAGGCGGTCAGGTTCTTGGCCTGCCGCCGGGAGGGTTTCGTGCGGCGCACGATCCACCGTAGCCCGGCCGGCCAGCCGGCGGCCCGGCCGGGCAGGTGGGTGATCTCGGCGACGTGCTTGTCTTGCTGCACCACTCCGTCCTGGTCCACGGCGGCCTGCCAGGCGCCAGAGGGCAGCAGTCCGATGGCCTGCTCATCGGCCTCGGTGATGGCCCGCCCGCAGGTGAACAGCACGGTGCGGCGCCGCGACGACAGCGACAGCAGGTGCTTGATGAGCTCGTGGCTGGCGCCGGCCCCATCCACGCGGACCAGCAGCTTTGACCGCATCCGGGAGGGGATCTGGCGGAGCGCCGCGGTCAGCACCGTGAGGTGGCCGGCGAAGGTGTTCGACCCGGCGTTCCCGGGACGCAGTAGCATGGCCAGGCACTCGCGGGTATTCGAACACCACGCCGCCAGCGGGTGGAAGCCGTAGCCCATCTTGAACGTCGGTGCCGCGCCTTCCTTGTCGAACCCGCACAGGTTCGCGTCAAGGTGTGCGAGGCAACACCTGGAGCGCACGGCTTCGCTGGCCGATGCGTGCGGTGCGTTCGAGACGGTCGCGGTCCACGTTGCCGGCGAGGTAGCGGACGAGCCCGGAGTCCTGCATGCCGGGGACGGTGGCGGCGAGCTTGGGATCCAGGTCGGTGACGAGCTGGGCGATCCGGGTTTGCCGGCACAGCGACGGCGTGGTGCCCGCAGGCCGGAGGACCCGCGTGAGGTAGGTCTGGTGCGCGGGGCTGTCGCTGGTGCGGGTGGCCCTCGTGACGATCACGTGGGGGTTGAGAGTGCGCAGATCCGTGCGGTGGCGCAGGCAGTCCTCGAGCGCGGCCCAGCTCACCGGGTCCAGGGGTACTGGGAATGGCCGGCCGGTGAGGTTCAGCGTTCGCCGCGCCGGGTCCGCGTCGCCGATGGTCAGGCCGCGGATCTGGGCGCTGGATGCTCCGTGCAGCAATGTGAGCAGGCCGGTGAGCCGTTCGTGGGGATGGGCCGCGTCGCCGGTCCATCGCCGGAACAGTGCACGCTGGGTGCTTGCGTCCAGGACGTCTCCGGTGAAGGCCGGCTGGCTGCCCGGCCGCAAGGAGATGGCCGGGTCGATGAGGATGAGCTTGCGGCGCTTCGCCCAGCTGAAGAAGCCGCGCAGGATATAGGTCCTCTGGTGGAGGTTCCTGGGGCTGTGGCCGAGGAATGCTTCGAGGTCGGCGGTGGTCACCTGGGACCAGCCGGTCACCGACCGGGCGGATGTCAGGTGGACGGCCAGGTCACGGAGGATCCGGAGCCTGGTCTCCAGGGTGGTGTCGCTGACCGGGTGCCGGCCGGCGCGCCGGGCTCGTTCCCGCTCTTCGAGCTGGCTGCCGTTAAAGGCGGCTACTGCGGCGGCCAGACCGGCCGGGACGGCGTCGAGGTGGTGGCGGCGGCGTGCCGCGGCGCGGCGCTGTTCTTCGTCTCCGGGCAGGGCCAGGCCGCAGCTGGTGAAGAACCAGCGCAGGGCCCGCCCGGCTGTGCCGCTGGCCGGTTCGCAGCGGTCCAGGAGCTGCGCTGGGCTGGCTGCGGGGTCGGCTGCGAGCAGCCGTCTGGCCTCGCGCAGGATCTCGATCGCGCCGCCTGGATGATGGCGTGCCGCGGCGAATGCGGCTAGGTCTTCCCGCCAGTCCGGGACCTGGCGCAGCCGCCTGGCCGCCGCGGCGGCGTAACGGAACGGCCGGTCCGGGCCGGCGAGGCTGCAGCGGTTGCATAGGCCGTGCGAGGCGTGCTGCCGCTGCTCACCGCAGCGGGCACAGGTGATGGTCTTGG
>WNGB01005173.1_pt1 | contig 26671 bp, 22 predicted proteins | sample 5400681 | NCBI WGS metagenome assembly WNGB01 (sample SAMN13153367, study PRJNA577476) | soil metagenome | isolation source: 115 cm soil or saprolite under grassland replicate 2 | place: USA:California | collected 2016-06-15
TGCCGATGCCCGGCGGTCCGGGTCCGACCAAGGCCACTCGCAACTTCCTCGAGCAGCTCAGCATCTCGACCGGGTACCTTGCCCTCGGATTCGTGGGGCTCACGCTGCTCATCGGATCGCTCAACCTGCTGCTCCGGAGACGAAGTCCCGTCTCCAGCTATCTGCGTCGCGACATTGGAATGTGGGCGGCCGTCGCCATCGTTGCCCACGTGATCCTCGGGGTGCGGTCGATGGGAATCAACTTCTACTACTTCTTCATCGACGAGGGCAGACCGCGGGTCAACAGCTTTGGCTGGGGGAACTGGACCGGGCTCGTTGCGCTGGTGATCGTGGTGGGGCTGCTCACCATCTCCACCGACCGTTCCCTCCGGGAGCTCAAGGCCAAGCGATGGAAGAGCCTCCAACGTCTGAACTACGTGTTGTTCGCGATGTCGGTCTTACATGCATTCTTCTACGGTGCGTTGTTGCGCGCGACATCACCCTTCACGCTCGTCCTCTTCTTCATCGCCGGTGCAGTCTTCGCGGCGCAAGCGATCGGGATCTGGCTATGGCGCCGTAGACATGCGCGTACCCCGGGCCAGCGCGCCGATCTTGATGAGACGGAGAGCACGAGTACCGCAGATCGACCAACGTTGCTGTAGCGGCGCACAGGGGTGGCGCCCGGTCCCGCCAGCCATCCGGCGACGGACTACAGCATCCGAGACTGTGTCACGGTGCCGAACCGGGCGGGTTCGGCGTATGCCCGTTCTGCGTTCGTCGCTTACAGGCCGACGGATATCAGGATGAGGCGGCCGATGATGCCGGCGGCGACGCTGGTGGCGATGGTCACCACCTGGGCGAAGGTGGCTTCGTCAAACGGCCATTGCTGGATGCGCTCGGCCCGCTTCTCCAGCGCTTCGGCGGCGCTTAGCGGACCCGCCTTTTGCTGGAGCACCTCCAACGTCGGTTGGTCCCGGATGGGTTGGTAGGCCTGTCGGTAGAGGTCGAGGGCGCGCTCGAGTTCGCGCTGCTTGACCGCGACCATCTGGCGGTTCAGCCGGCGCAGGGACAGGAAGAACAGTCCCAGGCCGGCCACCAGCACGCCGCTGCTCACCACCACTGCGGGGCGGTCGGACGAGCCGGTGAGCACGAGCGGTCCCGCGCTGCCGAACAGCATCCAGAAGCCGGTGAACGCCAGCTTCCCCACCGGGCGCAGCCCGAGGCTGCGATCACCGCGATACGCCTCGAGCCGCAGCTGTCCGCGACCCAGACGGTTCAGTCCCACCTGAAGCATCAGGTAGACCCAGACCGCCGTCCATAGGGGGATCCCGAGGACCAGCCAGGTAGCCGCCTGGGTCAGCGCCGCCTGGCGATCGCCGGCCAAGGCCTCGTCCACCGGCAGGATGATCACCGTCGCCGCGGTCAGGAGGAGCGGAGCGAGCGTACTGTCGATCCCGCGGAACAGCCGCCGCACATCCGGCTCGTTCTGCTCGACCACCTTCGTGATGGTCCGCTGCAGCGCCGGCAGTTCGTCGGTGATCCGCGCCGCACCTCGCAGGGATAGGAGAACGGCGAAGGTCACCGCCGTGCGGTTCAGGATCTCGGCGAGCGGGACCCCGGTCTGATCCCATTCGGCCGCTCCCGACGCTACCATGACGGCGAGGTTCAGCCACGGCACCAGCGCCCAGGCGATGACCCATGCCAGCCGAGGTCCGGGTAGTCGCGAGAGGATCCGCTCGGTCAACGGAAGCGCCAGCGCGTCGCTGGCGACCGCCCAGCGTTCAACTCGGGTCGCTATCCCCAAGTCAGCTCCTCCATAGGCACACCGTGGACCAACCGGGACCACGCGCATGTGGTAAGCCGTACCCACAGCATGTCTTGGGGTCGAGCAGCGCCGGCCGGCCCCAGGCATGCGGTCGTCGGATGCCGGGCTGCCATAGCCGGGGTCCTGGTCGCGGCCGTGCCGCCGTGCCGCCGTGCATACCGTGGAGGAGGGGAAGGGAGTCTGCTGTGAGCTGGAACCAGTTGTTGGCATACTGCCTGGCCAAGCCCGGAGCGTGGCAGGACGAGCCCTGGGAAACGGACATCGTCGTGAAAGTCGGGAGCAAGATCTTCGCGTTTCTGGGATCCGAGGCTCGGTCGCAGGTCGGCGTCAAATGCGGTCCGAGCCGGGATATCGCCGACGAGTGGCTCCTGCGCTATCCGGAGGACGCTTCGGTCATGGCCTACATCGGACGATCCGGTGGCGCGATCCCCGATGATGAGCTGCTGGAGGCGATCGACGCCTCCTACGACGCGGTCGTGAGCAAGCTTCCCAGGAAAGACCGCCCAGCAGGATCCTGAACACTCGTCCATTACGCGATGCAGCCCGCCGGTGTGCGATGAGCACTTGTGATCGCGGCGCACATGCCCGGCTGCTGGCCGACGTGGACCCGGGCCGAGGCGGCGGCCCGTCGGGGTAGGTTCACTGCATGTATTCGACGCAGGTCTCTCAGCACGTCAATGCTTCGCGCGCAGCCGTTTATCGAGCGCTGCTGGATGCGGACGCGATCGCGATTTGGCGGGTGCCGGCTGGCATGAGCAGCCACGTGCATGAATTCGATGCCCGCGAAGGTGGCTCGTTCCGCATCTCGCTTGCTGATACGTATCATGGCCAATTCCTGAAGCTCGTGCCAAACGAGCAGGTGGTCGAGGTATTCGAGTTTGAGACGACAGACCCCGCACTTTCGCGGCACGATGACGATGACCACCACGCTCACCGACGCAGACGGCGGCACCGATGTCCTCGTCGTGCACGAGGGCATTCCCGACCGCGTCCCCGTCGTCGACAACGAGACCGGTACGCGCATGGCACTGGCAAACCTTGCCGCCACCACGTCGGCGAAGATGCCCTGGACGCGCTTCCTGGGTTCTATCGACTTGCTGTGCGGCGTGGATCATGGGCGGGCTGGCGAGCCCCAGTCGGTCTCGTCTCGTACTCGCCGCTTGAGCAGCTTGCCGCCGGGGTTGCGGGGCAACGGGTCGGACCGGACGACGATGTACTGCGGCACCTTGAAGTCGGCGATTCGCTCCCGAAGGTAGTCCTGGACCGCCTGTACGTCGATGCTGCTGCCGGGCGCCGGCACCAGCACCGCCCCGACCTTCTCGCCCATCACCTCGTCCGGCACGCCGACCACGGCTGCCTCGAATACGCCCGGCGCGCCGGCAAGCGTGTTCTCCACCTCGACGCAGTACACGTTCTCGCCGCCCCGGTTGATCATGTCCTTTACCCGGTCGACGATGTAGACGAGTCCGTCCGCGTCGATACGGGCGAGGTCGCCGGTGTGCAGCCAGCCGTCGACGAACGTCTGGGCAGTCGCCTGCGGCTTGTTCCAGTAGCCGGCGACGACGTTGGGCCCGCGGACGAGGAGTTCGCCCACGTCGCCCGCACCGATACGGTCGATGCGGACCTCGCAGACCGGGGCGGGGAAGCCGACCGAGTCCGCGTGCACCACGTACTCGTGCGGCAGGTACGTCGTGACGCTGGACGTCTCGGTGAGCCCGAAACCGTTTCCGACCCGCGCCCCCGGAAAGGCCTTCATGATCCGGGCAACGAGCTCGGGGGCGATCGGTGCGCCGCCGTACGACAGGGTGGTCACCGTGGACACGTCCGTCTCCGCGAACCGCGGATGGTTGATCGCGAGCCAGTAGATGGCCGGCACCGTGGTCAGCACGTCGATGCGCTCGGCCTCGATCGCCTGCAGGAACGCGCCGACCTCGAACTGCGGCATGATCACGGTCGCGCCACCGAGGTACACCGCGACGAGGAGCTGGCTGTTGCACCCGGTCACGTGGAACAGCGGCACCGAGACCAGGGTGCGCAGTCCACTGCCGTGGACCGCCAGGCGCAGGATGCGCCGGCATGTCTCGCAGTTGGACAGGAAGTTCTCGTGCGTGGTGATCGCGCCCTTGGGGAAGCCCGTGGTGCCGCTGGTGTAGAAGATGGCCGCCGGGTCGTCCGGCGCCGGGTCCTCGGTGACGTACGGCTCCCCGTCCGGCAGCGGCTCACCGTCCCTGAAGACATACGCCGCCCCACTGTCGCTCACCACGTAGTTCATCTCGTTCTCGGTGAAACGGGTGTTCACCGGGACGACGATTCCGCCGGCGAGGACCGTGCCGAAGAACGCCAGCACCCAGTCAACGCCGTTGGTGCGGTGGATAGCCACCCGGTCGCCGCGGGCGATCCTCCCCTCGCGCAGCCCGCCGGCCACCCGCGTCGCCCGGTCCCACAACTCGCCGTAGGTCAGCCGCGGGCCACCTCCGGTCTCGGCCAGCGCCTCCCGCTGCGGGTGGCGTTCGACCGTGTCCCGCAGCATGTGTACCAGGCTGCGCGGCAGCCCTTCGTATCGCTTGATCCCGTCGGGTCCGCGGGTGACACCGCCGGTGTCGAACGGGGAGATCATGATCGGCTCCCGGCGAAGTAGCGTCGTGGGTTGTCCACGAGCATCTGCTCGATCTGCGCGTCGGTGACGCCGGCCTCGCGCAGCGCCGGCAGTACGTCATCGCTGATGTACAAGTAGTGCCAGTTCGGCGTGGCCGCGGCATGGGCCGCGTCGTGAGCGGCACCGAAGTAGTCGATGAAGCACGAGGCGTCGTGCGCGAGCACCATGCGGTCGGCATAGCCGCGCGCCGCGAGCGACGCGATGGTGCGCACCCGGTCGGCCGTCGGGTTGAAGACGTCGAGCCCGAAGCGGTCCATGCCGAGGGTTACACCCGTGTCGGCCAGCTCCATGAGGTAGTCGAGGTCGTTGCTGTCCCCGGCATGCCCGATGACGACCTTGGTCAGGTCGACGCCCTCCTTATGGAACAGGTCGACGGCGAGCCGCCCGGACTGGGCCGGCCCGGAGGTGTGCACCGTGATGGGCGCGCCGGTGTCGCCATGGGTACGGGCGACCGCCCGAGCGATGCGTTCCACCCCGGGCGTCAGCCCGTACGCCTCGACGCAGCATTTCAGGAATGCGGCCTTCACGCCCGTGGTACCGATGCCGTCGACGATGTCGCGGGTGAAGTCGGTGACCATCGGCTCCGGGATGTCCAGCAGCAGACCGGGCCCCCGGTAGGCGTACTGGTGTGGCAGTTCCTCGTAGACGTACAGGCCGGTGGCCACGATGATGTTCAGGTCGACCTGCTCGGCGATGCGCTGAATGCGTGGGATGTAGCGGCCGATCCCCCACACCGTCGGATCGACGATGGTCGTGATCCCCTTCGCGCGGAGGGCATTGAGCCTGGCGATGGCGTCCGAGACGCGGGTCTCCTCGTCCCACCAGCTCCCGTCGCCGTAGTTCTGCACGTGCTCGGTGGACAGGACGAAGACGTGTTCGTGCATCAGCGTAGGCCCGAGGTTGTCGACGTCGACCGGTCCCTTGACGGTCTCAACGGTGGGCATGGGACCTCCCTTTCGCCGGGCGGGTTTAGCGCCGCGGTCCGATCAGGGGCAGGAGACGTCGCGGACGCGACTCGCGTCTCTCATGCTGGTTTCATCGTGGCCCTTCATGGCTGGCTCACGCCAGCCGCTGGCCAGATGTGACGTAGGTCGGGCGGTGTGCCGGAGTGCTCCCGCTTTGTGGCGGCGTTTGCGCTGCCGGTGCGGCGGATCGGGTGCTGCTGCCCGTCCTGGCGCCGCGATGCTGGATTTCCCGGTCATCCGGCAACCCCTGGTGCCGGACAAGGTCTTCGTCCTGCTCGCGCTCGTCGGCCCCACCCCGCACGGGGCGATCGGCATGGAGTGGCTGTTTCAGAAGCGGTACCAGGAGCTGGGCGAGCCGCCGTTCGGTGAGCTGCTGGGGATCGCGGCAACGGGCCTCGGCGACGGACCCAAGGTCGAAGGCCACGGTTCGGACGACGGCGACATACTGGTCCTGCACCGGGACAAGTGGATGGCCGGGTCGGCGGTGGCCCTGCCGAGCTTCCACGAGCGGATGTCGTCGATCCTGGGCGCGCAGCGGCTGATCTATTCGGTAAGGAAGGACACGATGCGGAACTGAAAAGACGACAGCGGCAGGTTTCGATCTGGCACGAACCCGGTGACCTTGGCGGAGTACGCGTCGACCTGATTCTTGAAGCCCCAGACGATGTACCCACCATCGTTGTACTGAGCCCTGGAACACCTGCGGCAGGTAGCTGCGGGTGAACCAGTAATCGAGGGCGAACGGCCAGCCGAGGTAGCTCTGTCCATAGAACGTGCCGCCGTCGACCTCACGTACCCTTACGTCGACCCCGGCACTCCGGGCCTGCTTGGCGAGCAGGCGAGCGGCGTCGACCGCTCCCGCACCGATGCCGCTCGACGTGACGAGTTCGACCTGCAGACCCTCGAGGCCGGCCTGTTTCAGCAGGGACTTCGCCTGGGGCAGGTCCTGCTGCCGTTGCGGTAGCTCCTTGGCGTAGGCGATGTCGAACGGCGCGTAGAGATCGTTGGCGATCCGGCCCTGGCCGTTGAGCGCTTGGCTGACCATCTGCTCACGATCGACGACCAGTCGCATCGCGCGGCGCACCCGGACGTCGCGGAAGGGCTGCGTGTCGACGCGCATGGTGAACGGCGTCCAGGCGCCGGTTTCCGAGATGAGCACGTTCGCACCGGTGGCCTTGACCCTGTCGATCTTGGTTTGCGGCAGGTTGTCAATGGCGTCCACCTGACCGTCCAGCAGGGCTTGTACCCGCGTGTCGTCCTCGGCGAAGTCGATGATGACAAGCTCGTCGACATACGGTTGGTCGGGGCGCCAGTACCGGTCGAATCGATGAAACGTGCTTGTCTTCCCCGGCGTGAACGAGCCGAACCTGAACGGACCCGTTCCTACGGGCCGGGTGAGGTCGAATCCAACCGGGACGATGCCGAGGTAGTACTGCGCCAGTTCGTCCTTGAACAGTGCGTACGGCTGCTTGAGCGGGATCACCAGAGTCCGCGCATCGCGCCTTCGCAGGCCCGCCAGGTCGACGATGGACAGCGCGGCCGCCCCGTTGGCCTTGGTTGCGGGGTCCAGGATCCGCCTCAGAGTGAAGGTCACGTCGTCGACGTCGAGGCTCTTTCCGTTGTGGAACTCCACTCCCTGCCGCAGTCGCAGCGTCCATGTCCTGGCGTCCTGAGACTCCAGCGACTCGGCGAGGACCGGCTGCACGGCGTACGACGCGTCGCGCAGGAACAGCGGCTCGAACAGATTCGACACGCGGGCCTGGTCTGGATAGGTGGGCGGATGGTGCGGATCCAAAGTGTCCTTGGCGCTCCCGCCGGTCACGGCGACGCGGAGCACTCCTCCACGCCGTCGTGGCTGTAACTCGGTGCCGCTGGCCTGCCGGTCGGGCCGGTCGCCGGTACAACCGGTGAATGCCGCCACGGCTGCGCCGAGACCGAGCACCGCTCCACCACGCATCACCGCGCGCCGGGAGTGGCCGTTCGGCGTAGTCACATCGACGCGGTTCGCGTTCACGATGTCTCGCCCATATTTACGATGGAAACAGAGGATAAGGCCTCTGCTCCAATCAAATCAGATGGTATCTGGCCTTCTTTAGTGCCGTTGTCGGGAGGTCCAGGCCGCGGCCGGCCGAACAGGTATCCCTGGGCCTGGTCGCACCCGAAGTCTCGGAGCATTGCGAGCTGTGCGAGGTCTTCGACGCCTTCGGCGATCGTGACGAGACCCAGCGCCTGGGCCAATCGGATGACCGCGGCCACGATCTTACGGTCTGAAGGATCGTCGACCAGGCCGGTCACGAACGACCGGTCAATCTTAAGGAAGCTGACCGGCAGCCGTTTGAGGTAGGTCAACGACGAGTAGCCGGTACCGAAGTCATCGATACCAATCCGTATGCCCATATCGCGGAGCTGCCCCAACTGCCGCACGGTCGTCGGGTCAGCCTCGATGAGCACGCTCTCGGTGACCTCCAGGGCCAGCGTCCGCGGCGGCAACCCGGCCTCGACCAGCGCCAGCACGACCGTGTCGACCAGATCAGGCCGGCTCGCCTGGCGTACCGACAGGTTGACCGCCACGTGCAGGTCCGTGGGCACCATCCCCCGGGACCGCCACTCGGCGAGCTGACGGCAGGCATCAGTCATCGCCCAGGCCCCGATCGGCACGATGAGGCCGCTGTCCTCGGCCGCTTCGATGAAGCTGTCGGGCGTCACCAGGCCGCGTTCCGCGTCGTCGAGGCGTACCAGCGCCTCGACCCCGACCGGCGCGACGGTCTCCACGTCCACGACCGGCTGGAAGAACAGCCGGAAACGCTCCTCGCGCAGGCCCTGGCGCAGCGCCCGCTCGATGCCGATCCGGTCGGTCGTGCGCCCGCGTAGCGTCTCGTCGAACACCTCGTACCGGTTTTTCCCCCGCGCCTTGGCCCGGTACATGGCGGTGTCCGCGTCGCGGATCAGATCCTCCGCCGTGGCCTGCGCTCGGGCCGTGTATGCGATGCCGATGCTGGCCGTTACCGCCACCTCGGTGGTACCGATCATGATGGGCTGGGAAAAGGCCAGCACGAGCCGCTCGCCGATCTCGGCCACGTTCCCCCGCTCGCCGGATACGACGTCCCGGCACATGATCACGAACTCGTCGCCGCCGAGCCGGGCGACCGTGTCCAGTGGCCGCACGTTGCGGCGCAGGCGGTGGGCGACCTCGATAAGCACCTGATCCGCGATGTCATGGCCGAGGCCGTCGTTGATCGCCTTGAACCCGTCGAGGTCGACGAAAACGACGGCGGTGCGGGTCGCCGGCTCGTGCCGGCTGCGGGCCAGCTCCACGTACAGCCGGTCCATCAGCAGCGCCCGGTTCGCCATGCCGGTGAGTGGATCGTGGGTGGCCTGGTGAACCAACTGCTCCTCGGTGGCGCGTCGCTCGGTGATGTCCTGGATCTGTGCCACCGCATAGCCGGGCCCGCTGCTGGCGCCGCGCAGTACCGAGACCGAGATCAGCGCCCACAGGACGTGCCCGTCGGCGTGCAGGTAGCGCTTCTCGGCCTGGAACGTGGCGGCGCGCCCGGCCGTCAGGTCGGCGATCGCCTTGCTGCTCATGGCGATGTCGTCGGGGTGGGTGACGTCGGCCACCGTCCGTCCGAGCAGTTCCCGCTCGCGGTACCCGAGCATCTCGCACAACGCCCGGTTGACCTGCATGAAGCGCCCGTCCCGCCCGACGAGGCACATGCCGATGGGTGCGTTGTCGAACGCGAGTCGGAAGCGCTCCTGCGCCTCGCGCAGGCCCATCTCGGCCGCCCGGCGTTCGGTCATGTCGATGCCGGTGGCGATCACATGCGTGACTTCGCCGGCGTCGTCCACAAGCGCGGCATTGGACCAGGCGACATGCCGACGCTCGCCGCCACGGGTAACCAGCCCCTCCTCGAAGGTGGTCGGGAAGTCCGCCGCCGACATCCCCACCGGCGCCGCCATCCCGTAGTCCCCGCCAGGCGGTGCGAAAAGCTCGTCGAACAGCAGTCCCTCCACCTCCGCGAACGAGTAGCCGGTAGTAACCTCACACGCGCGGTTGAACCGGACGATCCGGCCCGCCCGGTCCAGGACGAGTACGAGGCTGCCGGCCACGTCGACGACCGCGTCGATGAAGTCCCGCTCGGCGCGTAGTGTGCGCTGTGAGCGCCGGTCCTCCTCGACCGTCTCCTGCAGTCGCGTCGCCATGCTGTTGAAGGCCAGGGCCAGGGCGGCGATCTCGTCACCGCCGCGAATCGGGACACGCTGGGTTAGGTCGCCTCCGGCGAGTTCGGTTGCCACCCGGGCGACCCTGCCGACGCCGCCGGTGATTCGGCGCGAGAGCCAGACGGTGAGCAGTGCGGCGCCGGCCAGGGCCGCCAGCACGGTGGCGAGGCCGAGCATCCGGTTCCGCGTGTCGTCGGCCAGGCGCAGCCGCAGCAGCCGGCTCTCCTGGTGTTCGAGCCCGGCCCGGAGCGCGGTCACGGCCTCAGTCGCAGAATCCACCGTACGCAGGTACGCCGAGCGACCCAGCACGACGTCGGAGGCATTGACGAAGCCTTGTGTGGTGACTTCGCGCAGATCGGTCACGGCGGTGTACGCGGACAGCAGCAGCGGGCCGAGCTCGGCCTGGAACGAGCCAGAATGCCGCCTGTCCGCACCGTTGCGGAACACGGTGAACAGGTCGTCATGGAGGGCGTCGGCATGCTGGCCGAGCAGCGCCACCGCAGACGCGACGCGGGTCCGGTCGGCGAAGGTGACCCGCTCTCCGATCAGATCAGCCACACTGTTCCCGACCTGGCGGATACGGTCGGTCAGCTCGGGTACCTGCACCACGAGCGCGTCGGCGGCGTGGTAGATGTCCAGCTGCGGTTCAAGCGTCAGGTTGGACGTGATCCCGACGTAACCGATCAGCGTGCGGACCTTGGCCAGTAGCGCCGCGTGGCCCGCGTCGCTGCTGGTCAGCTCGGGCTCGGCGGCGCGCAGTGCCTGCCAGCTCGCGGCCAGCCCGCCCGGGGCCGTGGTGCTGTCCAACGAGTCGGCGGTGGTGCGCAGGTACCGCTCCAACCGGTGATCGGCGGCCAGCAGCGCCGTGAAGTCGGAGTCGACGCGCGCCTCGCAATCCTTCAGCTCCGCAACGGGACGTTCGCCCAGGAGCACCTGGCGGCTCAGCGCCCTGTGCCGGCCAACGTCAACCAACAGCGCACCAAGCGGCCGTAGGTACTCCAGCCCACGCAGTTCATTCTGGGAGAACCCGATCCGTCTGCCATTCTCGACAGCCAGGAAGTAGCTCGAAACCGACAACGGCAACATGAACGCGAGGCCGATGACAGCGAGGCTGTGCCAGATGCGTGGTCGCAGCCGGGAACGACCCGACCGGCCGACCCTCGCCGGAGGCTGCTGCCCTTCCTGCCTCTGGCGCTGCCCGACAGTGCTCACACTGATCCTCAAGTGTGGTGGAGGCTGTGGTCGCTTGCGCTTGGTTGATGAGCATGCCGATGAACGTGCCAATGCACGTGCCGATGCTAGTGGACGGCGCTTCCCACGTACCCCACCATTCGGCTGAAACGTCGGGCCGCTTGCCGCGCTGCCTCCGGTTACGGATAGCTGAGCACGTAGCTCGGCACTCCGATGGCCGCCGTGGTGACCGCCGCTCCGGTGTCGTTGATGACGTGGTCGATCGTTCCGGCACTGAGGTTGACGGTCAGCAGGTCACGCATCTTCACGCCCGTGGTGACCGGCACCTCGAATCCGCGGGCCGCGTGGATCGTCGGGTCGACGTTGGTGAAGATGTAGCTGCCCCCGCCCCACATCTGGTGGGTCTTGACCCCGTCCGCGACCTTGTAAGCGGCCCAGCCAGGGATACCGTCGTGCTGCCAGGCGGCCTGGTTCGGCGGGTCGTACGGTAACTCGTTCTGGAAGAAGATCGTCCTGCCGTTCTCGCCGGTCCAGATGACGTTGTACTTCTGGTAGTGCTCGACGAACAGGCCGGTGGCGGTGACGTTGTCACCGTTGACGACGAGTCCGGTGTCGGCGGTGTTGATATCCCAGCCGACCGAACCGGGGACGCCGTGGTCCGCGCGCCATGCCCAGATGTCGTCGAGGATGACGTTGTCGCTGTTGACCTCTAGGCTGACGGTGGCCCTGCCGGCGTGGGGTCCGCCGATGCGGAAGAACACGTCATGCAGGACCGCCGGGTCGGACGGGTCGCTCCAGCCGTTGTGCTCACGCCCGTGGCCGCGAGCGCCGTGTCGCCTGCCGACCTGCAGCAGGACTGGCGAGTTGACCGGGCCGGCGTCGATCATGAGGCCGGCGATGTCGACGCCCTTGACGTCCGCGACGCGCAGCGGCACCGCACCGTCCACGGCGGTAAGGGTTGCGATGCCCTGGCCCAGCACGACCGTGTCGGGCCGCCTGATCACGATGGACCGGTCGATGTCGTAGACACCGGGAGTAAAGATCAGGTTCTTTCCGCGGGCCAACTGGCTGTTGATGGTCGCGACGGAATCGGAGGGCTTGGCCAGGAAGAAGTCCGACAGGGGGATCGAGTGGCCCGGCGTCGGACCGTCCTGCCAGGTGGGTCCGGAGGAGCCCGTCCGGGTGGCCGGGACGAACACCCGGTAGCTGCCCGACGCGTCGACATATAGGTACGGCCGCTCCCGGCTCACCGGTGTGGTGGGCAGCGTGGTGTAGGGCGGGTTGGGGAAGGACTGCGCGGGCGCGCCCTGCACGCCGGCGAATACCTGGTTCCACACCGCGTTGGACCAGCCGCCGATGCTGCTGTCCCGGACCAGGAACTGCTGCTGTGACCCGTTGATGACGAACCCGGTCCTGGAATCGGCGATGAAGCCGCCGCTCGCGTACTGCGGACCGGCCGTGCAGTAGTCCATCAAGGTGAGGTTGCCGCCGGTGATGTTGACCCGCCGCATCGGCGCCGCTTGGGAGACGGCCCAGAAGTCGCCCGACGCGCGGCACCCGGTCAGACCGGTGACGTTGATGGTCAGGTTCGACAGCGACCGCCAGAAGTTGACCAGCGCGATGCAGTTGGTCGGGGTCAGACACCGGTTGTAGACGTCGATGTGCCCGTTGATGGTCACGTCGGTCGGCGAAACCCCGAGGCCGGCCACCTCGGTGTAGTAGCCCACCTGGAAGATCAATGGGTGCTCGGGCGTGCCGTACGTACCGGGCTTGAACAGCAGCGCGTACCGCTGGGTACCCATCTCGTCGTCAACCTGCTGGCTGGCAATCGCGTCGACAGTTGCCTGGATCTCGCTGGTCGGGGTCGTCGGGTCGAAGATCTTCACATTCGGCCCGAAGTCGGGCCGACCGGCGCCCGGGGGAAGGTGTGCCGGAGCAGCAGCGGCGATGCCCCCGCTGCCGACAGGCGCAGCGGCCACCAGGACAGCAACGCCGACGAGTAACCAACGGCTGAACCTGCGCCCGCCCGACACTGTCCCGGCAGACTTCGCGGGCGCCCTTCCGGAGACGTGGACCAATGCCATGAATGCGACCTACCTTCTCGGAAGTGGCTGTCGCCTTCCGCAGGCGGCGCCCGGTAGGACACCGTCGCCAGCGTGGAAGGCCGACCACAACTATGGGAGAGCGCTTTCCGAGATGGACGCTACTCCGGGCGGAACCAAGGGTCTACGGGTACGAGCCACCCGATCGGCCGCGCACTACCACGCACCCTAGGAACCTGCAGATGAGAGCGATTCTTCCGTCCACTGTGGATGGTCGTGCTGACCACGGTCGGCTACGGCGACGTGTCCGCGGCCGGCCAGGCTGATCGGACTCCGGGCCCGGGGGTCGGATGCCGGATAGCGGGACGCGGTACCTCGGTCGATACTGGCGGGCGGAGCGCGGCCGGTGTCCGGCCCTCGCGGTACCGGGTCCGGTCCGCGCACGGTTGGGGGGCGGGTATGTCCTGGACATGGGGAACCAACACCCTCGCGCCGGGCCAGAGCCAGCGGTGGTGGCTGTGGTGGCCGGGAGACCCGGGCTTCGAGGTACTGGGGGTACAGACGCTGAACCCGGGCGATGAGGTGGACTGCACTGCGCCGGGGGTACGGCGCAACTCCGACGGGTCGACGACCTACCTCGTCACGATCACCAACGTCGGCGCGAGTGTCGTGCAGTACCACTTCCGGGGTGTGGCACTGGGTTGGACGTGGGGGACCAACACACTCGCGGCGGGGCAGACCCAGCGGTGGTGGCTGTGGTGGCCCGGGTACCCGGGCGTGGAGATCATCGGGGTACAGGTGGTGACGCCCGGCGTGGAGATGCGGTACGGGCCGCCGAGCGTGGAGATCAACCCCGACGGCTCCACCACGTACTTCGTCGACATCACCAACGCGGGTGCGGTCCCGGCCGAGTACCACTTCCGGGGTGCGCCGATCTGTTGAGGGAGAACGACATGAAGGTCCACGTGGTCAGCGATGCCGAGGGTCGGATCATCTCGATCAGCCGGCTCGGCGACGTAGGCGAGCAGGTGTCCGGAATCGCCCGGGCCGGCGTCCTGGCGGCACCCGGCCAGCGGGCGTACGTGCTGGAACTGGCCGAGCACCTGCGCGACCGGCCGCTGCTGGAGCTGCACGAGCGGCTGCGCCTGGACATCAGCCACGACCGGCCGCGCCTGGTACCCGTGGAGGAGTTCGTGGAGCCGTACCTGCGTGCCCCCCATCTCTCCCAGGACGAGGTGAGCTAGGTGGACCGACGCGGCGGGGTGCTGCGGCTGACGTTCCAGTACGAGGGCGACCGGATCAGCCTCGTGTCACGCCAGCGCGTGGACATGACCCTGCCGCCGAGCCATCCGCTCCAGGAGCCGGAGGGGCAGTCGGGATTCTGGTTCACCGTGCGGGACCGCGACGAGCGGCCGCTGTACCGGCGGGTGATGGAGTCTCCGATCCGGGTCGACGCCGAGGTGTTCTCGCCCGACCCCAGCGACAACATCCAGCGGGTGGCGGTGGCCCGGCCGCGCGGCACCTTCGTGCTTCTGGTACCTGAGGTCGAGGCCGCCTGGACGCTGACCCTGCACATGCATCCGGTCGAGCCGGGCGCGCAGGCGTTACGCGCTCGGGAGATCGCCCGGTTCACGCTGGGCGGGGCGACGGGGACGGAGAGCTGAGGCCATGGGAACCTCGGACGGGCACGTGGTCGGTACCACGAAGATCGTCGACCACGGCTCGGCCGCCGTGCGCTGGAACCTGGCCATCCTGTCTGAGGGGTACACGCAGGCGCAGTTGGGTCAGTTCCACAATGACGTCGACGGGTTCGTCCAGGCGCTGCGTGGTACGCCGCCGTTCGACGAGCTGTGGTGCGGGATCAACGTATACCGCGTCGACGTGGCCTCCAACCAGAGCGGTGCGGACGACCCGGCCTCGTGCGGTGGCCCCGGTACCACCGCCGCCACCTACTTCGACGCGACCTTCTGCGGCGACGGGACGATCCACCGGCTCCTGGTCGTCAACGACGGCACAGTGCACACCGTGGTCAACGCGCAGGTACCGCAGGCCCACGTGATCCTGGTGATGGTCAACAGCACCACATACGGCGGCTCCGGCGGCGGGGTGGCCACATTCTCGCTCGCGCCCGGCGCGGCCGACATCGGCATCCACGAGACCGGGCACACCGCGTTCGGGCTCGCCGACGAGTACGCCTACTACTCGGACTGCTCCGAAGCCGGTCACGACCACCACCCGGCCGGCGAACCGGGGCAGCCCAACGTCACGCTCGACGCCAACCGGGCGACCAACAAGTGGCGGGACCTGATCGCCGGGTCCACCGCGATGCCGACCATGACCAACCCGGACTGTACCGACTGCGACACCCGGCCCAGCCCGGTGCCCACCGGTACGGTCGGCGCGTTCGAAGGCGCCCACTACTACAAGTGCGGCGCCTACCGGGGCGAGTACAACTGCAAGATGCGCGAGCTGGGGCAGCCGTTCTGCGCGGTGTGCCGCAGGGCGATCCGGCAGAGCCTGGCCCGCTTCACCTCGTGCTGTTCAAGCTGGACCTTCGGCGACAACACCCTCGCGGGCGGGCAGAGCCAGCGGTGGTGGCTGTGGTGGCCGGCGTACCCGGGCTTCGAGGTGATCGGCGTCCAGCCGGCCACGGCAGGCGTCCAGATGCGGTTCGACACTCCGGGCATGCAGGTCAACGCCGACGGGTCTGCCACGTACTTCATCACCGTCACGAACGCCGGTACGGCACCGGTCCGGTACGCCTTCCGGGGTGCGGCGGTCTGACCCGGTGGGGCTCCGGTACGGGCGGGCCGCACAGGCGCCGATCAGTACCGGCGTGGTCGCGCTGCTCGGCATCGCGCCACCGACCGCAGCGTCGGAGTGATCGCTTCGGTCGGCTCGGCGTCCCCATGGCCGCACCGTCGTTGGACGGGGTACCGACCGGCAGGTATGTTCTTGCCGGGCGACGCTGGCGGCCGTCGCGCGCCCGTCAACGGGATGGCGGCATGGACCTTGAAGCGGCTGGTACACCGGGGGAGCCGGTTCGCCCGGAGCTTGCCGAGGTGCTCGCCCGCCAGGCCGGACTCCTGGATGCCGCGCGTGGTCGGGCCGTCGCCAAACGGCATGAGGCCGGCCGGCGTACCGTCCGCGAGAACCTCACCGATCTCGTCGATGCGGGTACGTGGCTGGAGTACGGCGGTCTGGCGGTGGCCGCGCAGCGCTCCCGCCGGTCGCTGGCCGAGCTCGCCGAGGCTACCCCGGCGGACGGCGTCGTCGTCGGAACCGCCCGGATCGGCGGGGTCCGCGCCGCCGTGGTGTCGTACGACTACACCGTCCTCGCCGGTACCCAGGGTCTGACCGGGCACCGTAAGAGCGACCGGATCTTCGACCTCGCCGAGCGCGAGAACCTGCCCGTGGTCCTGTTCGCCGAAGGGGGCGGCGGTCGCCCGAGCGACACCGACCCGCCGACCGTCGCGGCCCTCGAACTGATGACGTTCGCGGCCTTCGCGCGACTACGGTCGTTGCGGGTCGGGATCGCGGCGGGGTACTGCTTCGCCGGCAACGCTGCGCTGCTGGGCACGTGCGACGTCACGATCGGGGTGACCGGAGCCAGTGTCGGCATGGGCGGACCTGCGATGGTGGAGGCCGCCGGCCTGGGCGCCGTCGCGGCCGAGGACATCGGTCCTCTTGACGTCCACCTGGCTAGCGGAGCGGTCGACCTGCAGGCCGCCGCCGACGCCGACGCGGTGCGGTTGGTCAAGGAGATCGTCGGCTACGCCGCCGGGCACCGCAGTGACTTCCGGCATGACGACCAGCGCCGGCTCCGCGATGTCGTACCCGACAACCGGCGCCGCGCCTACGACATGAGAACCGTTCTGCGTCTGCTTTTCGACACGGGCTCGATGATCGAGCTGGGAAGCCGGCACGGTCGATCGATGACGACGGCCTTCGCCCGCCTGGCGGGGTACCCGGCCGGCGTCATTGCCAACAACCCCATGCACGGCGCCGGTTCGATCAACGCCGTCGCGGCCGGCAAGGCGGCGCGCTTCCTACGGCTGTGCGGCCGGCTCGGCCTTCCCGTGGTGAGTCTCTGCGACACGCCTGGATTCATGGTGGGGCCGGACGCGGAGCGCACCGGCCTGGTGCGGGCGGTCGGGGACCTATTCGTCGCAGGCGCATCGCTGCCGACGCCGCTGGTCACTGTTGTGCTGCGGAAGGCGTACGGCCTGGGCGCCATGGCGATGGCCGGTGGGAGCTTCCACGCCGCGCGCCTGACGCTTGCCTGGCCCACGGGCGAGATCGGTGCGATGGGCCTGGAGGGCGCCGTGCGGCTCGCGTTCGGGAAGGAGCTGGCCGCCATTACCGACGAGGCCGAGCGGCAGCGCCGGTACAGCGAACTGGCGGCGCGCGCCTACGCAAACGGCAGGGCGCTCTCCGCGGCGGCCAGCTTCGAACTCGATGACGTGATCGATCCCGCAGACACCAGGGACAGGATCGTCGCGGCGCTCTTCTGACAAGATCCCGGCTCGCCAGGACCTTCGCCGCGATCCAGTCAGCCACCGCAGAAGTCTACGTATGCTTATCCGAGGCACCGCCCCCAGGGCGGAGCTCGTCCACGCCGAGTAGGCCCGCCAGCCGCGGCAGCGGCCGGTCGTCGGGGGTCTGCCCCGACGCTGGACGCGTCGGCCAACGCCCAACCGCCGCCACCGACGACCGACGGGGCGCAGACCGCGGACGCCGATCGCTGAGCCCAGAGGCATGAGCGGACGCTTGAGACCGGGGTGGTGGCGGCCGGTGCCGCGTTGACTACGCTCTTCTGGCGAGCCGCCGCCGTAGTTGATGACTGCGTCGGGCTTCCAGACGTGCCGAGTGAGAACTCGGCGGATGGGGGAGTTGTGGGTTCCGTCCCCGATCTCGAGCGCGGGCGCCAGGCATTCGCGCAGGCAGACTGGCGGGACGCCTACGAGGCGTTGGCCGCGGCGGACTTGGTGACGCGATTGCGGGCGACGGACCTAGAACTGCTTGCGCGGGCGGCGTACATGCTCGGCCGTGACGACGACTACGTGAGCGCGCTGGAGCGTGCATACCGCGTCCACCTGGATGCGGGTGCGCCGATGCCCGCCATTCGCTGTGCCTTCTGGATCGGTCACAGCTGGCTCTTCCGCGGGCAGGCAGCACCAGCCTTCGGCTGGTTCGCGCGGGCGGAGCGGTTGCTCGACCGCGAGCAGGGTGACGTTGCCGAGCGCGGCTACGTGCTGGTCGGAGAGATGTTGGATCACCTCAGCAGGGGCGACGCGGCGGGCAGTCTTGCGGCCGCCGCTGAGATCACCGAGATCGGGGAGCGTTTCGGTGACCCCGACCTGGTCGCGCTCGGCATGATGGAGCAGGGGCACGCCCTGGTCAGGCTGGGCCGTGCCGAGGAGGGCGTGCGGCTGATCGACGAGACGATGGTGGCCGTCACGTCGGGCGAGCTGTCGCCGATCGTCGCGGGGATCGTGTACTGCAACACGATCGCGTTCTGCCGCAGCGTTTACCAGCTCCGCCGGGTCCGGGAGTGGACCGTGGCCTTGACGCGATGGTGCGCGCGCCAGCCCGACATGGTGGCCCACAAAGGCCTCTGCCTGGTGCACCGCGCCGAGATCATGACACTCGGCGGTGCCTGGGAGGACGCGCTCGAGGAGCTGAGTCGGGTCGGCGAACAGTTTACGCAGGGGGCCCTGAACCGGCTGGCGTGCGGCGAGGCCGCCTACCGAGAGGGGGAGGTGCGCCGTCTCCAGGGCGAGTTCGAGCTCGCGGAAGAGGCCTATCGCAAGGCGAGTGGCCACGGCCGGGAGCCGCAACCGGGCATGGCCCTCATGCGCCTGGCGCAGGGCAGGCTTGATTCGGCGGCGGCGACGATCCGCCGGGCCGTGTCCGAGTCGTCTCGCGGGCTGTCGCGGGTCGCCCTGCTACCGGCGTACGTCCAGATCATGCTGGCGGCCGGGGACACCGACGCGGCCGCCGGCGCCTGCCGTGAGCTTGACGAGATCGCCGCGCAGCAGCGCAGTGAGGCGATCGACGCGATGTCCTGGCAGGCGCGAGGAGCGCTGTCGCTGGCCGAGGGTGATGCGCATGCCGCCCTGGCCGCATTGCGTCGCGCCTGCCAGGCATGGCGGCAGCTCGAGGCACCGTACGAGGCAGCACACAGCCGCACCCTGCTTGGGCGGGCCTGTCGCTTGGTGGGCGACGAGGACTCGGCTGCCCTTGAACTTCAGGCGGCCCGTGAAACCTTCACCGAACTCGGCGCACAGCCCGACTTGGCGGCGATCGAGCCTCCCGCGCCCACGAAGGACTCCGGAGACGCGCACGGCCTCAGTCCCCGGGAGAAAGAGGTCCTTCGTCTGGTCGCGACCGGGCAGAGCAATCGGGAGATCGCCACGGCACTGGTCCTCAGCGAGCACACCGTCGCACGGCACCTGCAGAACATCTTCGCCAAGCTCGGCGTCTCGTCGCGGACGGCCGCGAGTGCCTTCGCCCACGAGCACGACCTGGTCTGATGCCGGATGAATGGTCAATAGTAACCACGCCGCGCCAGCTCGATGTTGGTGAGCCTGGGGGACGCGGGGTCCCACACACGAGCCCTAGCGTCGTATACACCAACGACCGAAGGAACAGGTACCCGCCATGTATGTCGTAGTCCAGCATCACATCAAGAACCCCGAGACCGCGTTCCCGCGCGGGCAGCGGCTGATCTCAGGCGAGGGCGCTCCGGAGCCGGTCAAGGTCCTGCAGTTCTACCCGAGCCAGGACCTGACCAAGGTCACCTGCCTATGGGAGTCCGACTCCGTCGAGTCCGTCCAGGACTGGGTCGACACGACACTCGGCGACTCGAGTGAGAACATCTGCTATCCCGTCGCCGCCGACCAGGCGTTCGCCGAGCGCCCGTTGGGGCTGCCGGCCACACCGATGCTCACTGGGTAGCGTCGAGAAGGCCGCATAGCGGATTGACCGTTGAGCCCCGGCGGGCCACGCACCCGCCGGGGCTCAGCTCTCTCGTGTGGAGACCCGGGCGCGTCTTGACAGGATCTACAGCCATACCGTGCCGGCCCGGTCCGGCCAGAGGGTCACGGGCTCGGCCACGCACCGCGCGCGAGCCCCACATCAGGCTGCTCCAGGGCATATCCCGCGGGCATGACCGCGCGGATCGCGCCATGAGCTGACGTTCAGCCGACAGGCGTGAGGGGTCCAGAAGTCGTTTGTCAGATCCGACCGTAGGCGTGGAGGGTGCGCAGGGCACGAAGGGTCTCGATCCCGCGCCACTCCATGGTGGAGGCGATTCCCGGCGGTTCCCAAGTGATGGCCCAGCCGCCGTCGGGCTGCTGGTCCCGGGCCAGGCGGTCAAGGTGGCCCTCGATATTGGTGTCCTCGAACAGCCGTCGCCACCGGCCGTCCGGTGTCGACGCCAGGTGCAGGGGTGTCACCCCGTAGCCCGGGTCGTCCGGGTCGGCCCGGTACCACTGGGCCTTGGCCAGCCAGGCGCCGACGCGTGCGCCGACGGCCGCTGCCCGATCTGGGTCGGGCACGTGGGCGAGGAACACCAGTACCTCAGCCAGCGCGTGGGCATCCTCGTCGAACCCTGATTCAAGCCGTGCCCAGGTCCATTCGGTGGCGCGCTCCAACCAGAGGTGGCTGACACCCATCCGGTGCAGCCGCCCGGCCAACCCCGCTGTCGGGTTCAATCCCGGCGTATACGTCCACTCCGACCAGTGCTCGGCGCGGGGGTACCGCTCCATGATCGGGAAGGACAACGGCACCGCCCCGTCAGGCGCCGCCACCGAACTCAGCCAGTCGCAGGCACCGAGAACCAAGCCGTCGAGGCCCAGGTCACGGTACCGGTCCACCGCGCCTTCACGGGCCACCCACAGGATGTCCAGCGCGCACTCCACGTCGATGGGAAGGCTGGCCGGGCAGCGCTTATCGGGTTCGAGGCCATGCCCGAACCCACCGTCGCCATTGCGATAGGCCCGGACAGCGTCGACCACACCATCGGGATCAGCGCCGTCGAACAGCACCGCGGCCAGGCGACGCTCGATAAGGCGCCCCTCACGATCTAGGAACGCCCGTCCGGAAGCGAGAACGTCGTCGGTCACACCGGGCATTGTGCACGAGCGAGCGGAGACCCCGCTAGCCAGGAAACCACCCGACCGTCCTGCGTTCCACGGGTCCGTACGCCGGACCACGGAAACGGCCGACGTGCTGCGTTGATCCCCGGTCAAGTTCTTGCAGAGCCTCGACGACCTCGCCCAGCACGTCACCGCCGAGCGCCGCGCACGCGAGCGCCACCCCCGCATGATGAAGCCTCAGCTGAATCGTTGCCGGCCCGGCCCGGCCCGGCGGGGCGACCCTGAGCCTGGCCGGGGGCCGCGCCGCGAGGGCGGCATCACGACGGAGGTGGCCGGCATGACCGTGGCACATGACTCGACGTGGTCGGGGGAGCGCGCGCTGATCGTGGGTACCGTGTTCCGCGATGCCTGGGTGAGCCGGGATCTGCCTCGGTTGACCGCCCTGATGGCCCCGGACTGTCTGTACAGCACCACGACCGGACCGGTGCCAGGCACCGAGTACCGCGGAAAGGCGGCGGTGCTCGCCGCCTTTGCCCAAATGCTCGAGGGGCAGGACCACCACACCCGGTTCGGCCCGGTGCACGCCCTCGCCGATGACATCGCGCTGATCGAGCGGACGGTGTATGACGACGATGGAGGGGTGACCGATCGCGGCTGTGATCTCCTTGAGCTGCGCGGCGACCAGATCATCCGCAAGGACGCGTTCCGCAAGGTAAAGGGGTGAGCGACTGCGGGGGCATGGATTCGTCCAGGGCTGAATCGTGCCCCCTGAACCGGCGCGGGCCTAGCATTCGGGTGTGATCCAGATCCGGATGAGCGTGCGCGACCTCGGGCGGGCCCGGTTCGCGTACTCGCCACTGGCCGAGGTCGCGGAGAGCCTGCACATGATGGCGTCGGACCGAATTCCGTCGCTGTACCGAGGATGGTTCACCGCGGTGCAGGGGAGGCTGTCCCGGGTCGATCTGGCGCTGCTGACCGCGGTGGTTCCCGCCCGCCCGCTCATCGCGGACTGCCTGTTCGCCGGGGCCGTGGACCGCACGACCACCATCGAGCAGCAGTTGCGACTGATCGCCGAGCTGCCGGCAGACGAGCTGGGTGAGCAGATCTCGGCCGTGTGGCAGGGTGATCGGGTTCCGCAGCGGGCACAGGAACTGATCGCGGCGGGATCGGCCGGTCCGGGGCGACTGGCCGAGGCGCTCTGGGAGTACTGGTCGGTCGCGGTCGCGCCGCACTGGCCGAGGATTCGCGCGGTGCTCGACGACGACGTGGCGTTCCGCGCGGCGGAGCTGACCAAGGCCGGCGTGGCCGGCATGCTGGCCGGCCTGCACCCGGAGATCAGTGTGCACGACGAGGTCCTGCGCATCGATAAGAAGCGGTACGCCGACCATCGGGAGGAGCGGGACCTGTCCGGCGTGGGGCTGATGTTGGTGCCCTCTGTCTTCGTGTGGCCGAATGTGGTCTTCGCCGTCAGCCCGGCCGGCCCGCCGAGCCTGACGTACGCCGCCCGGGGCGTCGGGAACCTGTCCACGGACGGCGATCCGACCGTGGTCGACGAGGACGCGCTGGGTGCCCTGCTCGGGCGCAGCCGCGCCGCGATCCTGGTCGCGCTTGCGCTGCCGCACACGACCACCGAGCTGGCCCTCAAGCTCGGGCAGAGCCCTTCGGCGGTGAGCCAGCACCTGTCCGTACTGCGCCGTAGCGGTCTGCTCACGTCGTGGCGGTCGGGTCGGCGCGTGCTGTACCGACGGACGGAGCTGGCGACCAGCATCGTCGCGGCTAACGAGTGCGCGGATTCGGCGGTGACTGAATACTGGTCGCCGCGGTCGCGCCGCGCCTAGCGTGTGCGCAGCCGACCTGAGGATGTGACGATGAAAGGCTTCCGCACGTTATCGATCGCGATCGGCCTGGCCCTCAGTCTCGTCGCCCCCGTGGGCGCGGCGTACGCGGCGGGTCAGCGCACCGGCAACCCGAATCCGGCGCTGTTTCCCCGACCCGCCCACCCGTACGGTGCCAGCATGGCGACCTGGGGGGAGCGGGTCGGGCAGTGGATCTACCGGCAGCCGTTCCCACACAATCCCGCGTTCGACCAGACCGGTGCCGACTGCGCCGTCGACCAGCACGGGCCGGTATGGTTCATCCCGCCGATCTTCGTCCCGCCCGGCACGCCGCGGCCGATCGTGCAGAACGCCAGCCGGACCTGCACGATCCCGGGCCGCAAGGCGCTGCTGCTGGACATCGGGGAAGACGTGGAAGACTTTCCCTGCCCCGACCCCGCCTTCCACCCGGCACCGGGCCAGTCGCTCTATGACTTTCTGGCCACGATCGCCAGGCACGTCATGGACACGGTCAACCTCCTGGAGGTCTCACTGGACGGCGCGCCGCTCAAGGACATCCTCGGGTACCGGTACCATTCTGACGATCTCTTCCTGATCACCGGCGACCCGAGTCTGCAGAGGGTGCTCGATCCCTGCATCACCGGCCACCCGCAGCCGGCGGTCGTTGACGGCTTCTTCCTCATGTTCAAGCCGCTCGAACCGGGACCGCACACCATCGTGGTGCACGGCACCAACACCCTTGGCGACGATCGGACCTACACGTACCGCCTGACGGTCACGCCCGCCTAGGAGCTCTTCCAGCACTTGACGTCGAGGTCGCACAGGAGGCCGTAGATGCTGTCGCCGTCATTGCGGGTGCCGTAGACGTAGAACTGCTCGTCGTAAGGGTGGAATTCCAGCCTTGCGACTAGCCCCTGGCTGTCACGGAGTTCGACCTTTGTCGCCACGCCGCTCGCGTCATGCAGGAACGAGGTGCCGTCCGCGTCGGACATGTAGCAGGAGCCGTCGCTCATGTGGCTGGCCAACAGGGTCGACCCAGGGGAGCCAAAACAGGTATCGGTGTCAATTTCGGCCCAGGGCGTGTGGAGTACCGTACGCGTGCGCCGGGCCCGTGGCGAAGAAGCGCGAGTATCCCCGGTGGCGGCGTTGCGAGTGGGGAAACCAGACCGAATCCGTACAGGATCGACCCGTGATCGCTCGTCAGCCGCGGAACGGTGGCGGGGCTGGCCATCGCCCCATCATGGCGGCCGGGTTCTTCGTTCTGACGTTCTGACGCATCGACGCCGAGATGGCCCTCGAAACAGACGGCCGAGAACGGCCAAGCTGGGCCGACCCAACCAGTTCACCACGCCGTGACCCGCATACCATCAATGACCATCCGACAGCGCCTGTCCGCAGGCAACGTTTTGCGCATGGTGGATCCGGTGTGGGGCAGGTGGGACCGGCACCGGGCTCGAGTAGGTCGACACCGCCGCTGTGGAATCGTTTGGGATTTCCCACCAGCCCGCACCGGTACCGCAGAGTCAGGCATTCCGATCCTCGGGATTCAGATCAATCGGGCCGAGCAGCGACAAGACCACGGGGGAGATCACGTGCACCGGAACGACGACGGCCGCGCCCCGGCGTTGCGGCGCAGCACAGCCGGCTCGAATACGGTTCGTCGCGTGGTGACCGCTACCGTGCTAGCAATTACCTGCATCCTGACCACGAGCTGCACGACAGATTCGGCGGGCAGGCAAGACGCCGCAACGCCCGGCCCCATCGTCAGCACGGCTCCGACCGCCGGCTCGGCGGCGTTGAGCGACCCCGCGGCTTCGCTCGAGGAACTCGTCCACATGGTCCAGTCCCGTACGGGAAAGTGCGCAGCGGCGAAACGCCAACCCTTGAACCAGCCGATCGGCAGCCAGTTCGACACCGATATGGCCAAGCTACTCGCACCCCATCTAGCCGACTGGGCCCGGTGCGAGAGCTACGAGATCAAGGAGATCTACCTGTTCAAGCCGGGCGGGCTCGCCGCGTTCCAGCGGGACTGGAGCAAAACGCCCCGAGCAAACAGCGGCAAGCCCCCGGCCCTGTACTTCCAGAGCGTATTGCCGACGTATCTGGGCTTCGGAAACAACTATGCGATCGCCACCTTGCCCCTCACGACTACGCAGTTCAAACGCCTGAACCTGCGTTACCTTCGATGCGACGAGGTCACTGAACTCAACGCCGAGAAGATCCCATCAGATGCTGACGGCTGCGTGTTCTCCAACGTCAGCGGTGACCCGGCCGTGGACCATTGACCACAACGCGCGGAAGGCGGCGGGTAACTGGTCAGGTCGCTGGATTTGCGGGTAGCCAGGGGTGACCCTCGGCGAGCATGATCAGGGTTTCGAGGAAGTGCTTGCCGTGCTTGGCGGTGGTGGACAGGTAGCTTCGTATCGCGCAGAACTGTTGCGCGCCAACGAGTGTGCGTAGGCAGCCGGACACTTTCTGCCGGAGCTTGATCATGCGGATGTCGCGTTCGGAGCCGTTGTTGTCGGCGGGGACATGCCAGTCGCGGGTGAAGCGCAGGTAGTCGTCTTGCGTAGCGGCGAATCTGGGTCGTCAGCGCATCCGGGTCGAGGGTGTCGGCATCGGCGGCGATGGCCTGGCTCACCAGGTGTTGCATCGCGACGAGCGCGTCGGCGACCTGGGTGGCCCAGCACCAGTCGGCCCCGACCGGCGCGGTTTCGGCGACGCCGGCCAGCTCGCGCAGGGCCTGGGCGCAGCACAGTTGGTGCTCGGCGTCGAGGTAGGTGTCATACGGCGCCCAGGCGTCGTGGACGGCGACGCCGTGGAACCGGCCGAGCACGCCAGCGGCATCGATGCCCTTGCGGCCGCGGTTGGGGTGGCAGGTGATCAGGGTGTACTTGTCCGTTCGGGCGCAGTGGACCCAGTGCAGGCTGCCGGCCACCCGCAGTCCGGTCTCGTCGAAGCCGGCCACCTCGGCGGCGGCCAGGCGATCGGTGACGTGCACGAGGAAGTCCGCCAACCCGTCGGCGGCCCGGCGGGTCATCGCCGCCACGGTGCTCTCGGGCACCGGGGTGCCGAACAGCTCCGCGAGGGCCTGCGCGGTGCGGTTCTTCGACAGGAACTGCCCGACATACAGATAGAGGATGATCGCGGTGATCCGCGGCCCGTACTGCACCGGCGCCGTCCCGCCCGCCGGGGCATCGCGCAGGTGGTGACCCCGCAGCAGCAACGGCGTGCGATGAGCTGATGCTCGGTCACCCGCACCGTCATCGGGGACAGGTCGAACACCTGCCGCCGCTCCACATTCACCTGCGGCGCGCCTACCAAGTCCGCGCCGCAGCCAGCGCACGGACCGGGCTCATGCCGCAACCTCTCGTCCGGATCGGCGACCTGCCTCAGCGCCGAACCCGGATGCCCGGGCTGCCCGCCCGGCTTGCGTCCACTCCCACGCCGCAACGACCTCGGCGCCGGCTTGGTAAACGGCGAGTCCGACGACGCAGGCTTCGACGAGTTCTGCGAGTTCTGCCTCAGCCGGGCGGTCAACTCAGCAACCTGAGCCCACAACGCCTCGACCATCACCCGAAGCTCCGCGTTCTCGGCGGCAAGCTCCTCATAGGACGGACGCGGATCAGCGGGCACCACACCATGGTCGACAACCCAGCGCGTAGATCAACCAGCCACGCCGAAGACCCTACCAGTCACATCCGGTCTAGGGTTCGGGCCGTGGATGACGCGGCAGGCGGCCAGCGGGGCACCAGGGCCGTCGTCTCGGCGGATCTCGAAGGGTTCCTGCGAGCGAACTGGGGCGTGTGGCCTGCCGGGCCAGCGCCGGACCTGGGCGGTTCGAGCAATCTGAACCTG
>WNGB01003041.1_pt1 | contig 26648 bp, 21 predicted proteins | sample 5400681 | NCBI WGS metagenome assembly WNGB01 (sample SAMN13153367, study PRJNA577476) | soil metagenome | isolation source: 115 cm soil or saprolite under grassland replicate 2 | place: USA:California | collected 2016-06-15
ACGAAAGAAGACGCAAACGGAAGACGGAACTACTGATTGTATCGTGCGTCGGACGAAAGAAGACGGAAACGGAAGACGGAACTACTGATTGTATCGTGCGTCGGACGAAAGAAGACGGAAACGGAAGACGGAACTCCTGATTGTATTGCGCGTCGGTGACGTTTAACACAGAGACACAGGGGACACGGAGACGCGCAGAGAATTGCGGCTGCGGATTACGCAGATCACACGAACGCCCGTTCTTACCGCCGCACGTGCCGCCGGGCCGCGCTTCGCGCGGCTGGAGATGCGACAAGGTACGCTCTGTGCGTCTCCGTGAACGTTGTGTCTCTGCGTTGTACGTCGTCTCGGCGACCTTTGTCGCCGCAGATCAGAGTGCGTCGTTCGCTCGGAGCGTCGCCGGGATCTTTGCATCCTCCGCCGGCGGCGTGAAATCTTCGCCGGGGTTGATGAAGCGATCGGACTCAAACTTGTACTGCTTGTCGTAGAGCGTCTTGTAGCGGCCCCCCATCGCGATGAGCTGGGCGTGCGAGCCGCGCTCGACGATCTCGCCGTGCTCGAGCACGAGGATCTGATCGGCGCTGCGGATCGTCGACAGCCGATGCGCGATCACGAACGTCGTGCGGCCGCGGCGCAGCGCCTTGAGACCGTCCTGGATCATCGCCTCGCTCTCGCTGTCGAGGCTCGACGTCGCTTCGTCGAGCACGAGAATGCGCGGATCGGCGAGAATCGCCCGCGCGATCGACACGCGCTGCCGCTGCCCGCCGGACAGCTTCACGCCGCGCTCTCCCACGATCGTGTCGTAGCCGTTCTCGAACTTCTCGATAAACTCGTCCGCGTGCGCGATCCGGCTGACGCGCTTGATGTCCTCGAGCGTCGCGTGCGGATTGCCGTACTTGATGTTGTCTGCCACGCTGCCGTCGAACAGGAAGTTGTCCTGCAGGACGACGCCCAGCTGCTCGCGGTAATCCCGCAGCCGCATCGATGACAGATCCTTGCCGTCCACGAGGATGCGTCCAGTGAGCGGGCGGTTGAACGCCATCACCAGACTGATCAGCGTGCTCTTCCCCGACCCGCTGGATCCCACGAGCGCCGTTGTCGTCCCCGCCGGTGCGCGGAAGCTGACGTCGTTCAGCACCAGCACGCCGGGGTTGTATTCGAAGCTGACGTTGTCGAACGTCACCTCCCCGGCGATCGGAGGGACGGCAGCCTTTGCCGCGTCTTCCTGGTCCTCGGTCGTCATCTGCAGCAGCTCGCGGATGCGATCGAGGCCGGCGAACGCTTCGCTGATCTGCGTGCCGATGGAGGCCATCTGCACGACCGGCGCAGCGAGCAGCCCGGTAAAGAGGATGTAGTTGAAGAACTCCCCGATGGTCATGTGTCCGGCAAGGATCGATTTGCCGCCGACGATGATCATGATCACGCCGATGATGCCGATGATGGCCGTCGAGAAGGCGGTTATTGCCGACACGCCGGTGATCGACTTCGCCACGTTCCGAAACAGGCGGTGCGCGCCCTTCGTGAAGACGAGCTCCTCGCGCTTCTCGGCCGTGTAGGTCTTCACGATCCGGATGCCGCCGAGCGTCTCGTTCAGTCGCCCCGTGACCTCCGCGTTGATCTTGCCGCGCTCGCGGAACAGGGGCCGCAGCCGCTTGAACGCGGTCGCCATTGCAAACCCGAACGTCCCAAGCGCGACGATGTTGGCGAGGGTCAGCATCCAGTTCAGATAAAAGAGATACGCGAGGGCGAGGATGGCCGTGACGATGCTGCCGACCAGCTGCACGAGGCCGTTGCCCACGAGGTTCCGGATGCCCTCGGCGTCGGTCATGATCCGTGAGATCAGCACGCCGGACTTGGTGGAATCGAAGTAGCGGACGGGCAGACGCGCGACGTGCGCCTCGACGCGGCGGCGCATATCCGTAATCGCGCGCTGCGCGGCGACACCGAGCACCTGCGAGAGGCCGAACGACGTGACCGCTTGAACGAGCGTCGCCGCGCCCGCGGCGAGCGCGAGCGGGACCAGCATCTCGGCCCGGTGCTTCCCGATGACGTCGTCGATGAGGTACTTCGACGTGGCTGGAAGGATCAGGCCCGCGACGCGGTTGATCAGCATCAGGACGAGCCCGACCGCGAGCCGTCCGCGGTGGGCCACGACGAGCGCTTTGGCCTCAGGCCATGCGTTCGCGTAGTCCACTTTCTTCTTTTTGGCGGGATCTTCTGTCCGGGCGGCGACGCCGGAACGACCTGCCCCTTCCCTGCCACCTCCGCCGCGCATCCCTCCGCGCAGGCCCGTGCCGGTCCCTTTCATGGAGATCATCTTAGTAGGACGCGGTCGCATTGACGGGCGTCCCTGGACGGTTCGCTTGTAGGGGCGGTTCGCGAACCGCCCCTACAGCTGTTAGAAGTTGACGCGCAGCTCGCCCACCACCGACCGTTTGATGATGTCGCCGAAGACGTGCTGCTGGATGTCCTGGTTCGCGAGGTTCGTGCCCTTGATCGACGTCGTGATGCGGTTTTTGGCCCACTTCACGCCAAAACCGCCGTTCACGAGCGTGTACGAGTCGGTCGTGCCGTGGTACCGATCGTCCAGCACGTCCTGCCAGAACGCGCTGTCCGAATAGGTGATGCTCATGTCACCCAGGAAGCGGCTCTTGTTGAAGTTGAAGCCGACGTTGAAGCGGTTCTTCGCGGGGAGGTTCAACTCACTTAGGTCGAAGTTGGCCGTGGGCGTCGCCTGGTACGAGTAGTTCGCGAACACGCCGACGTTGCGGTTCACGGTGGAGTTGACCCCGATCTCGAAACCCTTCTGCGTCGAGCGCCCGAAGTTCTGGTAGGTGTAGCTCGCCGGAAAGAACTTTGACGGCGTCGCCGCGATCGCCAGAGGCGAGATCGGCCATCCGGGCGGCGGATTGGCGGCGGTCCAGCGCAAATCCTTGTTCTCGGTGAAGAAAATGTCGTCCTTCGCACGGTTGACGTAGAACGCGGCGGACACGATCGCGCGCCCCTGCGCAACGACGCCGGTGTAGCCGATTTCGTACGAGTCGACCGACGTCTCGGTCAGATCCGTGTTGCCGCCTGCGTGGATCGGTATCAGGTAGATGCGCCCGGCGAGCGCCGGCGAGAACAGCCCGAGATTCAACGGCTCCGCGATGTTGATGTTGAGGAAGTTGTTGATCACGGACGGTGAACGGTAGGCGCGGTTGTACGAGACACGCACGGTCTGGTTCTCCTGCGGCTTCATCAGGAAGGCCACACGCGGCGAGAACACGAAGTCGTCCAGGTAATCGAACCGGTCGACGCGCGCGCCCGCGGTCACGCGATACATCTTCCCGAGGAAAATCTCGTCCTGGACGTATGCGCCACCCTCGGTGCGGTTGTCGGCGTTCGGCGCGATTGACAGGTCGAACCTGTTGAACCGGAGATTGCCGCCGTAGGTGACGACCTGCTTCTGGCTGAACGTCTGCACGTTCGAGGCTTCGAAGTCATACGTCTTCGTCAGAAAGTCGAAGTTGATCGGCTTGCCGGTCGGATCGATCGACAGCAGGTTCGCCGCGTCGCCGTTGAGAACGTTGGTGAAAAATCCGGCGCGGAAACCCTTGTTGGTGAAGTTGATCTTCCCGTAGCCCATGACCGAGCCGCTGTTGATGTCGAAGGGCCCGATACCGGTGTGCATGATGCCGTCCGTGCCGGCCGCGCCGCCGGAGAACGACCACTTCTTGCCGTCCGGCAAGTCGTAGTCCACGCGCGCGTCGAACTTCGGCTGCGTGCTCCCCTGATTCTTGTAGGTCGGGTACGCGTTGCGCGTGACGGTACAGAGCGACGCGCGGTCGCACGGAATCGCGCCCGTCGGGCGCGCGTACGCATCCTGCGTGTAGCCGCCGGCCGAAAGCTTGAAGGCCACGCGGTCGTTCACCGCCTGCGCGTGAGTCCCGCTGATGTAGAACAGCGTTCCGGCGCCCTGCCCGGCGCTGCTGCCGGCATCGCGATCGAATCCGCCGACGCCGAGCACCGCGCTCGTGCCCTGCATCTCGCGCGGCGACTTCGTGATCACGTTGACGACGCCGTTCAGTGCGTTGGCACCCCAGACGGCCGACGCGGGTCCGCGGATGACCTCCACCTGCTTGATCTCGTTCAGGTTCACAGGCAGGAAGTCCCACATCACGAAGCCGAAGAAGTCCTGGTAAAGGCTGCGGCCGTCGAGCAGCGCCAGCTGCCCAGTGGCCAGCGTGCCTGTCGCGCCGCGCGTCGTCACGTTGATGTCGCGGGCCGACACCTGCGTGATGTTCATGCCCGGGACCGCGCGGAGCAGCTCGGCGAAGTTCTGCGTCGGTGCGCTCTGGATGGTCTGCGGCCCGATGACGGTCATCGTCGCCGGAGCGTTGATCAGCTTCTCTTCCGTCCTCGACGCGGAGACGACGACGGTCTCCTCGTATTTCTGAGGCTCGTCCGGTTTGGGCTCCGGCTTCTGCTCCGGCTTCTGCTCGGGTTTCTGCGGAGTCGTCTGCGGGTCTTTCACGGCCGGGGCCGCCTGTTGCGCGCCGGCGACGGGCACCATGGCGCCGCACAGCAGCGCGGCCAAGGTAAAACGACACACAGCATTCATAAGCTCCGTCTCCTCCCGCCGCGCGGGCGATAACTCTAGGGAATGCTACGAATTAGCAATACGGATATACCACATCTCCCGGGGCCAGGTCTGCGTTTCGCCCCACGCGGGGGCCAGGTCTGTAAATCGCCCGTCGCGGGGTCTGTAAATCGCCCGTCGCGGGGGCCAGGTCTGTAAATCGCCCGTCGCGGGGGCCAGGTCTGTAAATCGCCCGTCGCGGGGGCCTGACCCCGCGCGACGGGCGATTTACAGACCTGGCCCCCGGTAGACTTGGCGAATGCCTAAAGCGCCGGTGCTCCCGGCAGAGGAGTGGGCGGAGTGGCCGGACGAGAAGCTTCTCGACCTGCGCATGTGCCAGCTCGGCGTAAGCATCGAGGAGAGCGTGCTTGCGGACCGGATTGCGGAATTGAACCGCGAGCTGGAGGCACACGGCCTCGTGCACTTCAAACCGCACTTCTGGCTGTCCGACGAATGGTTCTCGCCGGATGCCGTTCCGGGTGTCGCCATCCCGTTCTACCTCGCCCATCCACGGCTCGAACGGCTCGAGCGCGTTTACATGCTCGAGGTCGAAGGCGGGACTCCGGACTGGTGCTTGCGCATCCTTCGCCACGAGGCCGGACACGCGATCGACAATGCTTACAAGCTGCGGCAGCGCCGCCGCCGGCAGCAGGTCTTCGGACCTTCCTACAAGGCATATCCGCAGTTCTACGATCCAAAGCCGTACAGCAAGAGCTTCGTGCTGCACCTCGATAGCTGGTACGCGCAAAGCCATCCCGACGAGGACTTCGCGGAAACATTTGCGGTGTGGCTCAGCCAGCCTGAATGGCGCGAGCGGTATGCGGGCTGGCCGGCGCTGAAGAAGCTCGAATACATGCACGACCTGATGAACGACGTCGCGGCCAAGCGCATGCTCGTGCGGACGCATCGCCGGGTCGATCCGCTGCTGAAGATCCGGAAGACGCTGCGCGCGCACTACGAGCGCAAGCGGCGCCACTACGGGCTCGTCCATCCCGACTTCTACGATCGCGATCTGCGGCGGCTGTTCTCGGACGATCCGGCGTACGCGGGGAATATGAAGGCGGCGCGGTTCATCGCGCGTGTGCGCCGCGACGTGCGCCGAATGGTCGCGAGCTGGACTGGTGAGTATCAGTACACGATCGACCAGGTGCTGCAATCGATGCTGAAGCGTGCCAACGAGCTGAACCTCCGTCTCACGGTGCCGGAAGAACGCGCGAAGATGGACTTCCTGGTCCTCCTCACCGTGCAGACGATGAATTACCTGCATAGCGGGCGGCACCGGGTCGCGCTGTAGCGCGCGGGGTGACCCCGCCGTTGCGATGCACCGTGCAGGTGCGCACCTGGTACGCGACGCCGGCCCGTTCGTATAGCTCCGCCAGTGCACGCGTTGTTGGCGCGGCGTTGCCGTGCACGAACGCGACCAGCGACGGCCCTGCGCCGCTCAGACACACACCGAGGAGCCCGGGCTGCCTGAGCGCAAGCGCGTGGCGCAGCACCGGCACGAGCCGCTCGCGATACGGTTGATGACAGCGATCCTCGAATGCGGCCGCCAGCCCGATGGGATCGCGCTCGCTGACGGCGTGCAGCAGCAGCGCGAGCCGTTGCAGGTTGAACACGACGTCGGATGTGGGCAGCGTGGCAGGAATCGCGCGACGCGATTCCGTCGTCGCCAGCTGAATCGCCGGCGTCGCGACGACCAGCCGCCAGGCTGCCGGCCACCGCCAGCGCGCGACGGTTAGGCGTCCATCGGGGGCGACGGTGCTGCTCGTCAGTCCACCGTAGACGCCAGCCGCCGCGTTGTCCGGATGATGCTCCAGGTGAAGCGCGGCGCGCAGGATCTCGTCCGTCGTGCGCGGCCCGTCGCACAGTTCGCGCAGGCGCAGCCCGGCGATCGTCGCCGCCGCACTGCTGCCCAGGCCGGCGCGTTCCGGAATCTCGCTCTCCACCACGACCTCGAACGACGGCGGCCTCGCGACACGATGCGGCCAGAGGCGGAACGCCGCGGTGATGCCATCGGGCGCACGACGACGACGGCTCGCGAAGTGCGTCATCAAGCGGCCGCGTCCATCGTCGATCCGCCGTCGCACTGTCACGCGCAGGTACAGCGATACCGCGAGCCCCAGCGTATCGAGCCCCGGTCCAAGGTTGCCGATAGACGCGGGCACGCAGATCGACGCGGCGGCGTCGGCTGCCCGGACGCTCACGCGACCACCGCCTGGTCCAGCACGCGGCGCACTGCGTCGTAGTCGTTCGCGACTTCCACTGGCCGGTTCGTCGTCGATGCGGACTTGAACGCACTGAACTTCAACCCATTCGCCGTAGACACCACGACGACGCGGTCGTCGGAACCCACCGCGCCCCGGCGCGCCAGTTTCACTAGCGCCGCCAGCGCGACGCCAGTCTGCGGGCAGGTGAAAAGCCCATGTCGGTCAGCGGCAACGGCTGCGGCTGACAGTTCCGCTTCGCTCGCCTGCTCCACAAAGCCGTTGGTCGCCCGCACTGCACGAATGGCCTTGCCGATCGAGACGGGATTGCCGATCTGGATCGCGGACGCAAGCGTCGTCTTCGCCGCGATCGGCTCGAAATGCCAGCCATTGCGCGAGGCTCGATACAGCGGATTCGCGGCTTCCGCCTGGGCGACCACCAACCGCGGCAGCCGGGACGTGAGACCGAGCGCACGCAGCATCTCGAAACCGGCGTGGAGCGCGCTGACGTTGCCGAGATTGCCACCCGGGACGACGACCACGTCGGGCACGTCCCAGCCAAGCTGCTGCGCGATCTCGATCGCAACGGTCTTCTGACCTTCGAGGCGGAGGCTGTTCATCGAGTTGGCGAGATACAGTCCCTCCTCTTCGGCGAGCCGGCGCATCAGCGCCATGCATGCATCGAAGTCGCCGTCCACGGACAGCACCATCGCTCCGCTCGCCAGCGGCTGACTGAGCTGCGCCTGCGTCGTTTTTCCCTGCGGCAGGATTACGACCGCGGGAATGCCGGCGGCCGCGGCGTATGCGGCCAGCGCGGCAGACGTGTCGCCGGTGGATGCGCAGCCGATCGCTCGAATCGCGTAGCCATCGGCGATCATCTGGCGCACCGACGACACGAGCACCGTCATGCCGAGATCCTTGAATGACCCCGTCGGCGAGTTGCCGCACATCTTGATGCGCAGTTCGCCGACACCCATCTCGCGCGCGAACCGATCGACCGGCAACAACGTCGTCGCTCCCTCGCCGAGTGACACGATGTGCCGGTCATCAATCCATGGCGCGACCCATTCCTTTTTTCCCCAGACGCCGGATCCGTACGGCCACGGCGCGCGACCATATCGGCCGTCGAAGAGTGCCTTCCAGATCTCAGGAGTCCGCTGGCGCAACGGCTCGAGATCGTGGACGACCTCGAGAAGATCGCCGCAGGTGGCGCATCGATACCGCGTCTCCTGGACCTGGTACTCGCCGTCACACCCCGACACGCAGCGCAATGTGGCGCGGCCGTTCATGCGACCACCTCGCGAACGTCCGCGGCGATGATCGGCATGGCGAACGGTTCGACCGCGTGGAAGTCGAGCGCGTGAATTCCGTCAAGGGCGGCTTCCACGGCGTGCGGAGGAGCAGCGTCGATCGTGACGACGAATGGGCGGGCGGCAGCGGGGAATCCCGGTTCCTGCAGGATCGCATCGATGTTGATGCCCTGCGCGGCGAGGATCGACGCGAGCGACGCGATGATACCTGGACGATCGCGCACGGTGAAGCGCAGGTAGTACGGCGTCGAGGATGCGCGCGAGACGTCGCGGACGCGGACGAACGTGCGGGGCGGCGACGGCCTGGCGCGTCGCGCAATTGCGAGCACGTCAGAGATGACGGCCACGGCAGTCGGATCCCCACCGGCACCGCGGCCGCCGAACGTCGTGTTGCCGCCGAGCTGTCCCGTGACGGTGACGAGGTTCTCGCTCCCACTCACGCGCGCGAGCGGCGAGTCGAGTGAAACGAGCGACGGGCCGACGCCTGCGCTGAGCTGATCGCGCGAGCCCTCGCGCGAGGCCCAGGCGATCTGCCGGATGGTGCACCCCAGTCGCCTGGCGTACGTGAAGTCGAACGGCGTGACCGGTTCGATCGAGCGCGTCGCAATCGCTTCGGCCGGCGCTTGAATGCGGAAGCCTACCATCGCGAGGATCGCGAGCTTTGCCCGCGCATCCAGCCCTTCGACATCCTGGGACGGATTCGCCTCGGCAAAACCGAGCGCCTGCGCCTCCGCCAGTGCCGCAGCAAACGGCGCTCCCTCCTGCTCCATCCGGCTGAGGATGTAATTGCACGTCCCGTTCAGGATTCCCGTGAGCGCCGTGAGCCTGTCACCCGCCAGGCCCCCTTCGATCGCGCGAATGACCGGGACCCCGCCTGCCACTGACGCCTCGAATCGCAGCTGGCAGCCGTGCGCCGCGGCAAGCGCCAGCAGTTCGGGGCCGTCGTGCGCCATGACCTGTTTGTTTGCGGTCACGACGGAGATGCCGCGTTCGAGTGCGCGGCGAATCCAGCGTGTGGCCGGATCCCGTCCGCCGATCAACTCGATGAACACGTCGAGGTCCTCGCCGAGCAGCTCGTCGATCGAGTCGGTCCAGCGAACGAGATCGCCGGCGGGCCCGCCGCGACGCTCGCTCGCGCGCCGATTGAGGATCGCGACCAGATCGATCCCCGGCTCCTGCTGTAACTGCCGTGCCACCGACCGGCCAACCGTGCCGAAGCCCGCGAGGCCCACGCGCAGCGGGGCGCGACGCGCGCTCATGACCGGCTCACCTCCGCCGCTTCGCGGGCCGCTGCAAACCGGTCGTGCAGCCGGCAGACGAACCGGCTCGCATCCTCGTCGTCCACGACGACGGCAAACGCTTCTGATCCAGGTGGACGCGACACAAGATGCACGCGCCCATCGTCAAACGCCGACAACGCTTCGGTGACGAAGCCTGGCGACGTGCAGAGCCTGTCGCCCACGGCACAGACCGCGGCAAGCCCGTCTCGCACGCGCAACTCCGCAAACGAATCGACGCGGGCACGGAAGCCGTCTGGGTCGATCAGGCCATCAACGGCAAGGCGAAGCCGATCGGGATGCACTTCGCCGACGACGACGTGGATGTGCGCATCGGCAAGCGCCTGCAGCGCACGCGCGGCGAACGCGCCATTGGCGGTGCCTTTCGACGCGAGTTCGAGCAGGCACAGCCCGGTGCGCGACGCGATGGCTGCATAGCCCTCGCCGGTGCCGAAGGCGTCGATTCGCGTTCCGGGCGCCTCCGGCCGGCGTGAATTCAGCACGCGCACGGGGATGTCGCGGGCCGCCGCCGGCTCGAGCGTCTTCGGGTGCAGGACTTTCGCACCGAACATCGCGAGCGTCGCGGCATCCTCGTACGACAGCGCCGGTACGACGCGCGCGTCGGCGACAACGCGAGGATCCGCCGAGAGCACGCCATCGACGTCGGTCCAGATCTCGATTTCATCGGCAAGGAGACTCGCGCCGAGGATCGCTGCCGTGTAGTCCGAACCGCCGCGTCCGAGCGTCGTCGTCGCGCCGTCAGGCGAGGATCCGATGAAGCCGCCGAGGACGACGACGCGATCCGAGGCGAGCGCCGGACGCACCGTGCGTTCCACCGCGCGATCGGTGGCGCCGCGATCCGGTTCGGCGTGGCGGTGCCGTCCGTCGGTACGGATCACGTGGCGTGCATCCAGCCACTGCGTGGGAATGCCCGCGTCGGCGAGGCGCGTGGCGAGGATGCGGCTGCTCCACAACTCGCCGGCGGCGAGGAGCTTGTCAACGGACACCGCATCGGCCGCACGAGCGTCCGCGATTGCGTTCAGGGTGCGCGCAACGCCGCGGGCGATTCCGCCGGTCGCATGCGCGAGCATCTGCCGGGCGAACACGTCGCGGACGGGCGCGGCAAGCGTCGTGTGGCGCGCGATCAGCGCGGCGAGCATGGCGTGCGCCGCGGCGCGATCCGTCACCACGGTACCGGCCAGCGCCAGGAGCGCGTCCGTCACGCCGGCCAGGGCCGAGACGACGACCACGCGCGGTCCAGGGCGTCCGCCGATGATCGCGACTACGCGGTCGATCGCGTCACCGTCTGCCACGGACGTTCCGCCGAATTTCAGCACCCGCATTTCAACGCTCCCTGAAAAACAAAAAGCCCGCCGGAAGGTCATTCCGGCGGGCTGCATCACGCGTAGAGTGAAGGAGATTTCAGATCATGTGATGCACGTACCGCCGGACACGCAAATTCGCTGGGCCCGAATTCGCGTCATGGTCGTCCATGTAGTGGCGGTAGTGGCGCAGAACATCAGACCTGGAGTATACACGGCAACCTCGCCGCTTCAGCAGCCATGCGCATTCGGCATAGGTCCGATGCGCTTCACTGATTCCGGAGCATAACGGTGGGATCGACGCGCCCGGCGCGCCGCGCGGGAAGATAGCTCGCGAGCGTCGCGACGAGCGCCAGCGCAATAACGACCAGCGCAAACACGACCGGATCGGTCGGACTCGTGCCGAACAACACCCCTTCGAGCACGCGCGTGCCGGCGTAGGCCGCGCCGGTGCCAAGCACGAGCCCTGCCGCAATCAGTTTCCACGCAGACGCAAGAATCAACCGCACGATGCGCGTCGGCGTGCCACCGAGCGCGAGACGGATGCCGATCTCGCGGAGGCGCCGGCGCACGCTATATGCCGTCACGCCGTAGAGGCCGACGCTGGCAAGGCCGAGCGCGACGAACGACAGTCCGCCCATCAGCAGAGCAATGAAGCGCGACGGCTGCGACTGCTCCCGGAACAGCGCTGCCATCGTCATCACATCCTCGATCGGCTGATCGGGATCCACGGCGCGCACGGCTGCGCGCAGGTAGGGCGCGAGCGACGCGGCATCCTTCGGGGCGCTGATTAACAGCGCCATGTCATGACCGGGCTCGGACGCGAAGGGCACGTAGGCGAGCGGTCTCGGCCTTGCGCCGATGACACCGCTGTTGACGTTGGCGACGACGCCGACGACGGTCCGCCACGGCTTGTCGCCGAAGCGGATCCGCTGTCCCAAAGGAGAGCCGCCCCAGATGTGCGACGCCATCTGCTCGTTGACGATCACGACGTCCGATCCATCCTGGGCGCTGAACTCGCGCCCTTCCCGCATGCGCGTACCGAGCATGCGGAAGTAGCCCGGCGTGATCGAATAATAGAACCGCGGAGAAGCACCCTCCGGCACGGACTCGACACCTTCGACTGTCACCTGCCGAAACCGGGTGCCGAAACCGCCAAAGAAAGTCGAGCTCTGGATCGCCGCCTTCGCTTCGGGCCCACGCGCGAGCTGCTCGAGAACGTTCGTGGCGAAGACGTTCACGGATGCTGGTGTGCTGTAGCGAAGTTGCGGCAGCGATACATCCCCCTCGAGCACGTGCGTGGGGTCGTAGCCCGGATCGAAGCGCATGGTGCGCACCACGGTCTCGATCAGCAGCCCGGCCCCTGCAAGCAACGTGAGCGCGAGCGCGAGCTGCACGATGACCAGACCGCCGGCGACGCGGCGCCCGCGCCGTCCGCTCGTCGATCCGGCGCCTTCCTTCAGCGCGTCCTGCGGATCGCGGCGCGAGGCCATGACTGCAGGACCGAGGCCAAAGAGAATCGACGTCGCCAGCGTGATCGCCAGACAGAACGCGAATACGTGCCAGTCGACGCCGAAACGGATCCAGTACGGCGGGTCGATCCCGAAGGACGACACGATCACGCGGCTCGCCCACAGCGCGAGGATCAAGCCGAGCGCGCCGCCGGCGACGCCGAGCACCAGGCTCTCAGCGAGCACGAGCTGGACGACTCGCGATCGTGACGCGCCGATCGCCATGCGGATCGAGATCTCGCGGCTGCGTTCCGATGCGCGGACGAGCAACAGGTTGCTGAGATTTGCGCAGGCGATCAGCAGCACGAAGGCGACAGCCCCGAGCAGCACGGCCGACGGCGCGATCGTTTCTTCCGTCATCGAACGATGGAGCGTGCGCACGCGCACCGACCACGGCCCTTTCGCGAAGGACCGCATTTCCGCGGCGGCGGTCCCCACGTCAGCACCCGGCTTCAGACGCGCGATTACCGCGATTGAACGCTCGGTCGGTTTCTGGGCGTGCCGCGCGGGCGCGAGTGGCATCCACACCTGCGCGTATTCAGGGAAACGGAATCCATCCGGCATGACGCCGATGACGGTGTAGTCGGCGCCATCGATCCTGATCGCATTCCCGATCGCCCGTGGATCGCCGCCGTATCTCCGCCGCCACAACACGTCGCTCAATAGCGCCACGGGTTCAGCGCCAACGCGGTCGTCATCCACCGAGAATCCACGCCCGATTACGGGCTGGACGCCGAGGGTCGGGAAGAGATCCGCCGATGTCAGCGCCGCGCCGACACGTTCCGGTGAGACACCGCCAGAGACCACGACGCGCATTTCTTCGTATCCGCCCATCGTCGCGAACGACTGCGCCGCTGACTGCCACTCTCGGAGCGTGGGATATGCGGTCCCGACCGCACAGCCCGCGCACAGCTCCGTCGTGCTCGTCTCTTCAATGTCCACCAGCGTGGAGGGATCCGCGAACGGCAGATCCTTGAACTGGATCGCGTTCACGAAGCTGAAGACGGCGGTCGTGGACGCGATACCGAGGCCGAGCGAAAGGATCGCGGTGATGACGAGGGCGGGTGCGCGCCGCAAGGTGCGGCAGGCATAGCCGACGTCCTGGAGGAACCGCGGCAGTGTCAGCATCATGCTGGAAGGACGTTCGCGACGGAGAACCGTTAACGCGGCTGCGTCAACCCAGCTTTCGAACCAGATCTTCGAGCGCATTCCCGTGAAGCCGCGCGTACGCCTTCCGCTCCGCCTTATCGCGGCTGATGCCCCAGGCCTGCAACAGCGTTCGAATCGATTCGGGCGGCTGCTGGGCGACGAACAGCACGTCGCCACCGGGAGCAGGCCTTGTCACAACCGCGTGAAGCGGCCCGGCCGCAGCGGTCGCGAAGCTGCGCATCCAGCCGGCCGCGCGCGCATCGCTCATGTCCTCAGGCGCATCGCCGACGCTGCCGTCGACAGCAACGATGAGGATGTGCGGCTTCAGCCCGTCATGCTCGGCCGTGAGGTCCGCGAGAAGAGCGGCGAGCGACCAGCGCGTCAGGTGCGTCCAGTCGCGCGCCACGGAGTCGTGACCGGCTGCCTTCCAGAACCACACGAGATCCGTGGAAAGCATCGCGTCGGCGCGCTCGCGTGGATCGCTGCCAAAGATGTCGGCGGCGTACGCGATCGGACCGTTTTCGCGCAGGTAACATACGAGCGCCGCGCGCGCCCTGTTCCCTCCGCGAAAGCGTCCGAGAAACCAGTCCACGTCAGGGAAACCTTACGGTAAAATCGCCGGTCATGCGCATCCAGTCTAGCGTCTGTTACGGTCTCGCCGCGCTGGCCGCCATTCCACTCGTCACAGCACTTTCCGCCGAGGCTCCGCCGCCGTCTGCTGCGTCCGTCCCGACATTCACCAAGGACGTCGCGCCGATCCTCTACAAGAACTGCACGACGTGCCATCGGCCGGGGGAGATCGCGCCGATGTCGCTGCTCACGTACGAAGACGCGCGGCCGTACGCGCGCGCGATTCGCGAAGAAGTCGGCGAAGGACACATGCCGCCGTGGCATGCGGACGCACCCGCCGGCACGTTCGAGAACGAACGCCGGTTGACCGACGAAGAGAAGAAAACGCTGTTCGACTGGATCGCCGGCGGCGCGCCGAAGGGGGATCCGAAGGACCAGCCGCCGCAGCCGCAGTACACCGAGGGATGGTCGATCGGCAAACCGGACGTCGTGTTCGAGATGCCGGAGGACCACAAGGTCCCCGCCAAGGGCACCGTCGCCTACGAATACTTCTACATCCCGACGAATTTCACCGAGCCGAAATTCGTGCAGGCGCTCGAGGTGCGGCCCGGCAATCGCAAGGTCGTGCACCACGCGCTCGTGCAGTACCAGGCGAGGCCCGATATGACGCGCACGCCCGTGCTGAAAATGAAACCCGAATGGCAGCGCCTGCCCGAACCGACGCTGGGCGACCGCCAGCCACACCGCGAGCAGGGAGTCCCGACGAGACTGATTGGCACCTACGCGCCCGGCACCAGCGCACAGGTGTTCCGTCGGGGCACGGCGCTCCGCCTCGAAGCGGGAGGCGTGATGGAGCTGCAGATGCACTACACGACGAACGGTAAGGAGGCCACCGATCGCACGAAGATCGGCCTTATCTTCTCCAAGGACCCGTCGCCACGTGAAGTGCGTCCGAGCGCGTTCTTCAACAGCACGCTGTCGCTGCCGGCCAACTCCACCGACACATCGGTGCCGGGCGAAGTGGAATTCCTCCAGGACACGATCGTGTATGGGCTCTTCCCGCACACGCACCTGCGCGGCAAGGCGTGGGATTACAAGCTCGTGCTGCCGGATGGTACGACCAGAACGATCCTGTCGGTGCCGCGCTACGACTTCAACTGGCAGACGTACTACATGTTCAAGGAGCCGCTGCAGGTACCGAAGGGCGCGAAAATCGTGTCGACCGCCTGGTACGACAACTCGCACGGCAACCGCTCGAACCCGAACGCAGAGATCGAAGTGAAATGGGGCGATCAGACGTGGGAAGAGATGCAGTACACGGGTCTGCTCTTCTCTCCCATGACGCCGCCGAAACCGGCAGGCAGCGACGCCAAGCCCGGCGGACAACGGTGATGGGCAAGATGCAGCCGGAGCGGCGCCCCGCCGGGATCAAATACGCGGAAGGGATGGAGCCGCCGGATAAAAAGGACGCGCCCCGCGTGAAGGGTCTGAGCCTGTTTCCACGGCCGGGGCCCCTTCGACCTTCGAATCCTTCGACAATCGAACGGGCCCCTTCGACCTCCGAATCCTTCGACAATTGAACGGGCCCCTTCGACCTTCTTCGCATCCTCCGACTCCTTCGCGTTCAGAATCGCACCGATGCGCGCTCGATCAGCCGCCGCGCGCGGGAGCGGCGGATGGCTTCGACGTTGCGAGCGCGACGAGGGCCGCGGCGCACTCTTCTGTCTTTGCTGATTCAACGACGAGGCGGCGAGTAGGGCCCGAATCGGACACCGTGAAGAACCCCGACGCCGGATGGATGGCGTAATACAGTGCCGCCACGTCGTTCAGCGCGATGGTCGATTCGCCGGACGCGCGGCAGGCATCCAGCACGGGGTTCGCAGACGCCCACGTGAATCCGTTCTCGACACGCGATAACGGCAGCGACAGCGCGTCGCCGATCTCGTGTCCGCAGAAGATCACTGGAACCGGCAGCGCGGCCACCAGCGCGCTCAGCGCCGCCGCGTCCTGGCTGGCGCCTCCTGCGTCGACGATCATCACGCGCTTCACCCGCTGCTTGTATTGCCCGATCGTGCCGGCGAGCTCCACCGATCGCGCGAGCGCCGTGGCCGGCGCGCTGAGGATGACAACGGTTTCCGCGCTGAAAGTGACGGCATTTCTCAGCAGCGCCTCAGGCTGTCCCGTGTCCGCGATCCGGTGAATGCTGCGCACGTACCGCGGGGCGCCGTCCTCGCGCTTCTTCGCGACGACGGTCTCGACCATTGGCGCGCTCGTCGGCGGTGACGCCGCCGCAAAGCCAATCGGAAGCACGGCGTTGCTGCTGGGGGTGCGCGATTGTCCGGTGTAAAAACGCGCGACGATATCGCAGAAAATCGCGGCGTCGAGCCCGGCGTTCGAGACGCAGATGCCGCCGACGCGCGCCTCTCGACGGCTGGCGGACACGTACAATGCGCCGAGCGCCAGCGCGGCATCGGCCCGCGCCATCGTCGTGTTGTAGACGACGCCCGCGGGCGCCGGGAACGCCCTGGGCTCTTGGCTCATGAAAGCGAAATGCCGGGCAGTCTCCCCGTCGAGTCGCCGACGTGCTCGGGACGCACGCCCACGCGGTGCAGCATCGTCAGGAACAGATTGGTGACGGGCGTTTCGCGCTGGTAGATGATGTGGCGCCCGGGAGCGACGAAGCCGCCGCCGCGGCCGGCCAGCACAGTGGGAAGCTGGTCGTGCGTGTGCACGTTACCGTCGGACAGCCCGCTCCCGTAGACGATCATCGACTGATCGAGCAGGTTCGAATCCCCTTCCGGAGTGTTCTTCATCTTGATGAGGAACTCCGCGAAGAGCCTGGCGTGCAGCTCGTTGATCTGCCGCACCTTTGCGAGCATGTCCATGTTTCCCTGGTGATGCGTCAGCGGATGATGCCCGTCGTTCACACCGATTTCGGGGTACGCGCGCACGGACCCCTCGCGGCCGACGATCATCGTGGAGATGCGCGTGACGTCCGCCTTGAACGCCAGGACCATCATGTCGGTCATCAGCCGGAAATAATCGGGGAACTCGATGGGAACGCCAAAGGGCTTGTCGATCCCCGGTTCGATGACCGTTCCCTCGGCGGCGGCGCGATCGACCTGCTCTTCGATCTCGCGGAGCGACGTCAGGTATTCGTCGAGTTTGCGGCGATCGGTGCCGCCAAGGGCGGACTTCAACCGGTTCGTCGTGCCGAGCACTTCGTCGAGGATGCTCTGGCGCATCGCGATCCGGCGCGCGCGGGCAGCAGCCGGCTCGTTCGCATCCGATCCGAAGAGGCGCTCGAACAACGCGCGCGGATCCGAGATCGGAGGCAACGGCTGCGTTTCCGTCTTCCACGCGAGGTTGTAGGCGTACGCGCAGGAATAGCCGCTGTCGCAGTTGCCCGCCTGGCGTGCTTCCTCGAGGCCGACTTCCAGGGACGGCAGACGCGTCTGCCTGCCGATTGCTTCGGCGGCGATCTGGTCCGCCGAGATCCCGAGCTTTAGATCCGCGCCCGCGGTCTTGAAGACCTGCGCACCGGTCATGTACGAGCCGAGCGCGCGGCCATGATCGCCGGCCCCGTCCTGTAGCGGACGTCCCCAGTGCGTCGTGAGATTCGAGAGGACGAGGATTTCGTCCTTGATCGGTTCGAGTGGCGAGAGGATCGCGGGCAAGGTTCCCAGCGTGCCATCGGCGGCGGGCGTCCAGTGCCGCATGTCGATGCCGTTGGGCACGTAGAACCAGGCGAGGCGGATCGGACCGGTCGACGCAGCGGCGTGCGCGAATGCCGGCGTCATCGCGTCGAGGAATGGCAGGGCGATCGTGGTCCCGAGTCCCTTGAGCACCGTCCGACGCGAAAGCGATTTGCCCGTAACGATCATTGTCCCTTCGCCTCCTGCAGACCCGGCTTCCGCTCGCCGCGCCGCTGCTGGAACGGAACACTCTCCACGATGGCTTGCACCAGGGCCTGGATGCGATACCCGTCGGCGGCCGTCTTTACGACCAGCTCTTTCACGACGAGCCGGTCGAAGGGCTCGACCCCGCGTCCGAGCGCATACGTCAGCATACGCTCTGCGAGGCTGCGGGTGAACTGGGTCATCCGGCTGCGAAGCAACGCCTTCAATTCCGCTGGGCCGGAAAACGTCTGTCCGCCGGGAAACGTGCCCGCTGCATCGATGTCGAACGCGCCGTCCTTCGTGCGCCAGCGTCCGACCGCGTCATAGTTCTCGAGGCCGAATCCGAGAGGATCCATCTTGTTATGGCAGCTCGCGCAGATCGCGTTCTCGCGGTGCTGCTCGAGCTGCGCGCGGTGCGAGACGGCAACGCCGATCGCCTTCTCGTCGAGGGGCGGCACGTCACCTGGAGGCGGCGGCGGGGGCGCGTTCAGGACCGTTTCCAGCAGGTACTTCCCGCGCAGCACGACGGATGTTCGCGTGGGATAGCTGGAGACGGTGAGCACGCTCGCCTGCGTGAACACACCGCTGCGCTCGTCCGTCGTCAGCTCGACGCGGCGGAAGTCCGGTCCCTCGATGCCAGGGATGCCGTAGTGTCTCGCGAGCCGGCCGTTCAGGAACGTGTACTTGCCGTCGATGAAGTCGGAGATCGGCCGGTTCTCTCGCATGACGGCGTCGAAGAACAGACGCGTCTCCGTCCGCATCGCATCGCGCAGTTCTGCGTTCCACTCGGGGAATTTCGTCTGATCGCGCGTTACGGCATCGAGGCTGCGCGTTTCGAGCCACTGCGCCGCGAACGTGTCGGCGAGGGCGCTCGCCTTCGGATCCGCGAGCATCCGCTTCACTTGGGCGGCAAGCACAGGCGGAACGTGCAGCCGGTTGGTCTCGCCGAGGCGAAGCAGTTCCTCGTCCGGCATCGAGCTCCAGAGGAAATAACTGAGGCGCGACGCGAGCTCGACGTCGCTGACCCGCGCGATGGTCCCCGGCAGCGGATCCTTTTCCACGCGAAAGAGGAAATGCGGCGAAACAAGGATCGCCGCGAGCGCGAAGTGCAGGCTTTCGGTGGGCTTGTATCCGCGCGCCGCGGCCTTTGCGTAGACACGGTGCAGCGCCGCCAGATCGAGAGGGGTGACCGGCCGCCGATACGCGCGATGCGCAAGCGTTCGAAGAATCCTGTTGACGCACGCCGCACCCGACGCCGGGTCGCAGATGAGCGCCTTCTTCTTCACCGTTCGCGGAACAGCAGGCTTGAACGGGCCGGCCACTTCGATGAACTCGGGAAAGATATTCACGTTGACGTCGCCGCGCGACTTCATCGGGATTGATTTCAGGGTTTCATCATCGACGAATGCGGCGCGGAACGTGTGCTCGTTCGCCGGCAGGAACACGCGCGTTTCGTGCAGTGCGCGCTGCGTGGCGCCTCCCTGCTTGTTCACGGCGCTGATCTGGACCGGCACGCTGACCGTCTTAACGGGTTCGCCGTCGACGGTGATGGCAAGCGTGACGGGCGGATCGTCCGCGCCGCGATGGCCGGTCAGGCCGACACGGATGGCGTATTCGGCGTCGTACTCGAGGATGTCCTTCAACTCGATGACGCCGTCGCCGACTTTCCTCACGCGGCTGCGGCGCGTGAATACGCCCGGCGCGGGCAGCGGCGCGCCGCCGACCGCGCGCGCGGCAATCTTCTCTGCTGCCGAGAGGTAGCGCTGCATCAGCGCCGGCGAGACCGTCAGCACGTCGCCGATGTTGTCGAACCCGTATCCGGAATCGTCGGGTGGGAACTCGTCGCTCGCGCGGAAATCCACGCCGAGCAGATCGCGGATCGTGTTCGCATACTCCGTCCGCGTGAGCCGGTGTACTGGCACGTGACCAGGATCGGGCTTCAGCTCGCGATCGGCGCGCGCGAACTCCGCCTCGACGAACGCGACGAGCGCGGTCCGCTCGTGGATCGACAGCGGCTCCTCATCGGCAGGCGGCATCTCACCCGCCTTCAGCTTCTCGACGATCAATTCCCACGCGTCCCGTTTCGCGCTCAGCGAGGCAGGATCTAGGAACGTTGCAACGTTCAGACCTGCGTTCGCTTTCTTCTCGTTGTGGCAGCGGCTGCAGACTTCGTCGAGGACGGGACGCACGTCGCGGTCGAAACTCGGTGGCGCGGACGGCTGCTGCGCGTGACCTGTGGGCCGCGCGGCGACCAGGCTCAGGCTGAACACGAGCGGAAAGACGGCGGACGAAATCCTCATTGCCTGGTCGGGGTCTTTCGCTGGGCCATGTAGGCGGATACATCCTTGGACGCCTTGGTCTCGACGCCCGGCTTCTGCAGGAACCCGAGATCGCGGAACCAGTCGATGAAGCGCTCGTGCCACGTGCCGAACGGCTCGCCGTTGCGATCCTTCATCCCATTCGCATGGACGCCATTTCCGTAGATGTGCATCTCGAGATTGGGCACGCGCGCCCGCAGGAACGCGCCGAAATAGTCGTCCGCCCATATCGCGTGCTGCGCGTCTCCCGATCCTGCGCTGACAAGGAAGGTCGGCGGAGCATCCGGCGGAATAGGAGTCTTCGGATCGCGCGCGAACGGCGTCGGGCCGGGATACACGAGACCGACGAAATCGGGCCGTGAACTCTGTCCTGCGAGCGGATCGCCGGCTCCCCCGTTTGCCTTGTCGAACGGTTCGTATTCGACCGCCGCGCACGCGGCCAGTTCCGCGCCCGCGGAAAATCCAACGATGCCGATCTTATGAGGGTCGACGCCAAGCTCCGCGGCGTGAGCGCGGATGAGGCGAACCGCCTGCTGTGCGTCGTACACCGCGTCGGTCTGCGCGTTGTAGCCATCCTTGCGCAGACGATTGCGCAGGATCGCGGTGTTGACGCCGTAGTTGTAAAAGAAGTGGACGAAGTCCGCCCCTTCGGTGCCCACGTTCAGCGTGTTGTGACCGCCACCGGCAACGAGGACGACCATCGCACCGGTGTTGATGCCGCGATCGACCGGGTGAATCTCGATCGACGGATTATGGATGTTGACGATGCTCTGGATCCGTCCGGGGACGGACTGCGCCATGTTGTACACCTCGGGCTCGGCGACGCGATCCATTTTGAGGAATGGCGAACCCGAAGGAAAGAGCGGAATGACGCGTCCACCGGCGACAATGGGCTGCGGCGCATAAGGCGTCGCAGCAGGGACGTTCTGCGCGCCGGCCGCTGTCGACCCGACGACCAACGCAACGAGTGACGCGGCAGCAAACCGGCGGAGCGCCATAGTCGGCACAGTATGGATGACGGCCTGTGTCAAGATCAATGCACGCGATGCAAATCCTTCTGCGGTTTGCCGGAGCTCTGCTGCTGCTGGCGGCGGTCTCGGCGCGATCGGCGGCGCACGATCCGATCACGACGAAAGTGACGTTCGGACGCGAGGTTCGCGCCATCCTGGCGGCGCGCTGCGTCACGTGCCACTCGGCGCGCGGCTCCGCCCCGATGCCGCTCACGACGTACGACGAAGTCCGTCCCTGGGCCCGCGCCATCAAGGAGCAGGTCCTCGCGCGCCGCATGCCGAAGTGGGATGCCGCGCGCGGCTTCGGCGCGTTCGCGAACGATCCGACACCGACGCCGCTCGAGTCGGCGCTCATCGTCTCCTGGGTGGACGGCGGCCTGCCGCGGGGCGCTGATACGTCCCCAGTCCGCGCAACTTCCGGCTTCATCCGGCAGTCCGACCAGCTCGTAAGTATTCCAGCCGCGGGGAACGCGGGAAGCACCAGCGCCGGCGCGGGATGGATATCGGGCTGGAGTTTCGAGCCGGGGGATCCGCTCGTCTCGAGCGCCACGATCGGCTCCAGCGCGGGGCCGATTGGCACGTGGGTGGGGGGCGACGCTCCCGTCGTGCTCCCGCCTGGCAGCGCCATTCAGGTCGGAGGACGGATTCGCGTCGAGGTGCGACGCCGCGCCGCCGCCGACTTCGAATCACCGTTCACGCCGCGCGCGTCTCTCCTGAGATTGCGGATCGAATCCGGCGAACCGACTGAAGCCGTGTGGATCGAACAGGTCGCCTGCGGCGCCGCGCGGAACCGGGCCGGTGCGCTGCTGGCCGTCCGGCCGATTCTTGCGGCAGGTGCATCGGCACGGCTGTGGGTGCAGCGTCCCGGCGCACCTGCCGCGATCGTCGGTTGGTTCAGAGACTTCGATCCCGGATTCGCGCGCGCTTACTGGCTCGCGAGACCGCAGGATCTACCACTCGACGCGCGGCTGCAGTCGGATGCGCCGTGCAGCCTGGATCTCACGCTCACGGCACGTCGATAACGAAGGGGATCGTGGACACGACGCCGCGGCGTTGCACCTGCAGCCACAGCTTGTAGCGCCCGGCACGCGGAATGATCGGTGCGAACGTGAGTCCGGGCGCGCGATTGTCATCAGGATGCCCATGGATCGCCTCGGTCAGATCGACCGGCACGATCAGCATGTGGGCGCGCGCACCAAGATACGGCTCGAGGTCCGAAATCTCGACGCCTGACGAGGCGTCGTCGATGCGGAACGCCAGCTTTGATACTTCACCCGCTCGCAGCTTCGACGCGTCGACGGTGACGCGCATGCCGTCGACGACTTTCGGCGCCGAGTCGATGGCAGGCGGACGCGCCGCGTCGAGTGCGGGTCCGGTCGTAAACACCTGCTGAAACATCTGCGCGGTTCCCCCTTCAGGCAGGAACTCGGCGATCGCCATGTAGGGGCCAGGACGCGGCAGCGCGAGATCCAGCATGAACACACCGTCGGGCTGCTGCACGGGATGCTCGTGCGCAAAGAACTGGAGGCCGTCACCGACCACGAACAAATGCATCGGCTGCTCATGGACGATCGCGAATCGCCGCACGGGTGTCTGCGCGGGGGATTTCACCGCAAGCCGCAGCCGCACGCCGTTGATCGTCGGCGTCGCGCGCAGATCGACCGGATACGTCGCGAACGTCGCCGCTGGCATCTTCACCAGCGCCATGCCGCAGATAGGACACTTGCCGCGCGCATCCGACTGCTGGTCAGGATGCATCGGGCACCAGAACTGCGCGAGCAGCAGACAGACGGCCAAGGCGTAGATCACGGGACAGCCTTGACGGACAGCATGTCCATGATCTGCGAGGGCATCGCGTCGACGTTCAGCTCGCCGCGTTCGGAGAGCCGCACGAGCGCCGCGGCGACGGCGGGATCAAAGTGGTGGCCGGCCCCCTTCTCGATCATGCGGATCGCTTCGTCTGCCGTCATCGCATCGCGATAGGCGCGCGCGGACGTGAGCGCGTCGTAGAAGTCCGCGACGCACAGGAGACGGCCGAGGAATGGGATCTCGATGATTGCCGCGCCGAGCCGGACCAGGTCGCCAGGCCGCGCAGTCGCTTCTTTGACCTGTCGTTCGTTGACGAACGTGCCATTGGCGGAATCGAGATCTTTGATCTGCAGGATCCCACTATCGGTGTAGGTGATGGAGCAGTGCCGCCGCGACACCGACGGTTCGTCCAGCTGCAGGTCGCACTGCGCCGTACGTCCGGCAATCAGCGTCTGCCCGGGGACCATCGAGATGACGCGATCCGTATTGCGGACGATGAGATCAAGCCGGGGCGCCATCGCGGGATCGTCATTATCGCACCCGGACACACTAAAATGCCCGGCATGCCGATTCTTCGTCCGCTGCTTCTTGCGCTCGCTCTGAGCTTCATGCAATTTCCTCCGCCCGCCGTCGATGTCCCCAGGCGCACCGCGCCGGCATGGCTCGCACCGTACCGCGATGCCACCAGCCGCCTCGTGGGAGAGGCCGTGTCGACGGATGCCGCGTGGCAGCGGCTTGCGTATCTCGGCGACACGTTTGGCTCGCGCCTGAGCGGCTCGCCAAACCTCGACGCGGCGATCCACTGGGCGGTCGAGGAAATGAAGCGTGACGGCCTGGAGAACGTGCACACCGAGGCCGTCAAAGTCCCCCACTGGGTCCGCGGGCGCGAGAGCCTCGAGATCGTCGGCCCGATCGCGCAACCGCTCGTGATCCTCGGCCTGGGCAACAGCGTCGGCACACCGGCCGCGGGCATCGAAGCGGATCTCGTCGTCGTGCACAACTTCGAGGAGCTGGAGACCGCGCGCGATCGCGTCAACGGAAAGATCGTGCTGTTCAACGTGCCGTTCACGTCGTACGGCGAAACGGTGCGTTTCCGCTCAACTGGACCGTCACGTGCCGGGGCTCTCGGCGCGGTCGCGATGCTCGTCCGCGCCGTCGGCCCCGCGGGCCTCCGGACCCCTCACACCGGCGCGCTGACCTACGCAGAAGGACAGCCGAAGATTCCCGCAGCGGCCCTGACGGCGGAAGACGCGGCGCGGCTGCAGCGCATCGTGGACCGCGGCACGCGCGTGCGGTTGAAGCTCATGATGGAAGCGCAGTTCCTCCCCGACGCGGACTCCGCCAACGTCGTGGGCGAGATTCGCGGCCGCGAGCTTCCCAACGAAGTCGTCGTCATCGGCGGCCACTTCGACTCCTGGGACGTCGGGACAGGATCCACCGACGACGGTGCCGGCTGCGTGGCGACGTGGGAAGTCCTGCGAATGATGAAGAAGCTGAACCTGCGGCCGCGCCGCACCGTCCGCGTGGTCCTCTGGACGAACGAGGAGAACGGCGGCCGCGGCGGGCTCGGCTATCGCGATCACCACCTGGCGGAGCTGCCGAATCACGTGATGATGCTCGAGTCGGACGGCGGCGTGTTCCGTCCGACCGGCTTTGGTTTCAGCGGCACCGATGCGTCGCGCGCGAAGATCGGCGACATCGCGACGCTGCTCTCCGGAATTCGCGCGGACTACGTGGGACCGAGCGGCGGTGGCGCCGACATTGGCCCCAGCGTGCAACAGGCAGGCATCCCCGCGCTGGCGCTGGAGGCAGATGGAAACTACTTCCTGATTCACCACACACCGGCGGACACGATCGACAAGATCGATCCACTGGAACTCGCGCGCGCCTCCGGCGCAATCGCAGTGATGACCTACGTTATCGCGGAGATGCCGGAGAGGCTACGGTAAACACCAGGTAATCCGCGCGCTTGAGATCGTCGTCGTCTGGCTTCTCCGCGTCAATGTCGGTAACGGGGAGCATCGAGACGACGGCAATGCGGCGGCCGGGCATGCGGCGGCGCGCGCTTTCAGCCGTGCCTTCGCCGAAATCGCTGTGGAAGGCGCCATTGAGGTGGACGATCGTCACGCGATCGGCTGATTTGTTGAACGCATCCGCGACCGCCTCCCCCATCGTCTCGTCCTTGATGCACTGGGCGAAGTAGAAGTTCGGATTCGCGCCCTCGTGCCCGCCCATCGCGGCGACGAAGCGCTCGTAGTAGCTGCCGCTCGTCGGGCATTTCGGCTCCTTCGCCGCGAGCGCGCGGTCCGCGCCCAGGCCCTCGATCGCGGACATCCCCGTCTTTCCTACGTCGGCCGCAATGCGCCGCGGCACGTTTGTCGCCACGACTGGAAGCTTGTGCGCGCGCGCGAATTCGATGATCGGACGATAGTCGCTCGCGTAGCGCGGCCACGGACGCGATTCCTTCAGAAACTGGTCTTCGTTGATCGCGCCCGATGCGTAGCGCTCGACGACGGACTGCACGTCCCGCTCGAACATCTCCATCGCTACGACGACCGGCACGCCGCGGCGGGTCAGCCCCTCGATGATCGCAAGCTCGAGGCGATGCGTGTTCAGGTCGTCGTGCTGCTCTCCGACGAACACCGCGTCGGCGCGCGTCAGATCCGCCAGCATCATTTCGAAATCGCTGAAGCCCTTCCTGCGCGTATCGAACACTCGCTGCGGCACGTACGAGGAGGCGAAGATCGGTGGATGCGACGGCGGCAGCTGCGGCGGCATCTGCAGGAATGGAATGAAAACCGCGGCGAGCAGGGCGGGGATCATGTACGCATTGTTCGCCCGCCACTACGCGCTGTCAATTCGCTGTCACATGGAAGCCTCGGCGGAAGGTGCCGGTTTTCCGGCACGGACAAGTGAAGAGATCTGCCGATCGTGCGCGCGCGAGAGCAGGACCTGCGCGGCAATCGACCCGATCAGCGCCATGAGCATGTCCCACTGCGTGTCCCAGACATCACCCTGAGTGCCGAGGAACTCCGTCGCACCGGACCCGCCGATCAGCGCCGCCCACCATTCGATGAACTCGTAACACGCGCTGACGGCGAGGCAGACGCTGCAGACGAGGAAGAACAGCCATCCGCCGGGCCGCAGGGGCGTGCGCCGCGTGAGGATCTCGCGCGCGATGATGGCGGGGATGAATCCCTGCGCGAGATGTCCGATGCGGTCATAGTGATTCCGCGTGAAGTGAAACAGGTCCTGCATCCAGAAGCCGAGCGGCACGCGCGCGTATGTGTAATGCCCGCCGAGCATCAGGATGGAGGCATGGACGAAGATCAGCGTGTAAACGAGCGGAGTCAACGGAAAGCGACGGTAGGTGAAGAGGAGCACAGGCACCGCCAGGAAGATTGGAAACACTTCCATCCACCACGTTGCCGTGTCGTAGGGATGAATCGCGGACAGCGCCAGCAGGACGGCGCCGGCGATGAGCAGGGTGAGCGGGTAAGCGGTGCCTCGCATTGGTAGATCCTACTTGTCTCCAGTCAATGACTGGATGTGAGCAAGACCCCCGTTCAAACCGTGCGTGCGGATTTCCCGCACACGGCTTACCAGGTGGTCTTCAGGTTGTGGCATGCGCCAGCCCCGGATATTGGA
>WNGB01005572.1_pt1 | contig 26648 bp, 28 predicted proteins | sample 5400681 | NCBI WGS metagenome assembly WNGB01 (sample SAMN13153367, study PRJNA577476) | soil metagenome | isolation source: 115 cm soil or saprolite under grassland replicate 2 | place: USA:California | collected 2016-06-15
CCCCCCGGCCAGTCGGCGGCGAAGCGCTCGACCACCCGGCCGGAGGCGTCGTCGTCCGACCCGTCCGAGACGGTCACCTCGACGTGCTCGGCCACCGGCTCGAGCGCGCGCACGACCGAGCCGAGCGCACGCTCGAGCAGTTCCGGGCGGTTGCGCGTCGGCACCGCGATCGACAGCAGCGGTCCCTGGAGCTGGTTCCCCTCGGACCCGCCGCCGGCGCCCGCGGCTCCGCTCTCGCTCACACCAGGCCACCCCCCCTGAGAGACCCTGGTAATAGGCCCAGCCACCTTGGACCGCGACCCTCGATGGCGCAACCTCCGATTGCGGTAGTGTGCCCACCGCCGCCTGCAGCGGATGCCCGGTGAGCAGGGCAATCGGCCGTCTATCCGGACGATTGAGTATTCCCGGTCGTACCCGCGCCGTGCGTAATACTACGTATTTCTCAACCCTTGGGCAGTCAGTACGTTTTCAGTGAACCGCTGCCCGGTTATTTCCCGGGCCGTGGGGGGGCGCTCGACAACTGGCACGCCACCGATCGCGGACGGTCCCACCGTCCCGGAGGAGGCAGCCGGTGGCTTCGAGGCGGAGATAGCTGGGAGCGGTTGACCGCCGTCCGCGGTCCGGGGGGGAGTTCGTTCGGATGCTCCATCGGCATGGTCGTCGTGTGCTGTTCGACGTCCGTCGTCGGCGCGCGGCATACGGCCGCGTCCCCTCCATTTCCGAGCCAGGTGTGTCGGTCGCACGCCCCGTGAGCGGAGACGTCATCGGGATCAGTGGGGGGTATGGCTCGGATGCATGAGGCCAGGAGGAACGGCCAGGTCCTTGGTACCACGTGGGTGGAGCGGTCCGGTCCCAGGCCCGACCACCTCGTGCTACGGGTCCCTGAGGCGCGCCCGCGGCCAGCCCGCGGCGCCGCCCACGCCGTGCGGCGCTACCGTGCCATCGCCATGGGGCTGGCCCTCTCGGACGCAGCCTGCGTGGTCGTCGCCCTGGCGGTCTCGTACCTCGTGCGCTACGGCTCGCGGCCGATGACGCCGCTGGAGGCGGCCGCGATCCTGGCCGCCCCGCTGCTGTGGGTGGCGGTGTTCCACGCCTTCAGCCTCTACGCCCCGCAGCACCTCTCCGCCCACGAGGAGTTCCGCCGCGTCATCGGCGCCACCGGCGTCGGCATCGTGCTGCTGGTGATGGTCAGCTTCTGGTCCAACTCGTCGTTCTCGCGCGGCTGGATCGGGCTCACCTGGCTGCTGACCCTGTTCGCGGAGCTGGCGGCGCGGCGGGCGTGGCGCTGGCACATGTACCGCATGCGGATGTCCGGTCAGCTCGCCTACCGCACCCTGGTGGTCGGCACCACCTCCGAGGCGGACCGGCTCTGCCACATCCTCGACCAGGAGGGGTCCGGCTTCCTGCCGCTCGGCTACGTGCGCCTGCCCGACCAGGTGGTCGACGCCAACAAGAAGCCGGTGCTCGGCGAGCTCGGGCGCCTGCGGGAGCTGATCCGCGAGCACGCGGCGGACTGCCTGTTCGTGGCGTCCAGCGCCATCGGGGTGGAGGAGACGGCCATGGTGGCCCAGGCGGGCCGCCTCGAAGGCACCGAGATCCGCGTCTCGGCGAACCTGCCGCAGGTGCTCACGTCACGGCTGTCGTTCCAGAAGGTCGGGCCGGCGATCGCCCTGTCGCTGCGGCCGGCGCGCCTGTCCGCCTCCCAGGCGGCCGTCAAGCGCGCCTTCGACCTGGCGCTCGCCAGCGCCGTCCTGCTGGCGACCCTGCCGATCTGGGCCGCGACGGCGCTCGCCATCCGCCTCACCTCGCGCGGGCCGATCTTCTTCCACCAGGAGCGGGTCACCACCGGCGGCAAGGTCTTCCGGATGCACAAGTTCCGCACCATGCGGCCGCCCGACGACACCGTCCACCTGGACACCACGGTGCCGTTCTTCAAGATGGAGTCCGACCCGCGGCTGACCCGCGTCGGCAAGCTCATCCGCCGCCTCAGCGTCGACGAGCTGCCGCAGCTCTGGAACGTCATCATGGGGGAGATGAGCGTCGTCGGCCCGCGGCCCCTGCCCGCCAACCAGGTGGCGGCGAACGCCGAGCTGCTCAGCCCGCGGCACGAGGTCCCCGCCGGGCTCACCGGCTGGTGGCAGATCAACGGCCGCAGCAAGGTGACCGCCGAGGAGGCGCTGCGGCTCGACCTCTTCTACATTGAGAACTGGTCGCTGTCGCTGGACGCCTACATCCTGATGAAGACGTTCGGGGCGGTCGCCCTCGCCCGGGGCGCGTATTGAGCGCCCCGCAGCCGTCCAGAGCCACCCGCCGCTAGTCCCAGGGGGGGTACGTCGAGATGATCTTCACCGAGACCCGACTTCCGGACGCGTTCGTGATCGACCCGGAGCCGTACGCCGACGAGCGCGGCCTGTTCGCGCGCACCTTCTGCGCCAGGGAGTTCGCCGAGCACGGCCTCGACGCCACCACGGTGCAGTGCAACGTCTCGCTGAACCGGCACAGGGGCACCGTGCGGGGCATGCACTGGCAGGCGGCGCCGCACCAGGAGGCCAAGCTGGTCCGCTGCAGCCACGGAGCGATCTACGACGTGATCGTCGACCTGCGTCCGGACTCGCCCACCTTCGGCGAGCACGTCGGCGTCGAGCTGACCGCCGGCAACCGCCGGATGCTGTACGTTCCCGAGGGCTTCGCGCACGGCTTCCTCACCCTCGAGGACGACACCGAGGTCTTCTACCAGATGTCGGAGTTCTACGAGCCGGACGCGGCCAGGGGCCTGCGCCACGACGACCCGGCGCTCGGGATCGACTGGCCCGCCGAGGTGCGGGTGGTGTCGGAGCGCGACCGGAGCTGGCCCGACTGGAAGGGCGTCGAGGGGGTCCGCCGGGCCTCGTGAGGCCGCGACAGGGGGGAACTGGTAGGTGACCATCAGCGACGTGATCGCCGCGACGGAGCCGGCCGAGGCCGGCACCGCCATGCACGAGCTCATGGCCGAGCTGTACCCGGTCTGCCGCAGCATCACCGGCGAGGGCTTCCGCAGCACCCTTGCGACCCTGGCCAAGCACGTCGACCTCGAGCTGCACGAGGTGCCGAGCGGGACCCAGGTGTTCGACTGGACCGTGCCGCGGGAGTGGAACATCCGCGACGCCTACGTGGCCAACTCCCGCGGCGAGCGGGTGATCGACTTCCACGACTCCAACCTGCACGTGATGAGCTACAGCGTCCCGGTCGACGCCCGCATGTCGCTCGGCCAGCTGCGCGAGCACCTGCACACCATGCCGGAGCAGCCGGACTGGATCCCGTACCGCACCTCCTACTACGCCGAGAACTGGGGCTTCTGCCTCGCCCACCGGCAGCTCGAGGCGCTGGGCGAGGACGACTACCGCGTGGTGATCGACTCGACGCTCGCCGACGGGCACCTCACCTGGGGCGAGTGCCTGGTCGAGGGGGAGTCGAGCGACGAGGTGCTGATCTCCTGCCACGCCTGCCACCCGTCGCTGTGCAACGACAACCTCTCCGGCGTGGTGCTCGCCACCTTCCTCGCCAGGGCCCTCGCCGGCGCCTCGTCGCTGCGCTACAGCTACCGCTTCCTGTTCATCCCGGGCACCATCGGCGCGATCACCTGGTTGGCCCAGAACGAGGACAAGGTGGACCGGATCAAGGCCGGGCTGGTGCTCACCTGCGTCGGCGACGGCGGCGGCTTCACCTACAAGCGCAGCCGCCGCGGCAACGCCGAGATCGACCGGGTCATGGCCTACGCCCTCGCGGCCTCCGACCAGCCCTACGAGGTACAGGACTTCTCCCCCTACGGCTACGACGAGCGCCAGTTCTGCTCACCCGGGTTCAACCTGCCGGTCGGCAGCCTCAACCGCACCCCGTACGCGCGCTTCCCCGAGTACCACACCTCCGCCGACGACCTCGACTTCGTGCGGCCGGAGCACCTGGCCGGCTCGTACTCGCTCACCTTGGCCGCGCTGCGCCTGCTCGAGGGCAACCACGCCTTCGTCAACCTCAACCCGAAGTGCGAGCCGCAGCTCGGCAAGCGCGGCCTCTACGGCAGCCTCGGCGGTGGCAAGGGCACCGCGGAGTCGCAGCTCGCCATGCTGTGGGTGCTGAACCTCTCCGACGGCGAGCACAGCCTGCTCGACGTCGCCGAGCGCTCGGGCATGCCGTTCGAGCTGCTGGCGGCGGCGGCCGACGCCCTGCTCGGCGCCGGCCTGCTGGCGCGACGCTGAGCTAGCGGGCGATCCCTGCCGGGTGCCGCGCGGCCGGGATCTCGGTGGCCGAGGCCGGCTCGGCGTCCCCCGCATGGCGCTCCCGGTGCTGGCCGGCCGCCTGCTCGGCCGGGGTGACCCGCAGTACTTCATCGAGGGTGGTGACGCCGGCGAGCGCCTTGGCCAGCCCGTCGGCGCGCATGCTGCGCATGCCGGAGGCGACCGCCTCGTCACGCAGCGCGCCCTCAGGGGCGCGTGCGACCACCAGGTCGCGCAGGTGCCTGGTGACGGTCAGGACCTGGAACAGCCCGATGCGTCCCTGGTAGCCGGTCTTCGAGCAGCTCCCGCAGCCGGGCCCGCGGACCAGCCTGCTGGTGTCGACCATGCTCGGGTCGATCCCGAGCAGCTCGAGCGTGCGCGGGTTGGCCTCCACCGGCTCGGCGCAGCGCGGGCACGGCACCCGGGCCAGGCGCTGGGCCACCACCAGGGTGAGCGACGAGGTGATCAGGTAGGGCTCGACGCCCATGTCGAGCAGCCGGCCGACCGCCGCTGGCGCGTCGTTGGTGTGCAAGGTGGACATGACCAGGTGCCCGGTCATCGAGGCTTGCATCGCGATCGAGGCGGTCTCCGGGTCGCGGATCTCGCCGACCATCACCACGTCGGGGTCCTGGCGCAGGATGGTGCGCAGACCGCCGGCGAAGGTCAGCCCGGCACGCTCGTTGATCTGCACCTGGTTGACCCCTGCCATCTCGCCCTCGACCGGGTCCTCGAGGGTGACCACGTTGATCGCCGGGTCGATGCGGATGCCGAGGGCCGCGTACAGGGTCGAGGTCTTGCCCGACCCGGTCGGCCCGGTGATCAGCACCAGCCCCTGCGGCTCGCCGATCGCCTCCTCGAGCTTGGCCCGGTCGGTGTCGTCCAGGCCGATCTCCGTCAGCGACTTGGCCTTCTCGCCCTCCTTGCGCAGCAGCCGGATCACCACCGTCTCGCCGTGCATGGTCGGCATGCTCGACACCCGGGTGTCGGCCTCCTGGCCCTCGTGGCGGATCTTGCCGCGGCCGTCCTGGGGCTTGCGGCGCTCGGCGATGTCCATCCCCGAGAGGATCTTGATGCGCGAGATCAGCGCCCCCTGGATCGCCTTGGGCACCACCGTGACCTCGCGCAGCAGGCCGTCGATGCGGAAGCGGACGCCGACGTCCCTGGGGCGGGGCTCGATGTGGACGTCGGAGGCGCGGCTGTAGAGCGCCTCGCCCATGATCGCGTTGACCAGCCGGACCACGGGCGCGTCCTCGACCCCGACGCTGGCGTCGACCTCGTCCTCGCGGAGGTCCTCGAGGACCTCGAGCCCATGGACCTCCTTGAGGGCGCCCATCGCGCTGGCGGCCGCCTCGCCGGCCGCGCCCGACCCGCCGTAGTGCCGGTTGACCGCCTCGCGCAGGTCGGACGCGGTGGCCACGGTCGCCCGGATCTGGGCGATGCCGGTCGCCATGCGGATGTCGTCCATGGCGAGCACGTTGGTCGGGTCGCTCATCGCCACGGTGAGCACGTCGTGGGCGAGCGCGACCGGCACCACCTGCAGGCGCGTGGCGACGTGGCGGGGCAGCGCCCTGATGGCGACCTCGGACGTGGACATGCTGGCCAGGTCGACGAAGGGCAGCCGTAGCTGGTCGGAGAGGGCACGGGCGATCTGGATCTCGTCGGCGAAGCCCAGCTCGGCGATGACCTCGCCGAGCCGGCGCCGTTCGCCCCCCTGGTCCTCCCGCTGCGCCAGCAGCGCCTGCTCGAGCTGGTCGCGGCTGATGGTGCCGCTGTCGACCAGCACTTCGCCGAGCCGGCGCCGCGTCGGCGCGCCCGCCGCGGGGCCGCCGTCCGGGCGTTCGCCCGCCCAGCGTTGCGCCGCGATCGCCACCGCCTCCCGTTTTCGTCGACTACGGGCTTGTATCGGCAGCCTGGCCCGCATGTTGACCGAGACTGCCCCAGCTGGTGGAGCGGCCGCGGCGCCGCTGGACGGGTAGGGTGCTCGGGATGCTCCGGGCGGCGGGGATGGCGAGGAGGCGCGATGAAGCTGGGACTGGCACTGCCGCACTACGACTTCTCGTTCCCGGACGGGCGGCCGGTCAGCTTCGAGGCGGTGGCCGGCTACGCCGAGAGGGCCGACCGCGACGGCTGGCACGAGTTGTGGGTCTCCGACCACTTCTGGCTCGAGCTGAGCCGCTACGGCGGTCCGGCGGGCCGCCTGGGAACCCCTGAGTGCCTCACCCTGCTGGCCGCCCTGGCGCCCAGGACCAGGCGGGCGCGCCTCGGCACCCTGGTCCTCGCGGCCGGATTCCGGGCGCCGGCGCTGCTGGCCAAGATGGTCGCCACCATCGACCAGATCGCCGGTGGGCGCCTCGACGTCGGGCTCGGAGCCGGCTGGAACGCGGCGGAGTTCAGCGAGAACGGGCTCCCCTTCCCGCGGCCGGGCGAGCGGCTGGCCGTGCTGGAGGAGACCATCGGGGTGCTGCGGGGCCTGCTGGCGGAGCCGCCCGCGGCGTTCTCCGGCCGCCACTTCCGCACCGAGGCGGCGCCGCTGCTGCCCGGTCCGGTGCAGCGCCCGCGTCCGCCGCTGTGGGTCGGTGGCCGCGGCGACCGGCTCCTCGGGCTGGTCGCCCGCGCCGCCGACGGCTGGAACCTGGTCTGGTCGGTGGTCCCAGAGCAGTACGAGCAGCGCCTCGAGGTGCTGCGGGCCGCCTGCGCCGCCGCCGACCGCCCGTTCGAGCAGGTGCGCCGCTCCGTCGGCCTCACCACCCTGATCGGCAGGGACGCCGACGACCTGGTGGCGCGCTGGCGGCGGCTGCAGGCGTGGCAGCCGGGCGGCGCCCTCCAGGGCGTCGAGCTGCGCCAGTGGGCCGAGGGTCGCCTGGTCGGCACGGCCGACCAGGTGCTCGCCCAGCTCCGCGACTGGGAGGGTCGCGGCGTCGAGCAGGTGATCTGCGCCTTCGCCGCGGCGCCGTTCGCCGTCTTCGAGGACGCGCAGCTGGATCTTGCCGCCGAGCTGGTCCTTCCAGGGCTTGATTGATCCGGGGGGAGCTGTCTTCGGGCTCCCCCCCGGATCAACCAAACCGCACGCGGGTGAGGCGGAAGGAGCGCTCGACCGGGACGGAGGCCTCCAGGTCGTGGTTGGCGGCGACCTCGGCGCGGGCGCGCGCCGCCGCCGCCCGCCAGAGGTCCTCGGGCACCCGCCAGGCGTAGGAGAAGACCCGGCCGTCGACCTCGTCCAGTGCCGCTGCCCAGGTCTCCTCGGTGAGCCAGGTCTCCCTGCCGAGCTGCTCCTCGACGCCGCCGACGTCGGCCAGGGCGGCCAGCTTCTGCCGTGCGTCGCCGAGGCCCACCCATAGCGGCGTGGCGGCCGCCGCGGCGGTCAGCTCGCGCATGCGCCGCTGCAGGGCGTCCCGCGGGCTGTTCGGCTGGTGGGGCAGCCCGGGCCCCCAGCCGAGCACGACCATGCCGCCCGGAGCGAGCACCCGGCGGATCTCGCCGATCGCCTGGCGCCAGCCGGGCACCAGGTGCAGCACGTGTACCTCCATCACCACGTCGACGCTGGCGTCGGCGAGCGGCAGCCGGGTGACGTCGCCGCGCAGCAGCCGCGGGGTCGGCAGGCCGGCGGCGGCCGCCTTGTCGCGGTAGGCGGCCATCATCGCCGCCGACAGGTCGATCCCGGCGACCCAGCAGCCGCGCCGCTGCAAGGGGAGGGCGATGCGGCCGGTGCCGACGCCGATCTCGAAGAAGCGGGCGCCGGGCAGGGCGGCTGCCTCGATGCGCGCGGCCACCCGGTCGCCGACCTCTGGCGGGAGCCCACGGGTGGCGTCGTAGAAGCTGGCGGCCCGGTCGAAGCTGACCGAGTCGGCCCCGACAGCGCCGTCCGCTGTGGCCACGGTGGTCAGCCCGCCGGGCTGGCGGTCGGGCGGGCGGCCGGGACGCTGCGCGGCGCCACCACCGCCCTGGCCACCACCCGGGCGGGCTGGGCGCCGTGCGACGGCAGCGGCCGCTTGGCGGCGAGCCACTCCAGCAGCTCGAGGCGGCGCCGCGCGACCGCCAGGCGGCGCTGCCAGAGGGCGACCACCACGCCCTCGGCCTCGGTCCCGACCTCCACCCAGTTGACCGGGTAGGCGGGCACGAACACCGGCGGCAGGGAGAAGCGCGCCCCGACCGGCACCAGCCCACGCACCCAGCAGCCGGCGTCCGCCGTCACCCGGCCGTCGGGGAACTCGACCAGGTCCGGCTCGTGGGTGTGGCCGGTGACCAGCACGCTGGCGCGGGGATCGCGCAGGTCGAGCAGGGCGGGCACGCCGGCGCGGCGGGTGGCCGTCTCCTGCCTGGCGTCGTCGGGCGAGGGCAGGCCGTAGGCGCCCGCCGCCCGCCGGAAGGTCCGGCCGAGGAAGGTGGAGAGCGCCAGCAGCAGCACCACGTCGGCGATCACCACCGACGCGGTCCAGCGCAGCGCCCGGTTGCCCAGCTCGGCCAGGCCGTAGAGGTCGCTCGCGACCACTGCCGTCGCCACCAGGTGGACGAGCACCCAGAGGGCGACCAAAGGGGCGACGAAGGCCTTCACGGCCTGGCTCATGTAGCGGTAGAAGAAGCTCGAGACCAGCCACAGCGGGATCATCAGGGCGGGCCGCACGTTGTCGACCTGGTCGAGCGAGAGCCGCGGGTAGCGGACGCTCGACCGCTCCAGGCGGTTGACCACCTCGATGACGATGTGGTCGCCGGGCGGCACGTCGAGCGGGTCGAACGGGTCGGTGCGGCGGTTGTAGCGGTCGAGCACGTCGCCGTGCTCGGCCATCACCCTGACCTCGCCGCCGGGGCCTTCCACCACCACGCGCGCCCGCAGGGCCACGTGGCCGGCGCCGAAGTGGCCGGCGACCAGCGCGCGTGACGGGCCGTCCCAGGCGAGCGCGGCGTCGTGGTTGCCGACCAGGTAGACCACGGTCGCGCCGGGCCGGGCGGCGAGCCGGCGCAGGGCCTCGCCGGCGGTGACCGCGCCCGGCGCGGCCAGGATCCTGGCCGCGTGCTCGCCGCGGGGCGCCTCCACCTGCAGCAGGTCGAGCACGTCGCCGCCGAGCAGCAGGATCACCTCGCCCGGGTGCTGCAGCAGGGAGGCGACCAGCTCGCACAGCTCGGCGGTGGCCTCGAAGTCGTTGAACGGGGGCACGGCCAGGTGCAGGTCGGAGACGAACGCCAGGCGGCCGCCGGCCGCCAGGCGCAGCTCGACCTCGACCGGGCACGGATCGACACTGATCGGCTCGAGATCGGACATGATGGGCGTATTCTCGCGCACCCGCCGGATACTCTGTGCACGCCCTGCCCGCGCTCGGCGTCAGCGTGGCACGGCCGCGACCACCTCGACCTCCACCAGGAGGCCGGGCCGCACCAGCCCGCTCACCTGCACCAGCGTGCTCGCCGGCGGCGGGTTCAGGACCTGCTTCCTCATCGCGCGACCTCCGTGGTCGGTTTGCTTCCGTGCGACCTGGCCGAGGCTAGGGTCACCCTGGACATGCGACAATCAATTACCGGGCATGTAAACCATGCGCAGCGGGAATGCCTGAGGTGGGAGGGAGCTCCGAGCGTGTTCGACACCGCGGCCCTCGAGGTGCTCTGTGAGGTGGCGAGGCAGGGGTCGTTCACGGCCGCCGCCCGCTCGATCGGCTACACCCAGTCCGCGGTCAGCCGGCAGATCGCGGCGCTGGAGAGCGCCGCCGGCTCGGCGCTGTTCGAGCGCCTGCCGCGTGGCGTGCGGCCGACGCCTGCCGGCCGCGTGCTGATCGAGCACGCCACCGTGGCGCTCGCGCGCCTGCGCAGCGCCGAAGAGGAGCTGGACGCGCTGCGCCGGCTGCGCGGCGGCTGGCTGCGCATCGGCGCCTTCCCGACCGCCGACGCCGCCCTGGTCCCCTTGGCGGTGACCGGCTTCCGCAGGCGCCACCCCGGCGTGCACCTCACCCTGGCGGAGGGCGTCACCCCGCAGCAGCTCATCCGGCTCGGGCAGGGCGAGCTCGACCTGGCCGTGGTCAGCGACTACCCGCCCGGTCTGCCAGACGCCGGCGAGCTCGAGCTGGTGCGCCTGCTCGACGACCCGCTGCTGCTCGCGCTGCCGCAGGGGCACCGCCTTGCCGCTGCCGGGTCCTCCGTCCGCCTCGCCGACCTTGCCACCGAGAACTGGGTCGAGGGCGACGACACCGGTGGGGCGGGCATGCTGGCCGACGCCTGCGCCCGGGCCGGCTTCACGCCCCGGGTCGAGCTGCACGCGGGGGAGTGGACGGGCAAGCTCGGCTTCGTCGCCGCCGGCCTCGGCGTCGCCCTGGTGCCGTCGCTGGCCGCCGGCGCCCTGCGCCGGGACCTGGTGCTGCACCGGCTCGACGCCGAAGCGCCCGTGCGCCGCGTCTACGCCGCGCTGCCGCCCGCTTCCGTGCGCGCCCCGGCCGCCGATGCCTTTCTCGACCAGCTCCATGCCGCCGTCACCCGCCACCGTGCCGCCCTCGCCGCCATGGGCCTGGCGTGAGCTCGCCGCCCGGGTTGGCGGGTCGGGAGACTGCCGCTAGCCTGACCACTCATGGAACCGAACGACGCCTGCGTGCGGGTGCTCGAGGAGGCCGCGCCAGAGGCGCTGCACTGGACGGTGGTGCTCGACCGCGCCCTGCGGGGACGGCTGCTCGACCCGTTCACCGAGCCCGACGTGCGCGGCGCGGTGGTCAAGAGCCTGGCCGCCCTGGCGCGGGAGGGCCGCATCACCAAGGTGAGCACGGGCGTCTACCAGGCGCGCAAGCCCGGTTCCGCCTAGGCGGCGCGGTCGAGCCGCTGGTCGATCGCGGCCATCTGGGCGGCGCTGAGCGGGCCGAGCCGCAGCGCGGCGGCGTTCTCCTCCACCTGCGCCACGGTGCGGAAGCCGGGGATCGGGATGGTGTGGTCGCCGCGTCCCCAGTTCCACGCGAGCGCGCCCTGCACCAGCGTGCGCCCGTCGCTGGTGAGCACGTTGCGGACGGCGTCGAGCCGCTCGAGCCACTCCCCGGTCGGGCGGCCGTCCTTGAAGTACCGCATCCAGGTGGGCTCCTTGCCGCGGACGTCGTCGGCGGCGAGCAGCGAGTCGTGGCCGAACTTCCCGCTGAGCAGCCCCATCGCGAGCGGCGACAGGTTGATGCTCGACAGGCCCCGCTCGCGGCAGAACTCGACCATCTCGGGCGCGTCGCGGAAGACGCTCAGCTCGTGCTGCACCGAGACGAAGTGCGGGCTCGTGGTCCACAGGCGCGCCCGGTCGACCAGGTAGGTGCTCCAGCCATAGGCACGGATGAGGCCCTCGGCGACCAGGTCCTCCAGGACCTCCTGGATCGCGGGGGCGTCCTGGGGCGGCGCCGCGGCCACGTGGAACTGGTACAGGTCGACGTGGCCGGTGCCCAGCCGGCGCAGGGACGCCTGCAGCGCCCTGCGCACGTAGCCCGGGGTGGTGTCGGTGCCGCCGCGCTGGCGCGTGACCGGGTCGAAGGTGTGGCCCCACTTGGTGGCGACCACCACCTGGTCGCGGCGGCCGGCCAGCGCCTTGCCGAGCACCTCCTCGCTGTGCCCGGCGCCGTACAGGTCGGCGGTGTCGAAGAAGCTCACGCCGAGGTCGACGGCACGGTGGATGGCGCGGACCGACTCGCGGTCGTCGACCTCACCCCAGCCCAAGGGACGGTCGCCGTGCCAGAGCGGACCACCGATCGCCCAGCAGCCGCCCCCCATGGCACTGACTGCGATAGCGCTGCTGCCGAGCGTGCGCGTTTGCATCACTGTTACTTGATTACCCGTGCTCGGCCGCGCAGGCAAGCACCGCGCGCACTGCCCGCTATCGCCGGGCCGCCGTATGCGGCCTAGTACGACTCGGCGGAATCGGGAGGCTCTACTCCTTGGGGGTGCGGGGCTGGCCGCCGCTCCCGGCCGCGTCGTGCAGCTGGGTCACCTCGGCGCTGGGCTGCTGCGGGCCGCCGTCGCGCCCCTCGGCGACCTTCTCCCAGCCCTTCTCGCTCGCCTTGGCGGCCTGCTGCTTGAGCGCCTGGCGGGCCTCCTGGCCACGCTTCGGCGCGGTCAGCCAGCCGACCAGCACGCCGAGGCCGGCGACGCCGGCGCCGCGGTAGACCAGGCGGCGGCGCCGCTTGCGCCGCTCCTTGCGGCGCTCCTTGGCGCGCTCGCGGAACAGCTTGTCGGCCGCCTTCTTCGGCAGCTCGCCGAGGTCGGACTCGCCCAGCCGCTCCGCGGCGGCACGGGCCGCCCTGGCCTGGCGCCTGCTCGCCTGCCTGGTGGTCTCGGCCGCCTGGCGGGCGCCGGCGCTGGCCGTCTCGGCGGCCGAGCGGGCCGCCCCCCTGCCCGCCTCCGCCGCCTGCCTGGCGGTCTCGGCGGTCACGCCGGCCACCTTCCGGCCGGCCGAGGCCGACGCCCTGGCGATCGCGTCGCGGGCGTCCTGGAGCGCATCGCCGAGCTCGTCGAACTGCTCGCGCACGCCCCCCTCCGCGGCCTTGCCGGCGAGCGCTTGCGCGCGCCGCTTCAGCTTGCTCTTCCGGGAGAACATGAGGCGCCTCCAGCGCGAGTCCCGATCGCTAACACGGCTATCAACTACCCCTGTGGACGACCACAAAACGGTCGCTCAGGCCTCTACCGGCACCCCCGTCGGGGTCAGCTCGACCAGGGTGCACTCCTTGCTCCAGCGCTCCGCCGCCTGCTCGCCGTCGCGCAGGTTCAGGCGCCGCGGCAGCAGCACCGCCGTGACCCGGGCGAACAGCGGGTCAGAGCTCGGCACCACCCTGGCGTCGGCCACCACCCGAGCGACCAGTGCCTGCTGCTCCTTGGAGCGGGCCACCAGCTCCACCCGCTCGGCCTCCGCGAGGCCGGGGATGCGCTGCTCCGACCCCCCGGTGAGGACGTAGACGCGGCTCTCCAGGGTGCCGTACCAGGCCGGCACCGGCCGCCCGTCGGTGCCGCCCGGACCGGGCACGTCGACCCAGACGATCGTGCTCTTCTTGAGCGCCTCGTCCAGCACCGCCGTTTCGGAGGCGTCGGCGCCCGGCGGGTCCTCGTCGAGCACCGCGACGGGAACACGGCCGATCTCGTCGAGCGGGGCGCGTCCGTCGCTCATCAGGAACACCAGCTCGTGGTCGTCGTCCGAGGTGACCTCGGCGCCGTGCACCTCCTCGGTGAAGGTGTCGATCTTGCTGGAGCCGCGCAGCGTCAGCGGCTTGGTCGGACCGCGCCAGGCCACCTCGCCGTTCGGCGCCAGCAGCACCAGCACCTCGGTGTACCAGCCACCCGCCCCGGTGTAGGAGCGCTGCACCGTGAACGGCGCCACCCGGCCGTGGCCGGTGCGGCCGACGAACACGGCCATGGCGTCCTCCGGCTGCGCGACCCCGTCGGCCACCAGCTTGGCGTCGGCCACGTACACGTTGGTGAGGCGGACGTCCATCGAGCTCCCTTCGCACCCCGAGCTGTCGCGGTGAATCATAGGAGAATCTCGCCGGACCCGGGGGTCCGGGGCTCGAGTAGCGAAGCGGTAGCCCCGGATGGACAAGGGGTCCGGGGCTCGAGTAGCGAAGCGGTAGCCCCGGATGGACAAGGGGGTCCGGGGCTCGAGTAGCGAAGCGGTAGCCCCGGGTGGATCGGGGCCGAAGGGGAGGATGCCAGGATGCGGCGGCGACGCTCGACCTCGCCAGCGGTGGCTGACGCCTCGCCGCCTGGCGGGCTCGCCTACCGGCAGGCCGAGGCCGAGAGCAAGGAGATCCGCGGCTTCCTTGCGCGCGAGTGGCCGGCCGCCGACCGCGACGTCTTCGGCCCGGACGGCCTCGACTGGACCAGCCGGCCGGTGGTGGTCGAGGCGCGCGACGGCGGCGAGCTGGTGGCGGTGGCGGTCGGCGAGGTCGTCGCCGGCACCGCCAGGCTCGGGGACATCCTGGTGGCCCGATCCCAGCGCGGCGGCGGCGTCGGCGGCCGGCTACTCGAGCTGTTCTGCGAGCGGGCCGCGGTGGCTGGGGCGGCCCGCTGCTACCTCCGCTGCCCTGACACGCCACGCCACCGCCGCTTCTACCAGCGCCACGGCTTCGTCCGGATCGCCCGGCTGCCGCGCTACTACCACGGCAAGGACTTCCTCGAGTACCTGCGCGAGCCGCTGCTGTCCCCACCGAGCCGGCGCGAGCGGCACGATCGGGGAGGCCGATGACCGGGTACGGTGGTGCCGCCGCCGGCGGGGGGACCACGTCAAGTGAGGAGGTCGCATGCCCGACTACCGTGGCCCGCTCGGGGTCTCCCTGCGTGACATCGGGGTCTCCGCGGACGTCCTGACCGGCTGGGCCGACGCCGCCGAGGCCGGCGGCTACAGCGGCATCTGGATGCCCGACGTCGGCGGGCACGACGCGCTCTCGACGCTCGCCGCCTTCGCCGCCACCACCAGGCGGGTGCTGCTCGGCACCGGCGTGGTCCCGGTCTTCTCCCGCTCCCCGGTGCTGCTCGCCCAGACCGCCGCGACCATGGACGACCTGAGCGGCGGCCGCTTCGTGCTCGGCCTCGGCGCCGGCGCGAAGTGGCCGGCCGAGCACTGGTTCGGCGCCTCTTGGGGCGACCTGTTCGCCCGCCTGGAGGCCACCGTCGCCGCGGTGCGAGCGGTCGCCGCCGGCAAGGAGGCCGATGTCGCCTGGGAGGGCGGCGACGCGCGCGGCTTCAAGCTCGGCTTCCCGCCGGCGCGACCCCACCCCCCGGTGGTACTGGCGGCGCTCAACCCGCGCATGCTGGCCCTCGCGGGCCGCATCGCCGACGGGGTGCTGCTGAACTGGCTGCCGCTGGACGCCGCGGCCGACGCCGTCGCCCAGGTGAGGCAGGCCGCCACCGAGGCCGGCCGCGACCCGGCAACGGTGGTGGTCGGCTGCTACGTGCGCGCCTGCATCGGCGAGCTGGCCGAGCTGGCGGACGACCTGCGCCCCCAGGTCCTGACCTACCTCGAGTACCCCGCCTACGCGGCCATGCTGCGCCGCGCCGGGATCGCCGACGTCGACCGTGTCGCCGCCGCGCCCCCGGCCGAGCGCCTCGGCCTGGTCAGCGACCAGACCGTCGGGACGCTGGTCGCGACCGGCTCCGCCGCCCAGGTGGCCGAGCGCCTCGAGGCCTACAGGCAGGCCGGGGTCGACCTGCCGGTGCTCTACCCGCTGCCCGCCGGCGACCACCCGGCCGCCCGCGTCATGGCCACCCTCACCGCCCTGGCCCCCGGCCAGCCCCTGCCACCGCCGCCAGCCTGGGCGGAGCCCGCCTGACAGCCACAAGGACGAGCCCATGTCCGCTGAACAGAACAAGGCGCTGGTCGTGCGCGTCATCGAGGAGGTCTTCAACGCCCACGACCTCGACGCCATCGACCGCTACTACGCCGACGACTACCTCGACCACAACCCGCAGGCCCCCGCCGGCCGGGTCGGCTACCGTGCGTTCTTCGTGCCGCTGCTCGCCGCCTTCCCGGACTGGCGAGGGACCGTCCACGACCTGATCGCCGAGGACGACAAGGTGGTCGCGCGCACCACCTGGAAGGGAACCCACCAGGGGGAGCTGCTGGGCATCCCGGCAACGGGCAGGCAGGTCGACTACGCGGCGATCGACATCTTCCGCATCGCCGACGGCAGGATCGCCGAGCACTGGGACCAGGTCGACAACCTCACCATGCTGCAGCAGCTCGGCCTGCTGCCGCCGCTCGGCCCGGGCTGACCACAGCGGCCTGGCGGGCATCCGGCCGTGGCCGCCGGGTCACCTGGCGCGCGTGCGCCACTCGCGCTCGCCGTCGTGCTCCGCGCCGGTCGGGGACAGGCCGGCCCTGGCCGCGACGGCGGCCGACGCGTGGTGGTCGGGGTGGACGTGCGCGGTGACGGTCAGCACCCCGCGCGCCTCCAGCCAGGCGACCAGCCCGCGGGCCGCCTCCGAGGCCAGGCCCCGTCCCTGCCAGGCCGTGCCGACCACCCAGGCGACCTCCGCCGCCCGGCCAGCGTCGGTGATGGTCGCCTGCACCGTGCCGACGGCCCGTCCGTCGCGCAGGCGCACGACCCAGTTGCGCCATTCCTGCGTCCCGTCGGCGGAGCGGCCGGCAGCCAGCCGCGCGTAGCGCGCCCGCAGCCCGTCGAGCGTCGGCGGGCGCCCGCCGGTGAACTCGTAGAGGCGCTCGTCGCCGAGCACCGCGACCATCTCGTCGGCGTCGCCCACGGCCAGCGGCACCAGCTCCAGCCGCGCCGTGCGGATGCGGCCCCCCTCGCGGCCGCCCGGTCCGCCTCCTCCCACGGTCGCCACTCCTTCGGCCTGCTCCATACCACCTGGTCTCCTGCTGCTTCTACTCGTCGAGTGCCTCGTCGAGGGGGACGAGGCGTTGTTGCAGGCCGAAGATGGCCGCCTGGGTGCGGTCGGCGAGCTGTAGCTTGGCCAGGATGCTGGAGACGTGCGCCTTGACGGTCTCCTCGCTGATGGTAAGTGAGCGGGCGATCTGGCGGTTGGAGCGCCCGCGGGCGAGGGCGGCGAGGACCTCCAGCTCGCGGGGGGAGAGGTGGTCGAGCGCCCCGCGCCGTACCGCGACCTCGCGCACCTCGCGGACCAGCCGGGCGGCGATCCTCGGCTCCAGCACGCTCTCGCCGCGGGCGGCGGCACGCACCGACCCGACCACCTGCTCGACCCCGGCGGTCTTGGGCAGGTAGGCGAGCGCGCCGGCGCGGACCGCGGCGAGCAGGTGCTCGTCGTCGGAGGAGGAGGTGAGCATCAGCACCTCGGTGGCCGGCCGCTCCTGCTTGATCCGGGTCAGCACGCCGATGCCGTCCTGGCCGGGCAGGAACAGGTCGAGCAGCACCACCGTCGGTTCCAGGGTGCGCAGCGCCTGGATCGCGCCCTCACCGTCGGCGCACTCGCCGACCACCTCGATGCCGTCCTCCTGCTCCAGGAGGAAGCGCAGGCCCTGGCGGACCACCTTGTGGTCGTCGACGATCAGCACCCGGATCACGGCCGGCCCCGTGGCAGCAGGATCCGTACGCTGGTGCCGGTGCCAGGGGTGGAGTCCAGCAGGAAGGTCCCGCCCAGCTCGGTGACGCGCTCGCGCATCAGCCCGAGGCCCATGCCGCGGCGGCGCTCGGCCTTGGCCGGGTCGAAGCCGCCGCCGTCGTCGACCACTGTCACGGCCACCTGGCCGTCCTGGTGGTGCAGCCGCAGCGCGATCCGGGTCGGCCGGGCGTGCTTGACCGCGTTGGCGAGCGCCTCCTGCACCACGCGCAGCACGGCGTGCTCGGCGGCAGGGGCCAGCTCGACCGGTTCCAGCTCGGCGTCGACGGTGACGCCGAGGCGGTCGCCGTAGGCGCGGCACAGCTCCTCGAGGGCCGGGACCAGGCCGGCGTCCTCGAGCGCGACCGGGCGCAGCTCCAGCAGCAGCGCCTGCATCTCGTGCATCGTCCCGGTGGCGGTCTGCTCCATCGTCTGGACCTGGGGCTGCAGCGCCGAGCCTGGCGGCAGCGCCTTGCGCAGCCCGCCGGCGAGCAGGCGCATGGAGAACAGGTCCTGGGAGATGGAGTCGTGCAGCTCGCGGGCGATGCGGGCGCGCTCGCCGGCGCCGGCGAGCTGCCGTTCGGCGGCCATGGCGGCGTCCAGCCGCTCGGCCATGCGGTTGAAGTTGTGTTCGAGCTGGGCGACCTCGTCGCCGCCGGAGACGGGCAGGCGGTGCTGGAAGTCCCCTTCGGCGACGGCGACGGTGCTGGCGGCCAGCCGCCGCAGCCGGCGGATCAGCCGCCGGGTGGAGAGCAGCCCGAAGACGAGCCCGACGGGCACGGCCGCGACCAGCACGAGCAGCCCGACCCCGAGCTGCGAGGAGGCCGAGCCCGTCGAGGTCGCCGTCGCTGGCAGGTTGGCCTCGGCCGGGACCTGCACGTAGACGACGCCGAGCAGGCCGGCCGGCGGGAGGGGCTTCTGTTGCTTGGCGGCGATCAGATTGCCCTTGTCGAGCAGCGGCTCGGTCGCCCACAGCACGTCCCCCTTCGCGGTGGGGCTCGGGCTGGCGCTGCTCACGCCCTTGAACGTGTCCGCCAGCGGCCGGTTGCGGATGGCGTCGGGCAGCGGCCCGACCCCGGGTCCGTCCACCCGGCTGCCGACCTTGTAGCGGGCCGGGTAGGAGCTGGCCACCACGCGCCCGTCGGGCGCGAGCAGCAGCGCCAGCGACATCGGCTTGGCGTCGTCCTGCGGGTCGGGCGTGTAGGGGATGCGGACGCCGGTCGCGTCCGGGGCGACCAGCGCTTCGCCGGGCGCCAGCCGCAGCGAGGGCTCGCCGAGCTGGAACTCGCGCGCGGTCGGCAGCCGGCCGAGGCTCCCGGCGAGCTGCGAGGCCCTGCTCGCATAGTCGGCGGCGGTGGTGCGCACCAGCGCCGTCCTGTCGAGCTCCGACCCGAGCCCCGGCACCACGAAGCCGAGCACGACGATCTCGACCAGCACCACCGCCGCGGCCGTGACCAGCACGTAGGAGGCGGTCATCTTGGCCTGCAGGCCCAGGCGTCCCCGCATGCCGCCCTCCTCGGTCGCTCGCGAAACGGCCCTCACGAGCTCCGCAGGGCATCGGTCGGTGCCAGGCGCGCCGCGCGCAGCGCCGGGTAGAGGCCGGCGACCGCGCCGACGAGGAGTGCCGATGCCAGGCCGCCCCATGCGGCCACGGCCGGGACCAGGACCGCCCAGTGCCGCTGCTGGGCGACGCCGGAGGTGATCGCGGCGCCCGCCGCCACCCCGGCCGCGCCACCGAGCGCGGCCAGCAGCAGGGACTCGACCAGGAACTGGGCGGCGACGTGGCGGCGGGCGGCGCCGAGCGCCCGGCGCAGGCCGATCTCGCCGCGGCGCTCCAGCACCCCGATGACCATCACGTTGGCGATGCCGATGCCGCCGACCAGCAGCGCGACCGCGCCGAGGCCGAGGAACAGGCCGGTGGTTCGGTGGCGGTGCGCACGTAGATGCGGCTGGGGTGGCCGTCGTGACCGAGCAGCCGGTGCGCCGCGGGGAAGCCGACCAGGGCCGAGCGGTCCAGCTCCGGGGCGAGCGGGAAGGGATCGAGCAGGCCGACCACGGTGAACCAGTGGTCCCCGAGCCACACCCGGGTGGGCGCGTCGAGCGAGGCGATGCCCAGGCTCCTGGCGGCCTGGGCGCCGAGCACGGTCACCGGGAAGTGGGCGGTCGCCTGGTTGAGGAAGCCGCCGTGGCGCACGCGGCCGTCCACGGTGGCGAGCAGGGTGGGGTCGCAGGCGCGCACCGCCAGCGCGCCGCTCTGGAACGCGGGGATCCGGTCGCTGCGGTAGACGCTGACGCCGTCGAGCTGGGCGGTGGGGGCGACGTAGCGCACGCCGTCGACCCTGGTGAGCATCGCGCTCGCCCGCACGGGCAGCTCGGCCTCCCCGCCCTGGATCGAGCGGCCGTTGACCACGGTCAGCAGGTTGGTGCCGAGCTGGTCGATCTGGGCCAGCAGCTCGGCCTGGCTCGACCGGGTGATGCCGAGCACGGCGACGATGGCGGCGATGCCGACGGCGACGCCGAGCGCCGACAGCGCGGCCCGCAGCGGCCGCGCGCGCAAGCCGACGGTGCCGACCGGCAGCAGGTCGGCCGGCCGCAGGCGCGAGGCCGGCGCGAGCTGGCGGGCGCCGCTCATGAACGCCCGTTCCCCGAGTCGCGGACGACCTGTCCGTCGCGCAGCTCGACCTGGCGCGTCATGGCGGCGGCGACGCTATGGTCGTGGGTGACCACGACCATGGTGACCCCCTGCCGGTTGAGCTCTCGCAGCAGCGCGACCAGGTCGGCGCTGGCGGCCGAGTCGAGGTTGCCGGTGGGCTCGTCGGCGAGCACCACCTGCGGCTGGCCGACCAGCGCCCTGGCGATCGCGACCCGCTGGCGCTCGCCGCCCGACAGGGCGGTGGGGCGGTGGCCGAGACGGTGGCCGAGCCCGACCCGGAGCAGCGCCCGCCTTGCCAGCCGGCGCCGCTCGGCGCCGGGAACGCCGCGGTAGAGCAGGCCGGTGGCCACGTTCTCGAGCGCGCTCAGGCTCTCCAGCAGGAAGAACTGCTGGAACACCACGCCGAGCCGGTGCGCCCGCAGCCCGGCGACGCGCCGGTCGGGCAGCGCCCCGACCGCCTGGCCGGCCACCCGCACCACCCCGGAGGTCGGCCGGTCCAGCGCCGCCATCAGGTGCAGCAACGTGGTCTTGCCCGACCCGGAGGGGCCGACGACCGCCACCAGCTCCCCCTCGGTGACCGTGAGGGTGACGCCGCGAACGGGCTCCACCGGCGGCGTGCCCGGGTAGACCTTGCGGACCCGGTCGAGCTCGAGGACCGGGGTCGTTGCGGTCACGGCGCCGGCACCTCCACCGTGGTGCCCTCGGCGAGCCCCGCGCCGGCGACCTCGACCAGCCCGCCGGTCTCGTCGAACAGGCCCGTGCGCACCGGCACGCGGCGGCGGTCGCCGCCGGAGACCGCCACCACGGCATAGCCGCCCCCTGCGCGGGCGAGCAGGGCGGCGATCGGCACGGTGAGCACGTCGCGGTGCGCCTGGGTGGTGACCGCGACCTGCACCGGCGCCTGGTCGAGACCGCCGGCGGCGCGCGCGTCGGCCAGGCGGACCGTCACCCGGATGGTCGCCTCGCCGCCGCCACCCTGGCCCTGCTGCCCGGAGTCCTGCCCTGCCTGGGTGGTCGGCAGGACGGCCGCCCGGCCGACGGCGGTCACCGTGCCCGGCGTGGTCCTCCCGTTCGGCAGGGTCACCTGCACCCGGTTGCCGCGGCGGACGAGCTGCTGCAGGTTCGGGTCGAGCGCGACCGTGACCAGCGGCCTGGCCGGCGTGGCGCTGAGCACGGGCGTGCCCGCCTGCAGCGGCGCCCCGACCGTGGCGGCCACGGCGGCGACGCGGACCGGGCCGGGCAGGAACACCACCTCACCGAGCGCGACGGCTCCGGTCCGGGGCACGCCGGCGGTCCGCTGCCAGCGCCGCACCGCCGCCGCCGTCGCCGGGCCGAAGTGCCGGTCGACGGTGATGGCGCGGCCGGGGTCGAAGCCGAGCGCCACCAGGTTGTCCTCGAACTGCCGCACGTCGGGCCCGTCGGCCATGCCTGGGTGGAAGGCCCGCCACGCCGGCCGGGCGCCGTACCACAGCGGCACCGGGTGGCCGTCCACCTCGTAGAGCGCCCGCCCGCGGGTGAGCACCGTGCCCGGGGCGGGCAGGCGGGTGAGGATCCCGCCCTGGGACTGGCCGCCCGCGGCGGGGGAGGAGCCGCCGGCCCCGCCGCGGGCCTGGGCGACCACCGGGGAGCCGTCGCCGTAGCCGAGCGTGCCCGGCACGAGCTGGCGCTCGACCACGTCGCTGCGGGTCACCTCGGCCGTGCCGGTGGCCGGCTCGGGATCTGACTGGGCCGCCCCCGGGTGGCGGCCCAGCAGGTCGCCGCGCGCGGAAGCCCAGCCACCGGCCGCCAGCAGCAGCGCCGCCAGCACGGCGGCGAGCGCCCCGGCGCGGACCCTGCGGCGCGGGCTGGGCGCTTCAGCTTGCATGGATGCTCCCTGTCGGGTCGGGGTTGAGCTGTTTGCAGGCCCGCGCCGCCCTGAGGAACCGGGGCGACTTGCCCTCGCGCTCCAGGGGGCTGCCCGCGAACGGGAAGGTGCCGTCGGCCTTCGGGTCGGGCCAGTCGGGCATGCCGTGCTCGCGCATGCAGCGGGCGAAGCGCAGCAGCGCCGGGATGTCGGCGGGCGCCCGCTCCCGTTCCTGCTCGCCCCGGGCCGACGGTGGCAGCCGGTTGTAGATCGGCTCGCAGGCCTGCCGCGCGCTCTCGGGCGGGTCGCCCGGGTCGCCGCCGGGGAAGTGGGGCTCGCCGTCGCGGTCGAACTGCGGGTCGGGCAGGTTCGGCATGCCGTGGGTGCGCATGCACTGGATGACCTCGCGCCAGATCGCGACCCGGTCGGGCTGGGTGGTCGTGGTGGCTGCCGCTTGGGAGCGGCCCAGGGCGGAGCACCCGGACAGCCCGGCGAGCAGGAGCACCAGGAGCAGGCCCACCACGGCACGGCTGCCACCGCCGGACGATCGCGTGGCGTGCTCAGCCATTGTCGGCGATCCTCCCGTTCAGCATCCGCGGGCCGCCGCAGGCCCGCAGGGCGGTCTGCACGGGCGACGCCGGGTCCTTCTGCTTGAGCTCCCGGCCAGCGTTGGTGCCGGCGAACTGGAACTGGCCGTCACCCTGTGGGTCGGGGAAGTCGGGCAGGCCGTGCTCGCGCATGCAGCGGGCGAAGCGCAGCAGCGTGGCGGTGTCGGCCGGGGTCTGCTCGACCTCGCGCCTCGCGGCGGCCAGCCGCTCACCGACCGACCGGCAGGCCCGCTCGACACTCTTGGGCGGCGCCGGCGGATCGCCGCCGGGGAAATGCGCCTCGCCGTTGCTGTCGACCTGGGGGTCGGGGAGGTTCGGCATGCCGTTGGCGCGGGCGCACACCACCAGCTCGTGCCAGAGCGCGGCGACGTCCGGCTCCCTGGTCGTCGTGCTCGCGGTCCGGGAGCCACCCGCCGCCGAGCACCCCGCCCCGGCGAGCAGCAGCACCAGGACCAGCCCGGCGGCCTTCCCGCCGCCGTTGAGCATGCGCATGTAGGGCTCCTTCGGTTCAGCGGCGGTGCGCTAGCCTCCCTGACGCCCGCGGACCTGTCGGCCCCGAGGCTCCCAGGCCGCGTTCCGGCGCACATCACCGCGGGGTGGCAACCGCGATGCCACTTTCGGGGGATGTGGCTCCCAGCGATGTGGTGAACTCCGGTGCGCGCTTGGAGCGTGCACAACCAAGCTGGGCTCCTACGGCACATTTGTGGCTTGTCCACAAGTGGTGGGGTGGGCCTGGGCGGGGTCGGCTGGCCAGGTAGCTTCTGGGCATGGAAACGAACATCCGTTCGCCGCGCGAACCAGAAGCCAATACCACTGGGGCACCGGCAGCGCGGCCCACTGGGCTGCTGGTGGGCCGTAGCGCGCGAAGTTGGGGTGCGATCGCCGCCTGCAGCCCGCCGGAGCAGTGCGCTTGGCCGCGTAGCAGGTGCTGCGGCCAGGATCTCCGTGTCGACACCGCTGCGATCATCGGGTCGAGGACCTGTTGAGCGGCAAGTGGGTCGTCCAGGGCGAGGACCTTCCCAGCACGGCCGGGCACGGGCACGTACGCAGCGAGTACAGGGAACGGACGTCCCGGCCCACACCGGTTTTCCGCACGTCTGGTCGGCTATTTGGCTGGGTGGGTTACTGGCCCATGCGTCCGTCGATCCGCTCGCGCAACAGGTCCGCGTGACCCATGTGGCGGGCGTACTCGTGGATCATTCCGACCAGCACCTCGCGCAGCGACATCGGCCCTCCACCGCTGCCATGCTGATTCAAGGGATCGTCGCCGGTGATGTCGAGACTGGGCGCCTCGGCCACGAACCGCGTCGCGAAGTCCACCTCCGCACGCCATGCGTCCCACGCCTCCGCAACCACCTGGGGGTCGGGAACAGCACCATCGAAATCACCGTCACGGTCGGTGTCGGAGCAGAACAGCCGGGGCACGTCCTGTCCCGCCATCATCTCCCGGAACGTCCCACGCTCCACCTCGGCCAGGTGTCGCACCAGCCCCAGGAGCGACATCGTCGACGGCTCGACGGAACGCCGCGCCATAGCCTCCGCATCAAGACCCGGGTTCCGCAGCTGAAGGCCGTCCTGGGCCACGAATGCACGTGAAACCGCAGGTCAGGCGCGTGGAGCCTGGTGAGAACCGCCGGATCGCCTAGATACACGATTTCGGCGCAAGATGCCGCCTGAGCAGCTGTGATAGCGTCGCCACCACGTCACCGGCGTCCACGATGGCGTTGACGTAGCCCCATCGGTGTTAGGCGCACCGGGAATGGCGCGGAAACGGTGCTCGCGGGCATCGGCCCACGCTGTTGACCTGGTGGTTCTTCTCCAGGTACGGCGTAAATGAGGCGGGCCGCTGGTCCAGCTCACGGGGTTGACCTGCGGGTTTCCCGGTCCCTAGATACACGCCGTATGCGTGCTTCCTCACGCGTTCTTGCTGGTCAAAGCATGGATTCGTGGCCTAGTCGACGCCTCAGCTGCGGAACGCGGGCAAGACCTGAGCACTTCATCTCCAACGTGAGGCGTTGACAGCGCAGGGCTTCGACCAGCGTGGTGCGCTCGTCGCCCAACGTTGGTCCGTTCTCACGCGGGTCGTCGTCCGACGGCTTGCCGTCCGCGGTGAACATGTCGGCTCGTCGGGTCGTGGCCATGGCCGCAATCATCGGCGATGCGCAAGGCGGCCGACAAGGGATTAACGACACCTGCACTCCGTCGTGGTCGGAGTGTGCACGTGTCTGCTGCTGCAGCAACGCATCCACGCCCATCCACCACCGATGCACACGTCTACCTGGTGGTCGTGGAGGCCGTCGAGTAAAGCGAGCACGTCGTCTGCGGCCATGGCGTGCTGGTCCATTAACGGTGGTTTGTTGAGGTGGGGGTAGGCTGTGGTTGTATCCATGTCCTGCCCGCCGTCAGGAGCAATGCCGATGGCCACCCCCCGCCGCCCTGCCCACCCGCACCTGGCCCGCTGGAGGACTACGCGGGCCGGTTCGACCCGCTGCTCTCCAGCCTGGCGCAGCGTCGTGGCCTGCGCGACTACCTGCAGGGGTTGCTGCTGCCCCGCGGCCGCAACAAGACCCTGACCGCGCTGGCCGGCGCCGAGCCGACCGTGGGCGCGCAACATCGTGAGGTGCAGCGGCTGCAGTGGTTTGTGTCGGAGTCGACCTGGGACCATCAGGCGGTCAACCAGCCCAACGGGCAGGGGTGCTGGTGACCGATGACACCGGCGGCCGCAAAGACGGCCGCCACACCGCGCACGTGGCCCGCCAGTACCTGGGGTCGGTCGGCAAGACCGACAACGGCATCGTCTGTGTCACCAGCCTGTGGGCCGATGCGCGCTGCTACTGGCCGCTGCAGGTGGTGCCCTACACGCCGGCGTCCAGGTTGCCCAAGGGCAGACGCGACCCGGGGTTTCGGACCAAGCCCAGGCTGGCCGCGGAGCTGGTCGGCGCCGCGCAGCAGGCCCGGATCCCGTTCCGGGCGGTGGTGGCCGACTGCTTTTACGGCGACAGCACCGGCTTTGTCGAGGCGCTGGGCCGCGCAGGCGTGCGGTCCGTGCTGGCGCTCAAGCCCCGCAAGGGCACCTGGGCGCCGGCCGAGGCCGCCCACACCCCGGTGGAGGCGGCCCGCGGGCTCGGCTGGGGCGGGCCACGTGCGCCGGGCCCGTGGCGGCGGGTCACCCGCCGCTTCCGCGACGGCCACACCCAGACCTGGTGGGCCGCGGACGCGACGCTGGGCGGCTGGGCCCGCGGGGGCCGCACCGGCTGGTGGTGGCCACCACCGACCCCGCGAGGCTGCCGAAGCTTTCCACCTGGTATTTGCTGACCAACCTGGCGCGCCCCGCCAGCCGTCGCGCCCGGCAGGCCCAGCTCGCCGAGATCGTGCGGCTGGACGGGCTGCGCAACTGGGTCGAGCAGGGCTACAAGCAGGTCAAGGACGAGCTTGGCTGGGCGGACTTCCAGGTCCGAGGCGACCGGGCGGTCCGGCGGCACTGGACGCTGGTGTGCTGCGCGTTCAGCTTCTGCTGGCACGCTGGCCAGGCCGAGGCGGCGCCGGCTGCGGCGCCCCAGGCCAGGTCGGTGCCGGCCACGGGGGGGCCTGGGCGGGGGGCCTGGGAGGGTCTCGAACACGATATTCCGGTCCCCGCAGGCGGGGCCGGGGCCGGGAGTGTCGTGGCCCAAGGCCCTGCGCCAGGTGCGCGGCTGGCCGGCCCCGTGGGTGTGGCTGCAGCGTTGCTGGCGTGGATGGCCGGCCAGCCCGCCGCCCCTGCCGTTGCAGCAGGCGCTCGAGTGGGTCATGGCAGGACGGCCGGTCTACCTCTACCTGCCACCCTAGATCAACAAACCACCGTTAGTGCTACGTTCCTCAATGTGGGTATAGGTGGTGTGCTCGCATAGAGGTTGCGTGATGCTGCGCGCCGAGGAGGGAGCCGCCGTGCCCGTCCTGCTGTTCGCCCGACCACCAGTCGACCCCGCCGAAGCGCGCACCATCCGCAAGCTGGCCGGCGCCCGCCACGCCCCCGGCGACTGGATCCGGCGCGCCCAGATGATCGCCCACAGCTGGGACGGCCTGCGCACCACCCAGATCGCCCACCAGCTGGGCTGCCACCCGCAGACGGTGCGGGAGCGGCTGCACCGCTTCAACGCCGAGGGCGTCGACGGGCTCGGCGACCGGCCAGGACCCGGCCGACCCCGGCGCCTGAGCGAGACCGACCGTGGCCGCATCATCGCCCTGGCCCGCTCGGCGCCGCCCGGCCGGCTGCACCAGGGCGGCGAGGGGCTGCTGGCCCCCGCCCAGCCCGA
>WNGB01005786.1_pt1 | contig 26643 bp, 23 predicted proteins | sample 5400681 | NCBI WGS metagenome assembly WNGB01 (sample SAMN13153367, study PRJNA577476) | soil metagenome | isolation source: 115 cm soil or saprolite under grassland replicate 2 | place: USA:California | collected 2016-06-15
GGTGGTGTCTCGCTAATCTTGCCGCCGATTTAACGAGTTCTCCGCTCGCTTGCATCGCTCACAGGCAGGGTAGGTGAGCCACTCCCGAAGGGACCAGACATGATCCGCTAGCCCTGCTGCCATGGCTGGCGTGCGTTGGCGGTAACGCTTGGGCCCCACTTTCTGTCGCAGCGTCCGCACTGGCCAGCAGAAGTTGTAACTGTACATGGTGAAGTAAGTCACTGCCTGGTGGACCTGCAAATCCTTCGAGAAACAGTAGGTCTTGCGCACCTTGCGTGCGTTGCGGTTGCGGTCCGTGCCGTTGTGCCGCTCCACGTACGCGGTGTTGACCGTGTCGCTGACCGACGACCCGTCCAAGGCCACCTGGACCGACTCCACGCTGCCGTACACCACCCGCGCTTCCACCTGCACCACGCGGTTGTGCTCCCGGATCTTGTGGACCGTGGCGTACGTCAAGTCCTGGGGTGGCACCAGCACCGCCTTGGGATGCCGGCCGCGCGTCCCCTGACGCTCCGGTTGCAGCCACTCCCCAGAGACCTCCAGCAAGGCCCAGGCGTAGGCTGGGTGCTCGTCGCTGGTGAACAGGGCCAGGGGCACACCCCCCGTGCGGGCGGCCACGTCCTGCACCAAGAGCAGGGTGTTCGCCTCCGACCGCCGACCGGGCACTACGCTCAGGACCAAGCGACTCTCGGCATCCAAGGCCACATGGTCCCAACAGTCCCCACAGCGCTCATCGTCGGGGTTGTCGCGGTCGCAGTGTTTCTCCTTCTTGGTGACGTAGGACCACTTCTCGTCGAACTGCACCTCACGGGTCTGCGGGGGAAAAAGCCACGAACTCGTCGTGGAGGTGCTGCGCCTGGCGACCCGCTTGCAGAGCCAGGCGGACGACGGTGTTCTTGTTGACGCCGGTCAGGCGACTGGTCTTGCGGATGCCAACACCTTCCTGGAGGTGGGCCAGGACAGCGATGGCTTTGTCTTCGGGGAGGCGGCAGTCGAACAGGGCGGTGCCTTGGCGGTCGCTGAAGCGGTGCTGGCAGGTGCGGCAGGCCAAGTAGCGGCGCTGCTGGGCGGTGCCATAGCGGAAGGCAACGCGCAGGTTGCCTTGGCCGCGCTGGCCATAGGCGGGGCACTCAGGGTTCTGGCAGCAGAAGTGTTGGAGGTCGTCCACGGTGGGCCTACCGAAATCAGGAGGAAGCGGTTGTCATCACGCTGCCGTTACTGTAGAAAAGGCTGTGCTAGACGGCAAGATTGATAAGACACCACCGAAAAATCGCGCCGATCGACCCGCTCAGGCAAATCCGGAGGACGTTGTGAAGATCAACTCGCTTGCGATCCTATCCCTCCTTGTGGGGGTGACGCTGGCTGGGGTTCCCTGGCTCCCGGCAACCGACAAGACGGCGGTCTTCGCCCAAGTCGCCGTTGGGAAGGAACTGGAGAAATTGGAGGCGGATTGGGCCGCCGCCGTTGAGACCAACAAACCAGCACAAATCGAGCCCTTTTTCACCGATATTTCCTGTTCGTCGGCGCCAGCGGCATTCTGCAGGATCGCAAGCAACACCTGGACGATTTCGCCACGGGCAAACTGAAGGTCAAATCGGTCAAGATCAAAGCAAAAGAGATCCATGTTTACCAGAACGCGGCCGTCGTCAGTGCCAGGGTTGAGGTTGAAGGGCAGTACGCGGGGCGGGACATCAGCGGCCCGTATCGGTTCACGGATACGTGGGTAAAACAGGGCAAACGCTGGCTCGCCGCCGCCAGGCAACAGACGGCTATCGCCAGGCCTGAAGCCGGCGAGAAATGAATGCCCCACTTTCCGTCCGGCTGCCGAAGTCAGCCGACCCGGCCCCAGCGTATCCTGAAACAACCGGTGGGGACGTGTGGCGTCGCGGATGCGTTTCACAACGAGAATGGAGGTCGGCCTCATGAACCCCTTGTCTGCCGCGCGGTGTGTGCTCAAGCCGGCCGCGACCTTGACCCTCGTTTGGCTAGCGTCCCTCCCCCTCGGCTCGCAAGAGCCGCAGAAGCAGCCGAAGGTCGCGCGCTACAACCAGCGCTCGAAGGCGGATCTGCCACAGAGGCAAAAAACCCTCGCCAAGCTCCCGACGGCCTCCCTGCGTAAGGCCGGTAACGTTGTTGAGGTAAACCTCGTCGTCTCCACGAAAGTACACGAGATCGTCGATCCGAATAGCTCGAAACTCGAGTTCGTCCGCACGCGCTCGTACAACTGCGGCCTGTGCGGTCCGGTCATCCGCGTCAAGCCAGGGGACCAACTCAAGGTCCACCTGAAAAACGATATTCGGAAGACCGAGCCGGACACACCCTTTGACCCGAAGAACCCCACCGCCCCACACGGGTTCAACATCACCAACCTGCACACCCACGGCCTGAACGTGTCGCCCAAGGGGCGCAGCGATAACGTCTTTCTGGAAGTTGGCCCGGAGGAATCCATCGAACTCTGTTTCGACATCCCTGAGGATCACCCGGCCGGCACCTTCTGGTATCACGCCCACAAGCATGGCTCGGTGGCACTGCAGCTCGCCGGGGGTATGGCAGGCGTGCTGATCGTGGAAGGCGAAGGAAACACCCTCGACGGGGTGACCGGAGTCAAGGAATCGACCAACAACCAGCACGAAAAAATTCTCGTCTTCCAGCAGATCCCGTATCGGCCCGGTGCTGATGGGCAAGTGTTGACCGTGCTGGCAGCTGATGTCTACGCCGACCCGACGCTGAAGGACAAGTTGGAAAAGGAGGGGAAGCTCTACCGCGACACTTTCATCAACGGGGAATTGTTCCCGACGATCACGATGCAGCCGGGCGAAGTGCAGCGTTGGCGGTGTGTCCACGCCGGACTGGAATCGACCCTGGACTTGGTCCTCGTCAAGGAGGGTGAAGCACACCCGGAGGATCCAAAGAACCGGGTAAAGCTGTATGAGATCGCCGTGGACGGGCTCCCTTTGGGAGAAATGACGGAGTGGAGCCACCTCGAACTGCAACCCGGCTACCGCTCAGACCTTCTCGTGAAGGCCCCACCTCCCGGGACGTACATAATGCAAACGTTGGAGGTAAAGCCGCAACGCTCAATCTCCGGCCTTCACCAGGATCCGCGCTACCTGGCGCGGGTACAGGTGAAGGGGCCAGCACTCAACCCGGAGATGAAACTGCCTGACAAGGACGCTCTCAAAGAGTTGCCAGCGAAGGCGGGCCTCACACCGATCACAAAGGTCGATAACCTGATGCCGATCGAGATCAATCTCTCGACCGCGACGGATGGTCAGGTCGAGGTCCAATTCCTGGTCAACGATAACCCGTTCGACAAGGACAAAAATCTCTTCACCCCTCAGCTGGGATCGACCCAGGAATGGACCCTGAGCGCCGACGCGGGCCGCCACCCGTTCCACGTCCATGTCAACCCATTCCAGGTCAAGCGCAAAAAAGAAAACGGCGACGATCAGGTCATCTGGCGGGACACCTTGTTGCTCACGGCGAATGATGCGAGCGCGACCAAAATCCAGATGAGGTTCAAGAACTTCCCAGGCAGGACGGTCCTACACTGTCACAACCTGCGACACGAGGACCAGGGTATGATGGCCGCATTCGAGATTCTTGGCAAGGATCCGCCCTTCCGGTGCCCGCAGCCTCTCCATGGGTTCACGGCCTTGCCGGCGGATGCCCCCGGTTGGAAATTACTCGACACCTCAGGGGTTCCGCGCCAGGCGAGTGATTACAAGGGTAAGAAACTCGTGGTGTTCTCGCGCGGCTCCGAGTGCTTCCACTGTCGGGCACAAATCCAGGCGCTGACGGCGAAAGCGGATGACCTGGGCAAGGCCGGCGTGACAATTATCGTGATTTGCCCGGACCCAATCGACAGATTGCCCAAGACAAAAGACTCGTTTCTGGTCCTTGCCGACGAGGCGGGGCTGGCGTTCAAGGCCTACCACTGTCACGACGGCCGCTTCCTGCACGGCACCTTCCTGATCGACACAGCCGGCCAGATACGCTGGCAGAACACAGGGGACGAGGCGTACCTGAACGTGGACGCCCTGCTGAAACGGGCGGGTGAACTGAAGTGAATGGTCAATCCCCGCAGCGTGATGCGGGGGAATCCTGAACTGGAGGTATTGCGATGCGTTGGGTACGACTGACCGCGGTCCTTCTGACGCTGACGGCCCTTGCCATCGGGTCGGCGGCGACGCCAGGCGACAAGGGGGAGCCGAAGAACGGTGCGCCGGAGATCGTCATCAACATCACCGGCGACGGTGACATGGCGAAGTACATCAAGGAAGGGGACAAGGATCAGCTGCCCGTCGCTGTGACGGTGGGGCAGACAGTGAACTGGAAGAACAAGGGGAACAAGAAACACACGGCGACGAGCAAACTGAAAGTGGGCGACAAGCCGCTCTTCAACACGGGCACGCTGAAATCCGGAGAATCCAAGTCGATCACCTTCAACAAGAAGATGTTCGAGGATGCCGGCGGGACCGTGGGCGGCCAGGTGAACCTGGATTATATCTGCCTGATCCACGGCGAGGCGAAGATGAAGTCGAGCATCATCCTCAAATCCGCCGAGGAGAAGAAGGGCAAGTAAGCCATTGTCGCCTGAGCCGTGGTCTGACCGACGACGATTGCGGCGCCCCGCGCACGCGGCGCGGGGCCAGGGGGCATGGTCAGGTTTGGCCAGGGCTCCAATAACCCACTCCCATCTTGGGACAGCTTTCCCGTTTCGCACACGCCATTCGCGAGGTTTATCAGCGATCAGAGGAGCGTCACGTATTCTCAAAGGGAGGGATTCATGTCACTGTTTGTCCGAACGATGGGAGTTCTGCTCGGTCTTCTCGGCGTTACCGGCTTCGGGTTCCTGATCCCGGCCGCCCCAGCGGGTGGGAACGGAAAGCCGACGCTCCGCGTCCGCAAGGACATCGTCACCCTGAACGCCAACAGTCCGGAAGTGAAGTCGTACAAAAAAGCCGTTGCGGAAATGAAAAAACTGCCGGCGGCGGACAAGCGGAGTTGGGAGTTTCAGACCAAGATCCACGGCTGGCTCAACGAGTTTAACGAATGCGAGCATGGGAGCTGGAACTTCCTGCCCTGGCACCGCGCCTATTTGTTCTACTTTGAGGAGATTTGCCGGGAACTGAGCAAGGACGAGTCGTTCGCCCTGCCCTACTGGGACTGGTCGGCCAACCCCCAGGTCCCGGACCTCTTCTGGGGGCAGGACAACCCGCTGAACGACCGGCGGTCCAACAACCCGCCACCGTTCGGGCGGTTCGTCGGACAGGGCGAGCAGGTGCCGAGCAGAGACTTCGACGAGTTTTTGGACCCCACAAAGGTCATCAAACGCCGGCTGCTGGATAACCCCGACTTCATCACGTTCGGCGGGGGCCAGAACGCGGGCGGGGAACTCGAAGGAACCCCGCACAACTTCGTCCACCGCTGGGTCGGGATGGGCGCGAATGGCCTCGGGGACGGGGACATGGTGCGCGGGGGCTCGCCCCTGGACCCGATCTTCTGGCTGCACCACTGCAACATCGACCGGCTGTGGACCGAATGGGCTCTGCGCCATCCCAACAACACCCCGTCGGACCAGACCTGGTTGAAGACCTCGTTCCGGTTCTATGATCGCAAAGCGGATCCGGCGTCGAAGAAGGTGGAGGAGACACTTGATACGGGGAAACTCTTTTACAGGTACGACCGCCGCGGGGACATCGTGGTCGCCCGCACTACCAAGCCTCCCAAGACGTTGGCGGCTGCTGTCGCCACCAGCAGCCCATTGGACAACGCCCTCGACTTTGACGTGCCCCTGACCCCGGAGTTACGGACCTTGACCACACAGTGCGCGCTTGGCGGCCCTTACCAGGAGCGCCCCACGGCCCGGATCCTGGTGGAAGGCGTGAAGGTGCCCGAGAACTTGAACGTGTCGTTGCGGGTGTTTTTGAAGGACTCCAAGGGGGTCACCCGGGAAACGCCGATCACCGACCCCCGATACATTGGTAGCCACACCTTCTTCCTGGGCAAGAGTGGACAGGCACACGCCAAGAAGGGAAAGGCTGACCTGCAGCCGAAAGATAACGGGCACGGCAAAGACGGTCACAGGAGCGTCTCCTTCTACTTGAACGTGTCGCCGGCACTTCGCCAGGTCTACGGCGAACGGTCGCTGCCGGCGGATCAGAAAGCCCTGGGGGTCACGATCGTACCCGTCCCGCTGTTCCCCGGCGGCAAGAACGTCTGGCAAGGCAGCATCCAGGACGTCCGCCCAGCTGGCGTTCGCTACGAGGTGGTGGGGCGCCAACCGTAGGCGCCCGACCCTGGCCTCCGGCCGGCACACCCGGTACGACACCTGCTGGCGTGCCGGCCGATCCTTCCACGGCATTCCAGGAGACCCCTGCCTTGTCCGCGCCCTCTGAGGTGCTACAATTTGAGATGAGGTTTGCTATGGATTCATTCTCTCAGAGGTCGAACCCGCACACGGCCGAAGGGTAGTCCGAGCGTTGGGGAGTCGGCTTCTGTCCGGAGGTCACATCATGCTCTTCCGATTGATCACTGCCGTGGTCTTGGGCATCACACTCACCCTCGTCCCTCCCCTCGGCGCCGGCAAACTCTTCAGTGTTCAAAAAAAGACCGTTATGGACCTCACTCTGCGGGAAAAGCCACTCACTGTGCGCATCGCCTCCGAAAAAGGGGACTGGATCAACATCCAGAAACACATCGATTCCGACCCTGAGTTCGTGGTCCGGGTCACGGTCGAGGGGTTGAAGCCTGTCAGTGCGAAGGGGGTGAAGAGTGTACGCTTCTTCCTGAACAAATCGGACGCGACGTTCCAGACCGCGACGACTGACCCCCATTATGCCGGCTCCCTGGCGCTGACGGGCGGAGTGCCCCCGAAAGGGGTCAACTACACCGTGAACATCACTTCCGCGGTGAAGGCGCTCCGGGAGGCAAAAGCGTTGCCCCCAGGCGGTTCCTGGGAACTGACCCTGGTGCCGGTCCCGTCCGACGAATCCAACCCCTTTCCGGATGAAGTTCTGATCCGACTCCGGAAGGTGTCTTTGTCGCTGGGCAAGGGAGCCACTTCCGGACAGGAGTAGACTCGCCAAGGAAGGAAGAGGAAAAGGGACACATGAGGTTGTAGTTACTCGCCTGCAGGCGCACCTGCCAGCACCGACTCCCGTGGTTCCGGCCGGGGATGGCGGCCCCGAGGCCGCGTTTGATCCGGGGGAGTCGAAGGCGGCCAGCCGGCGCTTCGTGACCCGCTGTGGGGTGGCTCAGTGCGGCGCAGCCCGCAGTCCCAGCAGGTCGGTCAGGTCGCCCTTGATGATGACAATGCCGCGGGGTCTGTCTTGAAGCAGGCCACTCGTGGGCCCAACGATTACAGTCGACCAGCAGACCTGTTGCGGCAGGCTTGAGCGAACGATTCACCAACCAAGGCCGTTGCCGCTCGCGGGGGAAATGACGATGCAAGTGGTAATCGGCGCGCAAAAGGGGTTCTCCCGCAGAGCCCGACTCCGTTTCACCCGGCAGTCCGAGAGTAACAAGCACGCCCGTGAGGAACAAGAGCAACGACCAAGAGTGGGCCACAGAGGCTCGCTCTGCCAGGTGTACCCCTGAACCCAGGTGGGTCCATTTTGCGGTTCTTCCGCACTCTTGATACTGCTGGCGAATTGTTGATCGAGCTTCTGCTACCATTACAGTTTGGTCTCCACCTCTTCTGATTCTGCCCAGAGCGGAGTTTGCCGATGTCTTTGCGCCTTGACCCCGTCACCCCCGTTCCCCAGGAGACGGCCCGCGTCGCCCGTGCTGCTTTTCCCAACACGAACGCCTGCCTGCTCCTCCGCGATGAGTTGGGCACCCTCTTCACCGATGACGACTTCGCTGCCCTCTACCCAACGCGTGGCCAGCCCGCCGAGGCACCCTGGCGGCTCGCCCTGGTCACGGTCTTGCAGTTTGTGGAGGAACTCTCCGACCGTCAGGCGGCCGAGGCCGTTCGTGCCCGTATCGACTGGAAGTAAGCCCTCAGCCTGGAACTCACCGACCCCGGCTTCGATAGTTCCGTCCTGAGTGAGTTTCGCAGCCGCCTCCTCGCCGGCTCTGCCGAACCACGGCTGCTGGACCTCCTCCTGGAGCGCTGCCGCGAACGTGGCTGGCTGAAGGCCCGCGGCCGGCAACGCACCGACTCCACGCACGTCCTGGCCCGCATCCGCGCCGTCAATCGGCTGGAGGGCGTCCGCGAGACCTTGCGTCATGCCCTCAACAGCTTGGCCGTGGTCGCCCCCGACTGGTTGCGGGCGCACAGTCCTGCGGAGTGGGTGGAACGCTACGGGCGGCGTCTCGACGACTCCTGCTTGCCAACCGGGCAAGCGGAACGGCAGACCTACGCTCGGCAAGTCGGCACGGATGGTCATGGCCTGCTGGAGGCGGTCTTTGCCGCGGCGGCTCCCGCCTGGCTACGGCACGTGCCAGCGATCGAGACGCTCCGCCGCGTCTGGGTGCAGCAGTTTTACATCGCAGCCGGCCAGGTCGGTTGGCGGACGGAGGCCGAGGGCATTCCACCGTCGAGCGACTTCATCAGTTCGCCGCATGACATCGAGGCGCGCTACGCCAAGAAGCACACGACGAGTTGGGTCGGCTACAAAGTCCACCTGACGGAGACGTGCGAGGACGACGCGCCGCACCTCATCACGCAGGTGGAGACGACACCGGGGCCAGTCGCGGATGGCGATGTAACCCCACAGATCCATCAAGCCCTCCAGGACAAGGATCTCCTACCGGGAAAGCACCTGGCAGATACCGGTTACGTGGATGCCGAGTTGCTGGTGAACAGCCAGCGGGACTATGGGGTGGACCTGATCGGGCCGACACGCCCGGATTACCGTTGGCAGGCCAAGGCCGGGGCCGGCTTTGCGGCGCGCGACTTTCGTGTGGATTGGGAGCGTGAGCAGGCCACCTGCCCGGAAGGTCGCACCAGCACAAGTTGGTCACCGGCCGTGGATCGGGGGCACAACGCGGTCATCAAGATCAAGTTCTCGGCCAAGGATTGTCAGGCATGCGCCAGCCGTGCCCAATGTACGCAGGCGAAGCGTCGAACCATCACGGTACGGCCGCAGGATCAATACGTGGCGTTGGAGACGGCGAGGCTGCGCGAGCAGTCCGCGGAGTTCCAGGAGGAGTACGCCAGACGGGCAGGCGTGGAGGGCACGATCTCGCAGGGGGTGAGGGCCTGTGGGCTGCGGCGCTCGCGTTATGTTGGGGAGGCCAAGACGCACTTGCAGCACCTGGCTACCGCAGCGGCGATCAACGTGATCCGACTCAGCAGCTGGCTGATGGACAAGCCCCGAGAGCAGACGAGGACATCGGCCTTTGTGAAGTTGATGGCACCACGACCCGCAGCGTGAGGAATTCGCCAGCAGTATCAAAAGTGCGGGAGAACCCCTTTTACTCGCCGATTACCAGGTGTTTGGCATCATTGCCTCGGCAAGGCCGAAGCAGTGGACGGCAGACGACCTGGCGCCGTTCGTGAACCACACTCTCGACGTGTTCGGCAGGGAGCGCGTCCTATTCGGGGGCGACTGGCCGGTCTGCACGCTGACCGCGACCTTTCGGCAGTGGGTCGAGGCGCTCAAGCAGATCGTGCGGCAGCGCCGTGAGGCCGAGCAGCGGGTGCTGTTCCACGACAACGCGGTCCGCTTCTACGGGCTGAAGTAAGCATGAACATCGGTCCAGCGCCTGCCACAGCGACGAGGCGATCTGGTTGAGCCCGACAGGCCAAAGGGCGATTCGCGACCGCTTGCTGGCCGGTTGTCGTGGACGCCCCTGGACGCGCTGCCCGCCCATCTGGGGATGTTGTTGGCTTGGTGGTCCTCGTCACTGGAGAAGGAGTATCTTTCCTTGACCAGGCTGCCGTCGATCACTGTGGCCGTCATAGGGTTCAGACATTCGATCCCGTCCTTCGTTAGTAGACATTGCCAAGTCTCTTCCTCCTTTTCCGAGCTTACTCGGCACAATCCACCTTCGGCCTCAATCGAGCAACAATTCCGCGTCTTCTCGCCGCGCTTGTTCCTCGTATCCTTCCGCGACACGGTAGAGGGAAGCCGCGGTCTTGGGCCACTCAATCTTGCTACTCTCCGCCCAGGCTCGATACTGCCTGGCGAGTTCCCGCTCTTGCTCACCTCCTTCTGTGGGCGATTTCTGGTATCCACCTCGCTTGTTGAAGATGCCGACCTCGAAGCCATCGAAGACTTCCTCTGTGCCGACCTCTTCAAGGGCATCGCGAATCGCGACGCACGGCCACGATCCGTCTTCCTCGCCGTGGTCGCAGCGAGCGAGCACCTCCCCGATCTTCGAGTCGCAGATTTCCAAACGATCGTGCTCTTCGGCTAACTGTCGTGCCTTGTCGATCCAGGCTTGCAACGCCTCCTCATCGATCGTGTCGTCGTCCCGACTTCCGGGAATCCGGTCCCACGACATGAGGAGGCGATAGGCGTTCAGGCCGCGGGCCTGTTCTTCCTGAGTTGGCTCGGCCTTGGGCTCGTCACGCTCGCTCGCCGCCCGGAAGATGACGGTAAGCAGATTGACGAAACAGGCCGGATCCTGTTGCAGCATTCGGTGCAGAGTGTGCGGCGAGGTTGGCTGCCCGTCGAGGTACGCGAGGTATTGCCACTCCAGTCTCGCGAGTCGCTGTCCATCGACTCGCGAGTCAACTTCCCCGTTCTGCCGCTGGAGTTCCTCGAAGAGTCGAGGGATCTCATACTGGGCGCTCTCGTCGGACGCGAGGTCTTTGTGACTGCCGGAGACGCTCAGTCTACCCTCGAGTGTGTCCATTACGAGGCCGGACTCGATTGGGGTTTTCTGATGGAGCGCTATCACGAGAACGTGGAATGCCTGGAAGGGGCGATTGTACTTGAGGAGCATCTTTACCGCGAACGCGACATCGTCGGGATTCCCGCTCGGAGCAGATCCGACCATCCTGTTCCAGTAGCACTCCTCGACACTGGCACCCTTGCGAGAAACCCACTCCCATAGGCTTCGTCCAGACGGCGGGAGTTGCAGGGCGAACTCACCCATCTGCGCTATCGACCAGTTCGACATGTCGAGATCGTCGACCCACGACCACTTCGCTTGGTGGAAGCGAGCCCACGTATACCCCTGGACGAAGCGAGCGACTTTATCACTCGCTCCTGCGAGCAGGGTCGGCAATACGCGAGAATCGAGTTCCACCGAGCCACGTTCCCCTACCAGGTATCCCACCTCGTCCGGGAACTTGACCATCTCTGCCAGTGCGAGTACCCCGCTCCACTCGGCCTCGGTTTCGATCTCCCGCAAGGCAGCGCGACGGAGTTCCTTGAAGTCTACCGCTCCCTCTTGCTGCCAGTTGAGTTCCTCCACTATTCGGTCGAACAACCAGGCGTGCCGGGCGACGACGTCGTCCGGTTGGAACCGTTGCTGCGCCCATTCCAACTCGGCCAGGATTTCTTCCGGCAGTGCCCAGTTCGCCTCGGCAAATCGGCGGTGTTTGGCAACCTTGTCCCGGAGCGCCTCGGTGATCGACCGGCGCGATCCGGAGTCGAGCGACGCGACGTCGAAGTTCGCCAGACGCTCCAGGAACTTGCTCCTAGCCGGGCCGGGAAGGGTCTCGGCGTGGCGGATGAGGTCCTTCCAGCGGCCGAGGTCGTTCCCAAGAAGGTCGACAAGGAGGTGGCCGATGGCCGTGACCTGGAACCAGTAATCGGCGTCCGTTGTTCCTTCCGACCACATCAGAGCCCAGTCGCGGAAGGCAGGTCGGCGGATGGGCACTGCAATTCCGAATCGGTCGGCCAGTAACCCCATCAGCAATCGCCACAGAGCAGCAGGTCGCCTCTTCGCCATCGCCGTCAGAACCGCGACGCGCTCTTCGACCGGGGCGCTGGTTTGTGGGAACCACGGCCTGAAAATAGCGTGCAGGCTTTCCATCGGGCGGTTTCCGTGCGTGCCCGGCACAACCAACTCGTCAAGTTGCTCAAGGACGTACGCCACACGCGGCAACAACGAACGATCCCATGCCAGTCCTTCCAGAGCCCAGAGCAGTCCGGTGTGCGGACTCGACGAGAAGAGCGCGTTGCCTTCCTGCTCGAACAACTTTGCCAGGGCGAAGCCAGAACGCTGGAGGTCCCGCTCCGCTGCCGTGAGGAACGCATCGGGAGCTGCCTCCGCCAGGAGCGGGAGTTGTGGGGACAGCGAGGCCCACTGTTTCCAGTCCTGGCCGTCTAACAGGGTTCGTACGACCTGCGCGACTCGCCCGGGTACATCAAGAGAGGTCGGAACCCGCTCCGGTCTGCTGCCGAGGAGTGCGAGGGTTTCCGCGAGCCCCATGCGCAGTGTCTTCGAGTGCCCGAGAACTTTCCCGCGGAGGTTTGCATGCCACCGCTCGTCGGGAGGTAATTCGTAGGCCGGGTCATCCTCGCCCAGTACCTCGGTCGCGACCTGCTCGAAGCGGCGCAGGTGGTCCTGCGTCAAGGCGTGGGCCAGGAGGAGCCACGAGTCATCGCGGGATACGAGATCCCAGCGCAACAACACCTGTGTCACCAGCGGGTCGGCAGTGTGCAGCCACTGGTTGGCGACGGATGAGAGGTCGTGGTATGGCCTGGCCGAAAGCCGTTCCAAAACGAGCCTGTCCCCCTCGGCCGTCTCCTCCCAGTGTCCCGCGAGAAGGAGGGGCACGAGTGATGCTGCGGCCGGCTGGCGGCTCCACTCTGGTTGGGTCGTCCCCAAGTAGCGGCCGAGTAACCGCTTCAGGACGGTGAGACTGCCACCGGCCTTCTTGGCGTAGTCGGCCGCCTTCGAGTGTTCGAGTCCGGAAGACGCCAGCGCTTTCTGAAGGTCGTAGCGGTACACCCGCGTGAGCTGGAGTTTGCTTACTCGGTCCGCCGACCGCTCAGAACAGAGAATGGCGTGCTGCCCCTGGCGCACCGCCTCTGCCACCAATTCCGGTTCCACGGCAAGGATTGGGTGAGCAATCAGGACCAGTTTGCTCCCGGAGGCAGCCATCGCCCGCCATGCTTCCCGACTTTCGACCAACACCGCGTGCGCCGTGAAAGCGTCCCCAGCCGAAGGACTGCGGCTGAACGCGGCCACGAAGTCCACCGCCTCGGTCGGTGACCTTGTTTCGATCATCAGTGCGTCCGGCGGTCCCTCAAGCCACTTCTTCAGTCGCTCGACTTCCTTGTCTCGTGAGGCCAAGAAGACCTCCGGCGTAAAACTCGGTTCCGTCACAGCCGCGAGATTCTCCCAGTAGTCGTCGATGTCGGTGAGCCCATCGTGCCGGATCCCCAGGATTCGGGCGAGCCACGTATCGACGGCGGCGGCCCGTTCGAGCCACTCCTCAAGCGAGGCAGAGTCGTAGACCCGCACGTCCTTCCATGTCCCGCGCTTCTTCTTCGCGTTGACCCACTCTTCTGCTGTTTGCCACTTTCGCGGGGTGACAAACACGAAAACCCTCTCCTTCCTTTCAGAAACCCGGGTACTCTTCGTGCGCTTCTTGAAATCCTCTTCGGCTTTCTCGCGGGGGTTCTCATTGACGCCCATTTCCCAGACACTCGTGCCTTGAGGCACAAACTCGTCCGATCCTGTGGCCTCGACCACGCCATCCCATCCCGGGCGCTGCACCTCTTCGCCCGCGGGAAACTTTCGGTATGTCACCCCGCGGCCGGTCGCGTGGACCAGACGGCGCACTAACTGGGGCAGCATCGAGCGGGCCGGAAGGATGTCTGCCCAATCCTCAAGGTGGTGCGCCTTCACCCAGTTGCTGTGCCCCTGGCCACCGCGAAGTTGCCGGAAGAGGCTAGCAAGTTGGGCGTCTGTTTTGTGCTCCTCAAGGAGTTCGGACGGGATTCGCTTGGTCGCCGCCGCAGCCAACTCAAAGAATCGCTCCCACCGCTCCGTCTTCCGTTTCAGTTTGAGCGCCTTGGCGAACGCTTCGAGCCCCTGTTGGGCCTGCGGAGGTGGCGAGAGCCCTCGTTCCAGCCGGCTGATGTTGCCTGGGTCGAAGCCGTTTCGTCGGCAAAACTCACGGAGGTTGAGCCCGAGGGCCTTTCGGGTGGTCCGAAAGAACGTTCCGAACCGGTTGTTGATGGACATTGACTCACCTCCTATCTGTTGTATGTATTGTACAACGATGACAGTTTGGGTCAAGCGTTGCTCCGACATCACAACGACAGCGTTTAATTCACGATAATTTGCTTATTGTCAGTCACTTACAAGTTTCCTATGATGACTCGACAGCAGTATTTGAACTTGATAAATCCCGTAAAAAGGTATTTACTTAAAATAAAGAACAATGAATCAGCAGCTCGGATCTCTTGAAACGCAAGCGCTTGCCTACTCCCAGGCCCGGGACAATCGCTTCCTTGCGGCCGGCGAATTGGTTCGGGATCTTTGCTGGTCGGCGGGGCAAGAGCGAAAGGTCTTGAGTCGCTTGGCGGGGAAAGGGCTAATCGCTCGGGTTCGCCGGGGCCTCTACCTCGTTCCGCCGCGGCTCCCGCCGGGTGGGCGATGGAGCCCGGGGGAGTTCCTGGCTCTCACGACCCTGATGAGCGATCGGGATGGACGATACCAGATCTCTGGACCGAACATCTTCTACCGTTACGGTTGGACCGAGCAGGTGCCGAACCGGGTGTACGTGTACAACAACCGCATCTCCGGCGATCGGCAGGTCGGCCCGGTGGCATTCACCCTCATCAAGGTAGCCGACGACCGGCTTGGCGGGACCGAGGTTGTCCGGACCCCCGAGGGGATCGACGTGGTGTATGCCTCCAGAGCCCGGTCGCTGGTGGATGCCGTGTACGACTGGTCGCGTTTCGACAGCCTCCCCCGAGCCTTCGGGTGGATCCGCAGGGAAGTGGAGAAGGACGACGGGTTCGCGGCCGAACTCGTCCAGGTGGCGATCGAATTTGGGAATCAGGGTACGCTCCGTCGTATCGGCGGACTCCTGGAACGGGTTGGCGTCCAGGCGAACCTGCTACGCAGGCTGGAGCGGGAACTACGCCAGACCTCAACTTTCATTCCGTGGATACCCAATCGCAAAAAGCGTGGGAAAACCAGCAAGCGCTGGGGGATAGTCTTCAACGATGAGTGACGCCGCCGAGACAACTCCGTACCACGACGACCCGAGCCGCCTCCTCGCCGCCTTGCGGCTGGCTGAAGCGGTCACCGGGTTCAGCGCGCGCCTCATCGAGAAGGACTACTACTGCTCAATTGTGCTCCAGGACCTCGGAGGGCTCTTCCGCGGGAGCCTGGTGTTCAAGGGCGGCACGAGCCTCAGCAAGGTGCATACGGAGTTCTTCCGGCTGAGCGAGGATCTCGATTTCAGCGTGTCGATAAGCCCAGCCGCTTCGCGTCGGGCCCGCCGGGACGCCGCAGGGCCCTTTAAGAGCCACTTCGTGGACCTCCAAGTTCGACTCGGGTGTTTCCGGGTCGCGGAGCCTCTTTTGGGGCACAACGACTCTCGTCAGTACAACGGGCGACTTGCCTACCGCTCCGCTGTGACTGGAGAGGACGAGTTTCTGAAGGTAGAAGTCGGGCTCAGGGAGGAGGTGCTCCTCCCCGCCTTGGATCTCCCGGCGCGGACCCTGCTCACGGATCCCAACACAAACGCACCCGCGGTTAGCCCCTTCGGCGTCAGGGTGCTGGCGCTCCGGGAGGCGTACGCGGAGAAGGTGCGGGCGGCGCTCACGCGGCGTGACCCCGCCATCCGCGACTTCTTCGATGTCGACAACGCGGTGCAGAAAGGGCTCCTGCAACACCTCGCCCCTGACTTCCTCCGGCTCGTGACGGAAAAGTTGGCGGTAACGACAGACCCAGTCGATCTCTCTCCTGAAAAGATTGGCTTGCTCAAGGCTCAGCTAGAATCTCAGCTCAAGCCGGTGCTGCGCACGACAGATTACGAGACGTTCTTGCTGGGCCGTGCTCTTGAGATGATCGGGGAAATGGCCTCGCGGTGCTGGAAGAACTAAAGGCGCAGGCGCGGAAAAGGATTGCGCCAAGTCACCTTCGGGCGGGAGAGGAGCCAAACTCTTGTCGCGATTGTCCTGCCGTACGTGAACAGCGTCAAGCGGCAGGCCAAACCCTCTCGGTGCTGGTCGAGTGCTGACAGAATACGAGGTACGGGCGGCTATCGCTCGTGGTGACGCCTCTGCATGTCCGTGCCGCGAACCTCGTGGTCCGAGTGCTCTCCGCAAGGTGTGCCAGTAACGTGTTTGCCCAGCTGCGAACGACGCGGGTAGAATGAGTGATGAATGTATGCCGCCAAATCGCGGCGGGACATGGCCTCTCCTATCTTCGGGAGGTTCCGATGCGTACTTCGCAGCAGTGGTGGCAAGAGGTGAAGGCGGACCCGAGCCGACTCCTGGACTGGCTGCGCAAACAGTATCACGGTGAGGCCACCGCTGCCGGGAGGATCCGCCAATTTCTCGCTCCCCTTGCGGGGCAGGCGGCCACCACTCGCATGCTTGCCGCAGTGGAAGAGATCGCGCCAGGAGGAGGACCACGCCGCGTGGGTCGGCGACCTGCTGCGAGCGCGTGGCGAGGAGCCCTGCGTTCTCAAGGACAAGGAAGAGCGTTATTGGCAAGAAACGCTGCCTGGGATCACCTCCTGGGAGAGCGGCTGCGCTGTTGCCGCCCATGCCGAGGCAATGCGCCTGGATCGTATCCGTGTCATCGTCGCTGACCCGGAAACTCCGGTGGACGTGCGCGCCGTGTTCGCCCGCATTTTGCCCCAGGAGGAGTTCCACGAGCGCGCTTTTCGCGCCTTTGCGGGGGATGCCGCACTGGCCGCCACCCTCCACGGCCACGAAGAGGGCGCACGCGCGCTTGGACTCGTCCCGTAGCCGAAGGCGCCGGCAAGGGTTTCGGTCAAGCGGTCGCGGGCGCCTCCCCACGGCCATATCGGTCCGGGGGGTGACCGCCCTAACGTTGAATCGCTGAGGCGTTGGCATCAAGCCGGATCCCGTTGATGGATCGGCCCGGGCTCATAGTGCGAGTCCACGGCGGGCTGGCCGGTGTAGTTCGGCCCGGCCTGGTCGTCTGCCCCCAAGTAGCGGTAGGGCAAGTTCACCGCTCTCCGTCCCTGGCACAAGACCAATCGCCGCCTGCGATCATACTCCAGACCAGCACGCCGCAACAGCACCGCAACGGGTCTTCCCGCCGGGCGGCCATCGGCAAACTTGAAGTTGGCCAAGTCGAGGTTCGCCACGAACAGACCATCCTCGGTGAGCCAGGACGCGGCACGGGCGATCAGGCCGAGTTTGTCCCCGACGTAGTGCAGCCCGTGAACACAGGTGACGAGGTCAAAGGCACGCACGGGACGCCAACGGCTCAGCGATGCTTCGACCAGACGCAAGCCGTTCAGTTCGCCGCCCACCTCGTCAAACATACCAACCAGATCGACACCCACAATCTCGACTCGTGCGTCCAGTCCTTCGGCCTGCAGGCGCTGGGCGGCCTCGATCAGCGCCCTTCCGGTGCCGCAGCACAGGTCCAGCCAGGATGCCCGACCGGCGCGGGTCAAGGTGTCCGTGAGGACATCGAGCGGGTGGAACGCCAGTTCGCGAGCGTAGCCGTTGCCGCCGGTGAGGCGGCGCTCGCGGTTCATCCGGCAGTTGGCAACGACGGTCGAGCGCTCCAGGGTGTTATCGTCGATGAGTTGCACAGGAAGGCCCCTGCGGAACAACCGCAATACTGTGGCTGGTCGAAGTGGCGACCAGGCCAGGAGAAGCACGTCTGCCGCTTCGCGGCTCTGGACGCGCCTGCTCAACTCTGCCGCCAGCAGGCCAAGCACAGATCCAGGAACGCCTCGTGGATGCCTTCGTGGAACGCGAAGACTTGCACGCGATCCTGGCCGGCGCCCACCACCGTCCCGTCGGCCAGGGTGGCCAGGACCCGCACCGCCGGACCGCGTTCCACCACCACGGGGGCCTGCGCTTCGCGCAGGCGTTCGCAGCCGCCACCAGGAAAGTGGACGTCGTGCCACCCATGCACCACGTTGTTGGCGACTGTTGCGTCGACCAGGCCCAGCGCCAGCCGGTCCTCGCAGCCGGCGCCGTCGCGACTGCGGGCCAGGACCATCCCGGCGCAGACCCCAAGGATGGGCGTGCCGCGGAGATGCAAGGCGCGCACCTGGGCGTCCACCCCACGGCGGCGCATCAGCCGCGTTTGCAGGTTACTCCAGCCGCCCGGCAGCACGAGGGCGTCCAGGGCATCGAAGTCTTCCGGCGATCGTACTAGGACCACATGCACGGGCGTAGAGCCCGGCCGCCGGGTCAGCGCCGCCTCCAGGTTGCAGGCGTGGAGTTGGTAGTCCCCTTGCAGCGCCGCGACGCCGATGAGTCGTTCCCCGGGCTGCCGGACCACCTCGCCCGCCGCAGCCGCGCCGGCACTCAAGATGCCTTCGATTTCCGCTGCCGCGGCAGGGCGGCTGGCCACGGCGGCGGTGCTTCGGTGCAGGCGAGGGCCCGCGGGTCGGTGCGCCTCCGGCGCGTCGTGCGGTGTCAGGACGAAGTAGCCGCCAGGTTCCTGGTCGCCGTGCCGGGCGCGGTAGACCGAGTCAAGCAGTTCTCGGTCCGCCGGCAGGCAGCAGGGGAGAATGGAGATCGCGTCGAGCACGTCGCGGAAGGCTGCTGTGTTGCGGTGGTGCTCCGGGAAGTCGCACAACACGCCGACGGCGCCGAGAGCCTGCGCGTGGCGGGCCTGGTCGGCGTTGGCAACACGGAGGATGGAGCCCACACAGGCAAAGACGCGCCAGTTCGGCAACGGAAGTGATGTTCATGTCAGCCTTCCTTCCCAGACAGAAACTCAGGGCTCCACCCTGTTTGCTGACGAGGCGGTAGTCTACCAACCGGCCGGCGTCAGCGCCTCTCGGGGTGTGCCATCAGTCAGGCAGTCGCGACGCAGAATTCCCTGGCTTGGCGGCTTTGGCCGGTTTGGCCGGTTTTGCGCGGGAGGGCTCCCGCACGCGAGGCCCGCGACGAACAGCAGCGAGGTTGAAGCATGGAAGTGCAGCGCTCTGGCTGGGTGTACGTAGGAATCGTCCATACCGGCCAAACGGGGGAACGGCTGGCCCCGGCCGAGACCTGCTGCGACCATCAACCGCCGGCTGGTCGCGCTACGCTCCCTAGTGAAGCTGCCCCGGACGCTGGGCATGGTGCCGTGGGCGCTGGAAGTCGAGGGGGTGAAGGCCGAGGCGTATCGCGATCCCCGCGGCCCCGGCGGCCGCGGCTTCCTGCAACTGCTCAAACAGTTGCAAGGCAGGCCAGGGCCAAAGGCGGCACGCGACCGCGCCATGCTTCGCTTGCTGTTCGACCCGGGCTTGCGGCGGGCAGAAGTGGTGCGCCTCGCCGCCAAGAATGACGCTGTCGTGTGCCCGCCAGGGGGTTCTGTCAGTGGGACGTGTCCAGCTGGCGCGAGCTGCGCTCGCCCGAGGGCTACACCAGCGTGGTCACCGGCATCGCCTTTGCGCCGGACGGCAAGCCAATCGTCTCGTCCAGTCACGACGCCACGCTATGGCTCTGGGACGCGGCTAGCGGCAAGGAACTGCGCTGCTTCACCGGGCACACGATGCTGGTGTATTCGCTCACCTTATCGCAGGACGGCAAGCGGCTCGGCTCGTGCAGTTTCGACGGCACGGCGCGGGTGTGGGACGTGGCCACCGGCAAGGAGGCGGCGAAGCTGCCCGCCAGTGACGCGCGGTGTGTCGGCTTCGCGCCGGATGGCAAGTGGCTGCTCGCCGGGGACAAGCTGCTCGACTTCGGCACCGGCAAGGAGGTTCACAATTTCGGGCACGCGATCCCCATGGCCGCTTTCTCCCTGGACAGCAGACGACTGGTGACGAACTCGCACGACACGAGCCTGCTGGTGTGAGACGTGGCCAGGCTGCGGGAGTGCGTTCATTCGGCTGCAGAGCCGGACCGGCACATGCAACATTTCCGCTCGCGAAAATTCTGCATGTGCCCTTTTTCCTTTGTGACCAGGAGATCTGCGATCACTTGCTCCGCCCAAATTCCCGGACGTGCAGTGTGTAGGCTCCGGTGCCGCGCTGCTGGAACTATGTGGCCACGATGCGGTAGGCGCCGTCCTTGGGCGCGGTGAAGACGATGCGCGAATTCAGGTTGGTCGGGCTGATGTCGTCGTTCTCGGCCACGACTTTACCCTTGTCGTCTTCCAGGCGCAGGTAGGTGTCGAACTGCGGGCTGCTCATGTCGATGACGTAGGTCTTCCCGGCGAGCATTTTCAGTTCGTGGACTTGTTGGCCTTCTTTGGCGGTCAGCGTTCCCTTGAAAGTTGTCTTGGTGTAGTTGCTGCGCGCAGCAGTCCGGAGGTGTTCAACGTCCGTCCACAACTTTTGCCAAGCGGCCTGTTCCTCTTGCGGAAGGCGTGATAGCTCTTTGTTGTCGCGAACGGCGACCAGGTCGGGGTCGGTTTGCCAGTGCTTGAGCTGGTTCCGAAGAGCAACAGCGAAGGATGGATTGCTCGTCAACGTCTTGCTTTGTGCGACGACGTCGGCGCGGAGCCAGGCGAGGGCTTGCGTGCGCAGCTTGGCCGGTTCTTTTTCATCAGTTGGCGGCTCGTCTTTTCCCTGGCCCGCGGCAGCCAGGGCGGCGAAGCAGGCGGCGTTGTAGCGAGTGCCAAACCTGTCCGCCAGCTTCGGATCAACCGCGAAGGCGTCGGTGAAGAGGCGGGCGGCAGTTTGGTAGCGCTGTTGCAGGCGGCATACCTCGATCAATTCCCCCCGCTCGGGGTTGTCTTTGGGTTGGTATTCGCCCTTGACGAGAGCAGGGAGCCGGGCGGCAAACTCCGCCTGCCGCTCGCACAGGCGAACCCACTGGCCCGAGGGGTAAGGCCAATCCTTGCGCTGGCTGCCTAACTCATGCCCCTGCTTGAGGTGAACGAGAGCCTGCGAAAAGTGCCCTTGCAGACGAAGGCCCAGGCCCAAGTTGCAATGCGCTTCGGCGTATTGCCGGTCGAGGGCAATGGCTTCCCTGTATTGCTCGATGGCGCCCGGCAGATCTTTTTGTTCGCGTAGGGCGTTGCCGAGGTTGTAGTGTAGCGTTGCGTCATGCAGCTCGAGGGCGATGGCCTTGCGGTAAGCGGCAATGGCTGCAGGGAGCTGCTTCTGGGAGTACAGGGCAAGAGCGAGGTTGTGGTAGGCGCTCGCGAATTCCGCTTCACAGGCAATGGCGTTCTGAAAGGCGGCGATGGCCTCGGGCAACTTCTTCTGTTCATAAAGGCAGTTGCCGAGGCCGAAATAGGCCGCCGTGTATTTCGGATTGAGTTTGATCGCCTCGGAGTAGGCGGCAATAGCCTCGGGCAGTTTCTTCTGGTCACGAAGAGCGTTGCCGAGGTTGTTATGGGGCCGGGCGCAATCCTGTTCGGCACGTCAGTTGCTGACTATGGGCAGCGGAAAAATCTCAAGATTTTCCCAAAAAAGGACTTGCGCCCTCCGTAATTGTGTCCCATGCTTGCCGCATGGCCACCAAGCAACGTCCCGTGGTCGAAGAACACCAACTCACCGGCTTCAAGTATTTCAAGAAGCTGTTGCCGCTGTTTGACCGCTTGCATGATGCGGGCTGCGCCCGCGACAAGGCCCACAACCGCAGCCTCCACTTCGACCACTATGGCGCCCTGATCCTGCTGTACCTCTGCAACCCCATCGTCCGCTCGCTGCGCGCCCTGCAGCAAGCCAGCACCCTCGCCAAGGTCCAGCAGACGCTCGGTTGCCCGCGCACCTCCCTGGGTTCCCTGTCCGAGTCCGCCCAGGTCTTTGACCCCCAGTTGCTGACCGCCATCATCGCCGAGTTGGGCGACCAATTACAACCCCTGGCCCAGGATCCGCGTCTGCAGGATCTGGACCAGGTCGTGACCTTGGTCGATGGCACCTTACTCAAGGCCCTACCGCGCATCACCGAAGCCATGTGGCTGTCTACCCGCACCGGCACCGTCCACCACGCCTGGCGGCTGCACACCCACTTCGATTTGGACAAGCATGTCCCCGTGCGCATGACCCTGACCAACGGCAAGAACAGCGGTCCCTCCGACGAGAAAACCGTGTTGCGTCAGCAACTCCAGGCCGATCATTGCTACGTGATGGATCGCTGGTATGCGCAATTCACCCTCTTCAACGACATCCACCAGGCCGGCAGCAGTTACGTCTGCCGTGTGCGCGACAACAGCGTGTTCACGGTCGTCGAGGAACGGCTCTTGCCGCCCGCCGCCGTGGCCGCCCACGTCGTCCGCGATGTCGTGGTGCGTCTGGGCAGCGACGGCAAGGCCGGTCCGGACCATCGCGTCCGCCTGATCCTGGTGCGGGTCGAACCCCACGCCAAGCGCTCGCACCGCAAAGGCAACACCGGGGCAGGCCCCAGCGACGGTCTGCTGCGCATCGCCACCAACCTGCTCGACGTTCCTGCGGACATTATCGCTCTGCTGTATCTCTATCGCTCTACGATCGAACTGTTTTTCCGCTTCTTCAAGCACGTCCTGGGTTGCCGGCACTTGCTGAGCGACCGTCCTGGCGGGATTGCGATCCAGACCTACTGTGCCATCATCGCCTGCATGCTGATGAGTCTGTACACGGGCGGTAAACCAACGCTGCGCACCTACGAGATGATCTGCTACTTCCTGATGGGCTGGGCCAGCGCCGAGGAGTTGCAGGCGCATCTGGACAAGTTGCACGCCGACGATCGCGCCCGCGCCCACAAGCAGACAAAAGAGAGCCTGTAAGAGGACTCCAGGTCTGCCCGAGCGCACAGGCGTGGCGTGTGCTGCTGCGCGCTGCTGGGCTGGCCGCCAGCGCCCTCCGCAATGCTCCTCCCGTCCGTCCCGCCCGCAACCAGCATTTGTGGAGTAAACCCCTCTCCTAATCACAATCGTGCGCCCCGGCGAAGCGCTCCCGGCACCTGTTGCCCCAAGTTCACTCTCCCAGGCAACTGACGTGCCGAACAGGATTGCTCCCGACCCTTTTTCCGGTCTTTTTCCGGTCTAGGTTTTCTCAGAAAGTGCAGGACAGGATGTCCATGGCCAAAGTCCATGTGCTTCCCCTACTTCCCCCGCCGCCATTTGCCTTCCAGGGACCGGCTATGAGACGAAAGCTCCTTGCCAGTTTTCACCAGCAGCAAATCGTCGTCCGAACCGAAATCTGCTGACATTCGGAAAACCTCATTCGCGCCGACCTCGAACTCCATCGTCCCGTCAGCAAGCCCCCATGCTTTTCCAGTAAAGCTGGTCTCGTATCGTTGCCCCTTGCGATACAGAGGGGGATCAGAGTCATCCTCGTTGTATTTTCCCGTCGCCGAGAACAACACGGTTCCGGTAGCGGTGATTTCCATCGTCGTCTTGTCGTAGTCTACCCACCTGTGCCGATCCCCACCTTGCACCAACTCCCAATTGCCGATGAGTCGCTGATCGAGCGCCTTCCGCTTGCTGGGATCTGACGCTTGGAGCCTATCGCTGTCCCACCTCGGCTCCTTCTCCTTCGCGCCGGATTGCACCATGCTAATCACCCACAGAATCAGCAGAAGTGCCAGCCCACCGCTCACGGCGTAACAGAGCGGCTTCGACTTGTAGACCTCCTTGAACATCTCCTTGGGTTCCGCGACCTGTTGCACGCCTTGAAACTCAGCGACCACCCGCTTATTGAGGAGAGTCAGAAACGCCCAGATCCCCACCCCGACGCCTGCCACCGTTCCGGTGAGTCCGAACAGGATCGACCCCTCGCTGTGATAGCTTTGAATCGACACCATCATGATCCAGAACCACGCGCCAACGCCCATGATGCTGCCCAAGTAGGCAATCACGATGTTCTTTCGCCGGAGGATTTCGACCGCCGCGAAAATGCCAAAACCAGCGTGAATCACGGACATGAGCAGCTTGCACGCACTCCCCGGTGCCATTCGCGACGCCTGCAACATCAGTAGGTCAAGCAGGATCGCCACCACGCCAACGACAATCATCGCCCCAGCCGTCATATTTAGCCAGTGAGCGCCAAAGAGTCCTTCGATCGTGCTGGCGGCGGTCCACTTTTGCGCCCCTTCCTTGAGAACCATCTCGTTCGGCATTAGTTGACCTTGGGCAGCAAGTTGCCGCAGTTGCTCCGAAGAGAAGGGACCGTCCTTGTAGGAACGCTCTTTCCCGCGACGCGCGACATACCACCACTCATGCTGCGATGCAGAAGGGCTAAGCACCTTCCCTTGGCTCACTCCCTCCGCAGTTATCGCTTCTGCCCGCGCCTTCCGCGCCTTCCAGACAGCCGCATATAACCCTACCGCAGCGGTTGCAACGCCGATCAAGGCACCTAGAAATTCCACCATTGGCGACTTTCCTGGGATGATTCTCGGGTTCTTGCGCTGCTGAAAGAATCCATGCAAGCCGTGGGGGAGTGGTAAACTGAGAGTTACTACACCACCCAGCTACCCCTCGCCCCACAGGAGCTTGCCATGACCACCACGATCCCGACCGCCGCCAGCACCATTCTCGCTATCGACCTGGGCAAATACAAGAGCGTCGCCTGCCTCTACGCCGGCAGCCCCGACACTGCCCGCTTTGACTCCTTCACCACCGACCGCGCACGCCTCGCCAAACTCCTCCAACGCTGCCAACCCAGCGTCGTGGTCATCGAGGCCTGCCTGCTCGCCGGCTGGGTCCACGACCTCTGCGCCCACCTCGGCTTTCCTTGCCTCGTCGCCAACACCGCCAGCGAGGCCTGGAAGTTCAAGCACCTCAAACGCAAGACCGACAAAGACGACGCCCTGCGTCTGGCTCAACTCCACGCCCTGGGCCAACTGCCCACTGTCGCCTTGCCGCCGCCGGCCACGCGGCAGTGGCGCAGCCTCATCGCCTACCGCCAGACCCTCGTCGGCCGCCGCGTCGCGGTCCAGAACCGCATCCGCGCCCTGTTCGTCGCCCAGGGCCTGCCCGCCCCGCGCGGCGCCAAGGCCTGGACCGTCACCGGCCTGGACGGCCTCGCCTTGCAGGCCAAACCCCTCGCCGACTGCGGCCCCGACGAACTGTGGCGTGGCTTGCTGCACCTGGCCCTGGCCGAGTACCGCCAACTCCGCGCGCTGCTCGACGACGCCGAAGGGCGTCTCGACGCCTTGGCCAAGAGCGACCAGAGCGTGCAGCTCCTGGAGAGTACCCCCGGCGTCGGCCCACGCACCGCCGAGGCCATCGTCGCCCACCTGCACCAGCCCGAGCGTTTCCAAAGCGGCAAGCAGGTGTCGGCTTACGTCGGTCTGGCCCCCAAGCAGTTCCAGTCCGGTGAAACCGACCGCCGTGGCCGCATCACCCGCCGCGGCCCGGCGCTCTTGCGCAAGTTGCTGGTCGAGTGCGCCTGGGTGATGCTGCGTTACAATGGCTGGGCGCGGGCCGTCTACCTGCGGCTGACGCACGGCGGCAAGGCACGCAAGAAGCAGGCGATTGTGGCGTTGGCCCGCAAGCTGTTGGTGCGCTGCTGGGCCATGCTCCGCGACCAAAAACCCTGGCGGGATAAAACCCCAGCGCCGGCGGTGGCCGGCAGCACCTAGTGGTCCGCCACTGTTGAGTTGTCATCACGGTACTGACTCGCTACTCCTGAAGCAAGACATCCCTTCAGGAGCGAGCCATGAAGAAGTACAAGGTCACCCTGACCGCCGAGGAGCGCGAACAGTTACAGGACTTGATCGCCCAGGGCAAGGCGTCCGCCAAGAAATTGGCCCACGCACGCATCCTGCTCAAGGCCGATGCCGCTGACGATGGCCCTGCCTGGGACGACGCCCGCATTGCTGTGGCCCTCGAAGTCTCCACCCGCACCGTCGAACGCCTCCGCCAACGGTTCGTGGAGGAAGGGTTCGAGGCCGCCTTGGTCCGTAAGCCGCAGAGCCGACCCAGCCGCCTGCGCAAGCTCGATGGGGCCGCCGAGGCCCGCCTCATCGCCCTGGCTTGCTCCAAACCGCCCGACGGCCGGGACCGCTGGACCATGCAGTTGCTCGCCGACCAACTGGTCGAGTTGGAAGTCGTGGACGCCGTCTCCGACGAGACGGTGCGCAGGACGCTGAAAAAAACGAGATCAAGCCGCGGCTCAAGGAACAGTGGTGCATCCCGCCCGAGGCGGACGCGGCGTTCGTAGCGGCGATGGAAGACGTGCTGGAAGTCTACCATCGGCCCAAAGACGAGCAGCGGCCGCTGGTCTGCCTCGACGAGGCCAGCCGGCAGCTGATCGGCGAAACCGTCCAGCCCATCCCGGCCGAACCGGGGCAGCCGGAGCGGATCGACTACGAGTACGTGCGCAACGGCGTGGCGACGCTGTTCATGGTGTTCATGCCGCTGCTGGCGTTCCGCAGCGTGTGGGTGACCGAGCGCCGTACCGCCAAAGACTGCGCCGAGGTGCTGCGCTGGCTGGTGGAGGACGTTTATCCGGAAGCGGACAAGGTGGTGTTGGTGACGGACAACCTCAACACGCACACGCCAGCGTGCCTGTACGAGGCGTTTGCGCCGGAGCAGGCGCGGCGAATCGCCGAGAAGCTGGAATGGCACTACACGCCCAAGCATGGGTCGTGGTTAAACATGGCCGAGATCGAGTTGAGCGTGTTGTCCCGGCAGTGCCTGGATCGGCGGATCGAGTCGGCCGAGGAGCTGACCCGTCAGGTCGAGGCG
>WNGB01003676.1_pt1 | contig 26642 bp, 30 predicted proteins | sample 5400681 | NCBI WGS metagenome assembly WNGB01 (sample SAMN13153367, study PRJNA577476) | soil metagenome | isolation source: 115 cm soil or saprolite under grassland replicate 2 | place: USA:California | collected 2016-06-15
CCTCTCTGCCCGGACACATCACTGGAAAGACACCGACGAATCGAGTCATTCGGGAATCGAGTCACGAACAAAGAGCACCGACGCCAACCTGACAAACGCCCCAGACGGGACACCCGCACACTCACAGTTCGGGGATGACCCCTGAGCGACACTTCCCTCAGGGAGCGAGAACCGGGAGAAGCATGACCGTCATCCACTGGGACTCTTCCGCGAGGAACGGATGCCCAGGGAAGTACTCGACGTCTATGTGCCGGAGAACCGGACCTTCCGATGCCGGAGTGGCCGCGAGGTTTTCGAGGCCAGCGGCGAGGCGGTCCAGCAGAGCTTCCGTGCCCGTGAAGACGACTACCCCATCGCGCACCTCGCGGATGACGATGGGTGCGTCACTCCGCCTAATGCTCAACGCGACTATCTCCGCAGCCGAGCAACACGAGCATCCACGACGCGCTGGTCGACCTACTGGGCAAACCGATTGCCGAGTGCAGCGCCTCTGCATTCCCACCGCGCTGTACGCCATACCCGGCGGAGCTGGCATGGCCTGGCGGCTGATCCGCGGATCCCTCTCCACCCCCTTGTGCGAATTGGGTTGGACGTCGTTGGGAGTGCTGGAACTCACCGCTCTGCCCAGCATCGATGAAGAGCGTTGGGTCCCCATGGTCCAGGAGACTGACGCCCTGCTGGTGGGAGGTGGCGATGCCTTGTATCTGTGCTACTGGATGCGGCAATCCGGACTGGCGGACCTCTTGCCGTCGCTGCGCGAGGCGGTCTACGTGGGGGTGAGCGGCGGCGCCTGGGCCTCGAGCGCATCGACCTCTACCAGTTTCACTGGCCGGACTACGGCACGGGGACGCCGGTGGAGGAGTCGTGGGGCACATTGGACGCGCTCTGCCACGAGGGAAAGGTGCGCTGGGTCGGCGTGTGCAACTTCACCGTCGACCTGCTCGGGCGCTGCGAGCCCGTGCGGCATGTGGACTCGCTCCAGGCGCAGCTCTCGCTGCTGAGCCGGCACGCGCGCGAGGAACTGATCCCCTGGTGCCGCGCGAACGGGACCGGAGTCGTCGGCTACTCGGCGCTGGCCTCGGGCCTGCTCACCGGCGGCTTCTCGCCGGAGCGGCTGGCCGTCGACGACTGGCGACGCCGTTCACCCGCCTTCCAGGAGCCGAAGCTCTCACAGGCGCTCGCGCTCGTCGACCGCCTGCGTCCGGTCGCCGGGCGACTCGGCGCCTCCGTAGCCGCGATCGCCGTGGCCCCGGCGCTGGCCGTCCCCGGGGTCACCGGCGCCATCGTCGGCGCGCGCCGCCCGACGCAGGTAGACGACTGGCTCGCCGCCGGCGACCTGCAGCTGGGGGACGAGGATCTCGCCGAGATCGAGCGGGCGATCCAGGAGACGGGCGCCGGCACCGAGAAGGCGCCGCAACCGCCCGGCGTCAGCCGCTGAGCGCCTGGTAGGCGATCGTCTCGCGACTGCCGCTCTTGCCCGAGCGGAGGATCGCGTCACAGACCTCGGCCGCCCGGTAGCCGTCCTCGAAGGTCGCGCCGTACGGCGCCACGTCGCCGTCCTCGGCGATCGCCTTCAGGAAGTGATGGAGCTCGTGGACGAAGGTGTGCTCCCAGCCGATGATGTGGCCGGGTGGCCACCAGTGCTCCCAGAAGGGATGCTCGGGCTCCGAGACCAGCACGTCGCGGAAGCCGCGGGCGCGGTCTCCGTCCGCGCGGAAGACCTGCAGCTCGTTCAGCCGCTCGAGGTCGAAGGCGAGCGAGGCCCGCTCGCCGTTGATCTCCCACTGCAGGGCGTTGCGGCGCCCCAGGGCGAGCCGCGTGGCCTCGATCGTCCCCACGGCGCCGTTCGCGAACTCGACCGCCGCCTCGACCGCGTCGTCCACCTGCCGCCCGGGGAGGAACGTGCGGACGACGGCCGAGGCCGAGGCGACGTCGCCGACGAGGAAGTGGGCGAGGTCGACGACGTGCGCGCCGAGGTCGCCGAGTGCCCCCGAGCCTGCCTCGTCCGCGTGGAAGCGCCACGTGTCGAGCGAGGGGTCGTCGCCCCAGTCCTGCAGGTAGCGGCCGCGGAAGTGGCGGACCTCGCCGACCTCGCCGGCCTCGATCAGCTCGCGGGCCAGACGGACGGCGGGGACGAAGCGGTAGTTGAAGGCGCACATATGCTTGACACCGGCGGCGGCAACACGGCGCCAGATCTCGTAGCTCTCGGCGGCGGTGCGGCCGAGCGGCTTCTCGCACACGACGTGCTTGCCGGCCTCGGCGGCGGCGATCGTCGGCTCGGCGTGCAGGCTATTGGGGCCGCCGTTGTCGAACAGCTCGACCTCCGAATCGGAGACGAGGTCGCGCCAGTCGGTGTAGTGGCGTTCGTAGCCGTAGCGGCGGGCGGCGGTCGCGACCGCTTCCTCGTTCCGGCCCGCAACGGCGACGAGCCGGGGGACGAGCGGCGGCGGCCACGTCATGTACGCAATCTTGCGAAAGGCGTTCGAGTGAGCCTTGCCCATGAAGGCGTAGCCGAGCATGCCGACGCCGATTTCTCGCAACTCTCCGGTCGGCACCACCTGGGCCGCCGCGCCGATTCCCGTTTGCGTGTGCTTAGTCACAGGTCACCTTGCTAGGGAGTGCTCTACGGGCGGAGCCGGGCTTTGCCCGGCGAGCCACCCGCGCGCAGTCGCGCGAACATCCAAGGAGGGGGCCACCATGGGTTCCCCCGTTTGGGTAGCCGGGCATGCCGACGCCGATCTCCCTAGCCTGCATCCTCAGGCCTCCAGGCTTTCTGCCTCGCCGAAAGCCCGATCGAACGCTACGGCCGACGGCTCGAAGTCGGCGCGGCGCACGTAGGCCAGTGCATCCTGCGCTCCCCAGTCGCGGTCCATGCCCGAGTCCTCCCACTCGATCGAGAGCGGCCCCTGGTACCCGATCCGGTTGAGCGCGCGGAAGAGGGACTCGAAGTCGACGTCGCCGTGCCCGGGCGAGACGAAGTTCCAACCGCGCTCCTCCTCGCCGAAGTTGAGGTGCGAGCCGAGGATGGAGCGCCGCCCGTCGAGGCGCTTGCGCGAGTCCTTCACGTGCACGTGGTAGATACGGTCGGCGAACTCGAGCGCGTAGGCCGCCGGGTCGAGGTGCTGGTGGGCGAAGTGGCTCGGATCGAGGTTGATGCCGAAGCCGGCCCGGTTGCCCATCGCAGCCAGCGCCTTGCGGGTGGTGACGAAGTCGTAGGCGATCTCCGTCGGGTGGACCTCGAGCCCGAAGCGCACGCCCTCCGCGTCGAAGACGTCGACGATCGGCCCCCAACGCCCGGCGAAGTCCTCGTAACCGCGCTCGACCTTCTCGAAGTCGTTGGGCGGGAAGGAGTAGATGAGGTGCCAGATCGCCGAGCCCGTGAAGCCGTTCACCTGGGTGACGCCGAGCTTGGCGGCGGCGCGCGCTGTGTCCTTCATGCGTTCGGCCGCCCGCTGCCTGACTCCGTCCGGCGCCCCATCGCCCCAGACCGCGGGCGGCAGGATCGCTCGATGTCGCTCATCGATCGGGTCGCAGACGGCCTGTCCGACGAGGTGGGCGCCGAGCGCCAGACAGAGGAGGCCGTGGCGGTCGAGGAGCTCACGCCGGGACGCGACATAGGCGGGCTCTGCCAGGGCCCGGTCGACCTCGAAATGGTCGCCCCAGCAGGCCAGCTCGAGCCCGTCGAAGCCCCAGGCGGCCGCCTTCCCGGCCAGCACCTCGAGCGGCAGGTCCGCCCACTGGCCGGTGAACAGCGTGACGGGCCTCGCCATGTCGGGCGATACTACGCCCGCCAACGAGAGGAGGGGCGATGGAGCACGTTCTGATCCTGACGGGAGACGCGGGCGAGGAGCTCGAGGTCTACTACATGCTCTACCGGCTGCGCGAGGCCGGCTACGGCGTGGATGTCGCCGCCCCCGAACGCAAGCGTCTTCAGCTGGTGGTTCACGACTTCGAGCCGGGCTGGGACACCTACGTCGAGCGTCCCGGCCGCGGACTGGAGGCGGATCTGGCCTTCTCGGAGGTCGATCCCGAGCGGTACGTCGCTGTGCTCATTCCTGGCGGTCGCGCGCCCGAGGTGATCCGCTCGGACCCCGATGTGAAGCGGATCGTCGCGTACTTCTTCGACCGCAAGCTCCCCGTCGGGCACATGTGCCACGGCGTGCAGGTGCCGGCGGCGGCGGGCTACGTCCGCGGGCGGCGCGTGTCGGCGCATCCTCCGCTCGCGCCCGACGTGGAGGCCGCAGGAGGGAGTTCGTGGAGGGCCCGGACGTCGTCGACGGCGCCATGGTCTCGGCGACCGGCTGGGAGGACCTCGCCGAGTTCTTCCGTGCGTTCATGCCCCTGCTCGAGCGGGCTGCGGTGCCCGCGTGAGCCACTACGAGGGACAGTCACAGGGACAGTCACAGTGACAGTCACCTGGACCTGACCGATGAAGACGAGTCTCGGCATCTGGGCGCTCGGCTCGATGGTCACGCGGTTCGTACCCGGCGGCTACCAGCCGGAGCGGGCGGGCGAGAGCACGGCCGAGCGCGTTCGGAGGGCGGTCGACGGTCTCGGGGATCTGATCGACGGCTACGAGTTCCACTACCCGCAGGAGCTGAACGAGGAGAACCTGGAGGACGTGCAGGCGGCGCTCGGCGAGCACGACATCTACTGCATGGCGACCGGGCTGCACCTCGACCCGCGCTTCGGACGCGGCGGTCTCGTCTCGCCGGACGCGGACACGCGGGCCGAGGCCGTCCGGCGCACCGTCGCTGCCGCCGACTTCGCGGGCCGAATCGGCGCCCACTTCATCATCTGGCCCGGGATCGAAGGCTACAACTACCCCTTCCAGACCCCGTACAAGGAGAGCTGGGCCTGGCTCCTCGAGGGGATCGGCCAGGCCGCTGAGGTGTGCAAGAGCCACGGCGTCCTGCTCTTCCTCGAGCACAAGAACTCCGAGCCCGCGATGAACATCCTCATGCGCAACGTGGGCATGACCTTGCACGTGATCCACAAGCTGCGCGCCCAGGGACTCGACAACGTCAAGGTCAACATGGACTGGCAACACCTGATCATGAACGGTGAGAACCTGGCCGAGTATGCGGCCATGCTCGCGGCGGAGGGGTTGCTCGGCCACCACCATGCCAACTCGGGCTGGGGCACCTTCGACGACGACAACATGGTCGGAGCGACGGCGTTCATGCAGACCCTCGAGCTGGCGATCGAGCTGCGACGCTGCGGCTACGGGGGGGACGGCGAGCGGCTGGGCTTCGACCTCTATCCGTACACCGAGGACGCGGTCGCGGCTGTCGAGCGCAGCGTCCTCCAGTGGCGCTTCATCGACTCGGTTGCGGGCAGGATCGACGACTCGGCCCTGCGCGAAGCGCAGATGCGGAAGGACGCAATCCGGGCCTACGAGCTCGTCTACGGTGCGCTTGGTGCCCCCGCGTAGGTGGCGTCAGCGCAGAGCTCGGGCAAGAGTGGCGCGGGCGCCGGCGAGGACGGGCGTTCCGTGCGAGAGGAGCACGCGCTCGACCGGCAACTCGAGGAGCGGCTGGAGACTCTCACGGAGCTTCGCCTGTCCGACGCCCTGAGGGAGCCACGAGTCGGGGCAGAGGCGGATGCCGCCGGCGCCGTCCCCAAGCAACACGTCCCCCGGTACGAGCGTCGCGTGCTCGGGCAGCCAGTACGCGACCTCGTTCGATCGTGCCGTTGCGAACGCTTCCACGCCCCTCGGCAACGGATCTCCGGGGCGGAACGGATCGGTGACCACTCCGGCCCGTCGCGCCACCGCAGCCCGAGCGCGAGAGGGCGCCCACATGCGCGCGGCGTAGCGCTCGACCATCTCGCGCGCGCTCCGCGTGTGCCAGTGCACGGTGACGAGCACGTGCACCGGCCGTGCCGCCCGCTCGACGTCGCGGTCGAGCGCCGCCCAGAAGCGCTCCTCGTCCTCGGGCGGCACGATCGGGTCGACGAGCACGAGCGCCTCGGGCGCCTCGTAGTAGACGCAGCCGACGTCCTGTTTCCACTCGGCGTGGAAGCCCGTCCAGCGCCAGAGTCCCGACGCGACCGAGAGCACCTCCATGACTAGAGAGCCTATTCTCGTCGGCCTCGACGTGGGCACGACCGGCGTGAAGGCCGTGGCCCTCACACCGAACGGCGATGTGCTCGCGACGGCCGAGGAGGGCTATCCTCTGTCGACTCCCCAGGTCGGCTGGGCGGAGCAGGACCCGGAGGACTGGTGGCGGGCCGCCGAGGCCGTCATGCAACGGCTGCCGCACGGCGAGCTCCACCTCGGGCTCTCGGGCCAGATGCACGGGCTGGTCTGCCTGGACGAGCGCGACCGCGTGCTGCGACCGGCCATCCTCTGGAACGACCAGCGCACGGCGGCCGAGTGCGCCGAGATCGAGGAGCGCGTCCGCCTCGAGCACCTGATCGAGCTCACGGGCAACCGCGCCTTGACCGGATTCACCGCACCCAAGCTGCTCTGGGTGCGCCGGCACGAGCCCGACGTGTACTCGCGCATCCGGCGCATCCTGCTGCCGAAGGACTACGTGCGCCTGCGGCTCACGGGCGTCCACGCCATTGATGCCGCGGATGCCTCCGGCACGCTGCTCTTCGACGTCGCCCATAGGCGGTGGTCCGACGAGTTGCTGGACGCGCTCGAGATCTCGCCGGAATGGCTCCCTCCCGTGCAGGAATCGACCGAGATAGCGGGCGCGGGCGATCAGCAGGCGGCGGCTCTCGGCGCCGGTGTGATCGAGCCGGGGCTGCTGTCGGTCGTGCTGGGCACGTCCGGTGTAGTCCTCGCCTCCCTGCCCGAGTACGCGCACGATCCGCAGGCGCGCGTCCATGCCTTCTGCCACGCTGTTCCCGACACCTGGGAGGCGATGGGCGTGATGCTGAACGCGGCCGGCGCCCTGCGCTGGTTCCGCGACGCGCTGGCGCCTGACGCGACCTACGAGGACCTCACCGCTGAGGCCGGGCGCTGGCCACCGGGGACCGGAGGCCTGACCTTCCTGCCGTACCTGCAGGGGGAGCGGACGCCGCACGCGGACCCGTCTGCGCGGGCCATGTTCGAGGGCCTGGCACTCGGACACGACCGCGCGGCCCTGGTCCGTTCCGTCCTGGAGGGCGTTGCGTACGGGCTGCGCGACTCGCTCGAGCTCCTGCGCGAGCTCGGCGTCGAGCCCGCGGCGGCTCGCGCCTCGGGCGGGGGCGCGCGCAGTCGCCTGTGGCTCGAGATCGTCGCCTCCGTGCTCGGGCTGCCCCTCGAGCTGACGGCGGTCGAGGAGGGCTCAGCCTACGGTGCCGCCCTGCTCGCCGGGGTGGCCAACGGGGTGTTCGCGAACGCCGCCGAGGCGGTCGCTGCGTGCGTGCGCGTCCGCGAGACCGTCGAGCCGAACGTCGACTGGGCGCCGGTCTACGAGGAGGGATACGCTCGCTTCCGCTCCCTCTATCCCGCTCTCGCGTCCCTGGGCGGCGGAGCCTCACGCCGGGCAAAGCCCGGCTCCGGGCTCGCCTGACGCCGCTGACGGCAGGATGCTGCGCTCGCGACGCTTGGCCGTACCTCTATGTACTGTCCTGCGCGTCGCTCGCTTGCCTCCCTTGCCAGCGACGTCCCAGGAACGCGAGTGATGAGACTGGAGGTCAGATGACGCCGCTGAGCGGAAAGGTCGCGTTGATCACCGGGGCGAGCCGGGGAATCGGCGCCGCCGTCGCCCGCGCTCTGTCCGAGCGCGGGGTGGGCCTCGGGCTCGCGTCGCGCACAGGCGACGACCTCGGGCTCGCGGACTCGGTCGGCCTCCCCTGCGACGTCCGCGACCTCGTGCAGCTCGAGGATGCCGTCGCGCGCACCGTCGGCCGGTTCGGTCGCCTCGACACCCTCGTGTGCAACGCGGGCGTCGGCTCGTACCACTCGTTCCTCGAGACTCCGATCGAGCACGTGCACGAGATGGTCGAGGTCAACCTGATGGGAACGATCTATGCCCTCCGTGCGGCCCTCCCGCACCTGCTGGAGTCGGACGAGGCGGACGTGGTGACGATCGCCTCCGAGGCGGGCCGCCGCGGGCTCCCCGGCGAGGCCGTCTACTGTGCGTCGAAGTTCGGCCAGGTCGGCCTGACGCGTTCGCTGGACCACGAGCTGCGCGAGCACGGCGTTCGCTGCACGAGCGTGTGTCCCGGCGGTGTCGCTACCGATTTCGCGCTCGCCGACGGCTACGGGCGGCCGCCGGGCGTGCTGGCGGGAATGATGTCGGCCGGGGACGTGGCCGACGTGGTCCTGTTCGTACTCACCCGCCCGCGCAAGCTGCGCATTCTCGAGACCGCATTTCGCCCCATGACCGAGCAGAGCTGGGGCTAGGGTCGACATGGCGGTCAAGTGGGGCATCGTCTCGACGGCCGACATCAACCGGAAGGTCATCCCGGGCGCTCAGGCATCCGACAAGGTCGAGCTGATCGCCGTCGCGAGCCGCGACGGCGGCCGGGCCGAGCGCTACGCCGAGGAGTGGGGCATCGAGCGGGCGTACGGCTCGTACGACGCACTGCTCGAGGACCCCGACGTCGAAGCCGTCTACATCTCGCTTCCGAACACGATGCACTGCGAGTGGTCGATCAGGGCCGTGGAGGCGGGCAAGCACGTGCTCTGCGAGAAGCCGATGAGCCGCCACGCGCAGGAGGTCGAGGCCGCCTTCGACGCCGCGGAGCGCGCCGGCCGCCTGCTCATGGAAGCGTTCATGTACCGCCACAACCCGCAGACCCACAGGCTCCGCGAGCTCGTCGCCGACGGCGCGATCGGCGACCTCCGGCTCGTCCGCTCCGCCTTTAGCTACTCGTTGCACGACGCGGAGAACATCCGCCTCCATACCGAGGTCGACGGCGGCAGCCTGATGGACGTGGGCTGCTACTGCGTGAGCGGCTCGCGCCTGCTTGCGGGGGAGCCGGAGCTCGTCTTCGGCCGGCAGCACCTCGGCCCGACCGGTACCGATTGGGTCTTCGCGGGCACGATGGTCTTTCCCGGCGACGTCGTCGCGTTGTTCGACTGCGGAACGTCCTTGCCCGAGCGCGACGAGCTCGAGGCGGTCGGCGCGGAGGGCTCGCTGTTCCTCGACGACCCCTGGCACTGCTACGTGCCGGTGATCGAGCTGCGCCGGGACGGAGGGGTCGAGCGCATCGAGCTCCGGCCCGAGGACTCGTATCGGCTCGAGCTCGAGAACCTCTCGGACGCGATCCGCGGCGAGGCGGAGCTGCTGCTCGGGGCCGAGGACGCGATTGCGCAGGCGCGTGCGATCGAAGCCCTCTCCGGTGCGGCCGAGACGGGCGAGGCTGTTCGGCTCTGAAACCGACTGCCCGAGGTGGTCGTATCCTGGGGTTGAAAGTCTCCTCAAGAAGGAGGTGGCATGCGCATTCGCATACTCGTTTTCAGCGTCGTGGCCGCGCTCGTCGTCGTGGGCCTGACCTCGGCGATGACGGTCCCGAAGCTCAAGGGCACCCTGACCACGGGCACGATCATCCTCAAGAAGGCGAACGGCACGAAGGTCAAGACGCTCAAGGCCGGGAAGTACAGCTTCGTGATCAAGGACTCGGCCACGATTCACAACTTCACGCTCGACGGGCCGGGCTTCGAGGACAAGGTGCTGAGCGGCACGAGCTTCACGGGCACGACCAAGCCCAAGACGCTCAAGCTGAAGAAGGGCTCGTACAAGTACTACTGCACGATCCATCCCGATCTGAAAGGCACGTTCAAGGTCAAGTGAGCTTCGGCGGGAGGCGGCACGAGGGCGTGCCGCCTCCCGCTATCATCGTCCGCGTGACCAGGGGTCGCCTGCTTCTCACGCTTGTCGTCGTGGCGCTCGCCGTCGGCGTTCCGCTGGCGGTCGCCATGCAGTCGAAGACCCTCGTCAAGGTCACCGAGAAGGAGTTCAAGGTGACGCCGGTGCCGGTGAAGGCGCCTCCCGGGTTCGTCAACTTCAAGGTGAAGAACACCGGCGCGCTCAAGCACGAGTTCATCGTGCTCAAGACGAAGGTGGCCGCCGGCAAGCTGCCCGTCAAGAACAACAAGGCCGTGCTGAAGGGCAAGGTCTACGGCAAGATCGCTCCGTTTGCGCCGGGGAAGACCAAGACTCTGATCGTGAAGCTCCCCGCCGGGAAGTACATCCTCCTGTGCAACGTGCCGGCGCACTACAAGGCTGGCCAGCGCGCGGCCTTCACCGTCAAGTAGTAGTAGCGCCCGTCAGGCAATGCCCTCCCGCTGCTGGCGGCTGCAAAGCGTCGCGCTGCCGCGTCCTCAGTCGTGCCCGTATTCGCTGATACGGGCGCTCCCTGCGTCCTTGCATCGCTCGCTTTTCGCGCGCCAGAAGCTGGGCAACATCACCTGACGGGGCGCAGCTCAAGCGGCTCGATCCGGCCGTCCTCGATGCGCCACGCTGCGAGCTCGCCCGTCGGTCGCGAGAGGATCACGTAAGGCCGGCTCGCCCAGAGGCCGACGCTCTCGACGTCCGTGCGCGACGGGCGCGCCGAGTCCGTCGGATGCGAGTGGAAGACGGCCAGCTCGTAGCCCTCGTCCTCGAGGAAGAAGTCCATCGGATCTCCCGGCTCGAGCTCGAAGCGGTATGGACTTGCGGCTGCGTTCCGGCCCGGCAGGTAGCGCTCGGCCACGCCGTCCCGAAGCGCGATCAGGCCGCAGGCCTCGTTGGGCGCCTCGGCCGCAGCGTGCGCTTCCAGCTGCTCCCGGACTGAGTCCGGGATCACCACCAGTGCCCGCGCTCCATCGTCTGCTCGGGATCGGCCGCCTCCCAGAAGTCGGCCGAGAGGTACTTCCAGCCGGCGTCGGCGAGGATGCAGACGACCACGCCACCCTCGTCGAGCTCGGAGGCAACGCGCCCCGCGACATGCACCACCGCCCCGGACGAGATCCCGCCGAAGATACCCTCTTGCTCGAGCAGGTCCCTGACGCCCGTGACCGATTCGGCGTTCGAGACGAGGATCTTGCGGTCGAGCTTGGAGACGTCGAGGATCGGCGGTACGTAACCCTCCTCGAGCGAGCGCAGCCCCATGACCGGGTCGCCCGGCAACGGCTCAGCGGCGGCGACGACGAGATCCGGGAAGCTCTCGCGCAGCCGCTCGCCCGCGCCCATCAGCGTCCCGCCGGTCCCGAGCCCTGCGACCAGGCAGTCGACACGATCGAGCGCCTCGGCGATCTCGGTCCCGGTTCCCTCGTAGTGGGCCCGGACATTGGCGGGGTTCCCGTACTGAAACGGCATGTAGTAGCGCGGCTCGCGCTCGGCCAGCTCGAGGGCCACGCGCACGGCGCCGTTCGAGCCCTCCCCTGCCGGCGAGTCGACGATCTTCGCGCCGTAGAGGCGCAGGAGGCGCTTACGCTCCTCGGTCGCGTTCTCGGGGAGCACGCAGGTGAGCCGGTAGCCGCGGAGCTTCGCGACGAGCGCGAGCGAGATGCCGGTGTTGCCGCTCGTCGGCTCGAGCAGCTCGCGGCCCGGCTCGAGCTCGCCGGCGGCTTCGGCCGCCTCGATCATCGCCCGGGCGACACGGTCCTTGATCGAGCCGGTGGGGTTCTGACCCTCGAGCTTGCCGTACAGGCGGACGCCGTCGGGGGCGATCCGGGGTAGCTCGACCAGAGGCGTCGAGCCGATCAGGTCGAGGATCGAGGGTGCGAGCGCCTTAGACACGTCCTCGCGTTCCTTGGGCGCCGCTGGCAAGGGAGGCAAGCGAGCAACGCGAAGGGCAGTACATCCGAAGTACGACCAAGCGAAGCGAGCGCAGCATCGTGCCGCCAGTGACGTTAGGCGGCGGCGGAGCCGGGCTCCTCACCCCAGGAAGTGCTGCGCACTTCCTGGGGGCCCCGAAGAGTTGCCTCGGCGAGAGCCGCTGCCGGCCAGGGGCGCGAGGCCGCCCGCCATGGCGGGGAGGAGGATGACCTCAGAATCATCGTCTACCGGAGTGTCTAGCCCCTCCAGTGTGCGGATGTCCTCGCGGTCGACGTACACGTTCGCGTACTGGAGCTGCCTCTGGAGCGCTGGAAACCGCGAGGTGAGGTCTTCGAAGAGGTCCCGCACGGTGCCGCCCTCGGCCTGCACCTGCTGCTGACCGCCTGTCTCCGGCCTGAGCGTGGGGGGGATGCGGACGAGGGTCATGCGTGGGCCCTCGTGCCGCCCTGGCAGAACTCGACGTAATCGATGTACTCGGTGATGGTCGGCGACTCGCCGCACACCGGACAGGCCGGATCGCGGCGCAGCTGAACCTCCGTGAACGACGGCGCCAGCGCGTCGAAGAGAAGCAGGCGGCCGACGAGCGGCTCGCCGATGCCGAGCGCGAGCTTGAGCGCCTCGCTCGCCTGGAGCGAGCCGACGATTCCGGGCAGCACTCCCAGGACGCCGCCCTCGGCACAGCTCGGAGCCAGCTCCGGGGGAGGAGGTTGTGGGAAGAGGCAGCGGTAGCACGGTCCCTCGCCTGGCTTGAAGACCGTGACCTGCCCTTCGAAGCGGAAGATCGAGCCGTGCACCACGGGGATGCCGTGCCAGATGGAGGCGTCGTTCAGCAGGTAGCGCGTCGGGAAGTTGTCGGCCCCGTCCAGGATCAGGTCCCAGCCCGCGCCCAGGATGCGGTCGACGTTCTCGGACGTCAGCCGCTCCTTGAAGACCTTCACATCGACGTCCGGGTTGAGAGCCTCGATTGTCTGCTTCGCGGAATCGGCCTTGGACTCTCCCAGCCGTGCGGTCGAGTGGACGATCTGCCGCTGGAGGTTCGTCGCGTCGACGGCGTCGTCGTCGACGATCCCGAGCGTCCCGACTCCGGCCGCGGCCAGATAGAGCGCCGCCGGGGAGCCGAGGCCGCCGGCGCCGATCAGCAGCATCCGCGAGTCGAGGAGCCGCAGTTGCCCCTCCTCGCTCACCTCGGGGATGAGCAGATGGCGCGAGTACCGCTGCCTCTGTGCGGGCCCGAGCGTCCGCGGCAGCTCCGTGGGGTAGCCGTTCCGCTTCCAATCCGTGTAGCCGCCGGCGAGCGAGTAGACCGTGGAGTAGCCGAGCTCCTCAAGGGTCTTGGCAGCGAAGGCCGACCGGTTGCCCGAGGCGCAGTAGAGGACGACCGGATGGTCCCGGTTCGGAACCGCCTGCTCGATTCGCGACTCGAGGTTGCCGCGCGTGACGTGAACCGCCCCGGCGATGTGTCCCTCGTCCCACTCGTCATGCTCGCGGACGTCGACGAGCGCGGGAGGCTGGTCCGAGGCGAGCAGGCGGGCCGTCTCGGAGGCGTCCACCTCCTCGATCTCGGACTTGACCTGCTGCAGGAGCTCGCGGTAGCCGGGCATTGGTTTCAAAAGTGTAGCGACCCCCTCTCGAGTGACCCCTGGGGATAAGGTCGGCTGGATGACCGCCCGCCGCCGCGTCTTCCTGCTCGTCGCTCTCGCCGCGGCCGCTGCCGCCGGTGCCACCGTCGCGGCGACGCTGCTCACCTCGAGCGAGACACCGAGCGGCACGCCGACCACTCCTTTGACCGGCGGGGTCAGGCCCGGCGCTCCGCCGCTCCTGCTGGACCTCGGCGTGCGAACCGATCGCGAGGCGCGGGCCCTTCGCCGGGCGGACGCCCTCTACGACCGCGGCCGGCGCCGCCAGGCCGGGCGCATCTTCGAACGCTGGGACTCTCTCGACGCCAGGGTCGGCGCGGCACTCTCCTCCTGGCCCGAAGGACTCGGACGCCTCGAGACCCTGGCCGTCGAGCATCCGAGGAGTGCGCTCGTCCAGCTTCACCGGGGGCTCGCGCTCTACTGGGTGGGACGACCCGCCGCCGCGCGCGCTGCCTGGCGGCGCGCGAAGATGCTCGACCCCGACTCGAGCTACGCCGTGCGGGCCGGGGACCTCCTGCACCCCGAGCTGCCGATCCCCGGGCTGCCCTTCTTCGTCCCGAGCTTCCCCTCGCCGCGGGGGCTGGCGAGCCTCTCCCCGCCGAGGCAGTTCGCGTTCCTCGCCGCTCGTGCGCGTACCGGGGGGGTCCAGGAGAAGCTTCTCTTCGGCACCGCCCTCCAGCGGCTCGGCCGGCCACGCTCGGCGGAGAAGCAGTTCCTGGCCGCGGCCGCGCTCGCACCGGACGATCCCGACGCACGGGTGGCCGCCGCGGTCGGCCTCTTTGACAAGGATGCACCGGAGCGGGCCTTCGGTCGTCTCGGTCCTCTGACGCGCTCCTTCCCGAAGGCGCCCACGGTGAGATTCCACCTCGGTGTGCTACTTCTGTGGCTCGGGCGGGTCGACGGCGCGAAGCATCAGTTCCGCCTCGCGCGCAACGAGGCACCGTCCTCTCGACTGGGCAGGGAAGCAACGCGGTTCCTCAGGCGTCTGGAAGGCGTTGGGACCAACCGAACAGGAAGATGAGCCGATCGGCCTATGCAGACCAGGGAAATGTGTGCGAGAGTGCCGTCTTCGCTTGGCCAGGTGCAACCGCAGTGACCGAGGAGCCCAGGGGGGACTTGGCGCAGAAGGGGGAGGCCGAAATGGCCGTAGGGGGAGACGAGGAAGCCCGCGCGCTGCTGCTTGCGCGTGAGGAGACGGCCCCACTGGTCGATGGCGGTCCGCTCGACCGGGAGGAGATCGAAGCGGCGCTCGACGAGCTCGAGCTTCCAGCCGCCGACGTCGAGGAGTTGTACGAGGCGCTCGAGACGCTCGAGCTCCAAATCAGCCCCGCACCCGGACCCAACCCGGACGCCGAGGGTACGACGGACGCGCTGGCCCTGTTCCTCAAGGAGATCGGGCGCGTCGAGCTCCTGACCGCTGCCCAGGAGGTCGAGCTGGCGAAGCGGATCGAGCGCGGAGACATGACCGCGAAGACGCAGATGGTCGAGGCGAACCTCCGCCTGGTGGTCTCGATCGCCAAGCGGTACCGAAACCAGGGCCTGCCCTTCCTCGATCTCATTCAGGAAGGCACGATCGGGCTCGTGCGCGCGGTGGAGAAGTTCGACTACCGCCGGGGCTTCAAGTTCTCGACCTACGCCACTTGGTGGATTCGCCAGGCGGTCGCTCGCGCGCTTGCGGACAAGGCCCGCACGATCCGGATGCCGGTCCACGTCGTCGAGAAGCTCAACCGGATGTCCCGCATCGAGCGGGAGCTCCGCGCCTCGCTCGGGCGTGACCCCACCATGCCGGAGGTCGCCAAGGCGGTGGGGCTGCCGCTGCGGGAGGTGGAGCAGATTCGGCGCGCCGCGCAGACGCCCGTCTCGCTCGAGCGACCGGTCGGAGACGACGAGGAATCCGAGCTGGGGGACTTTCTCGAGGACGAAACGACGTCGCGTCCCGACGAGGCCGCCGAGGACACGCTGCGAAACGAGACGCTCGCGCAGGCGCTCGCCACGCTCTCCGAGCGTGAGCGTCGCGTGCTCGAGCTGCGCTACGGCCTGAACGGCGAGCGGCCGCGAACGCTGGACGAGGTGGGCCGGACCTTCAACGTCACCCGCGAGCGGATCCGCCAGATCGAAGGCCAGTGCCTGAGGAAGCTGGCCGCGCTCGCAGGCGAGGGTCTCAGAGACGTCGCCTAACTGGCGCTCCCGCCTCCGCGCACCGGAGCATCAAGGGACTTCCAGGACGAAGCACTAGACTCAGCTCGTGCCCCCCGGGTGGCTCGAGGAGCTCTCCGACTTCCTGCGCATCCCCAGCGTGAGCGCGGATCCGGCGCACGCCGAGGACGTGCGGCGCGCGGGCGAATGGGTCTGCGGGGCGGTGCGGCGTGCGGGCGGCGCGGCCGACCTCGTCGCCGGCGACCGGCACCCGCTCGCGGTGGGCGAGGTGCGCGCCTCGACGGGCGAGGACGTCCCGACCGTCCTCCTGTACGGCCACTTCGACGTGCAGCCGCCGGATCCGCTGGAGCTCTGGGAGAGCCCGCCGTTCGAGCCCATTGTGCGCGACGGCGTGCTCTACGCGCGCGGCGTGGCCGACGACAAGGGTCAGCTCTATTCGCTGCTGAAGGCGGTCGAGGAGCTGGCCGGGGCCGGGGCCCTCCCCGTGCACGTGCGGGTGGTGTGCGACGGCGAGGAGGAGTCCGGAGGCCATTCGATCGGCGACTTCCTCGCTGCAGACGAGCGCGGCGCGAACGCGTGCCTGATCTACGACGGCGGGCTGGTGAAGGCCGGGTTACCGGCCTTCAACGTGGCCACACGGGGGACGATCTACTTCCACGTGCGGGTGCGCACGGGCAAGAGCGACCTGCACTCGGGCATGTACGGTGGCGCGGCGCTTAACGCGCTGCATGCGCTGACACAGATGCTGGCGGCGGTGCTTCCGCGCGACGGGCGCTTGGCCGAGGAACTGCGCGTCGGCGTGATACCGCCCCAGGAGCAGGAGCTCGCAGGCTGGACCGAGCTGCCGGCCGGCGCCGACGAGCTGGCCGCTCGCGGCGCACACCCGGCCGATCCCAGGGCGGCGGAGGAGTTCTACGTCCGCACGCTGGCCGAGCCGTCCCTCGACGTGAACGGGATCGAAGGCGGATCGCCGAACCTGATGAAGACGGTCCTGCCTGTGGAGGCGCACGCGAATGTCTCCATCCGGCTCGCGCCCAGCCAGGATCCGGCACTGATCGCAGAGGCGTTCGAGCGGCTGCTGCGGGAGGCAGCCCCAGCCGGGGCCGACGTGGACGTCCAGGTCTTGACCTCGAGTCCTCCGGTCCTCGTCGACCCGGAGGCGCCGGCAGTCCAGCTCGCGCTCGACGCCGTGGAGCGCGCAGTCGGCACCCGGCCGCTCCTGGTCCGCGCCGGGGGTTCGCTGCCGGTGATGGCGGCCCTGGCCGAGAAGGAGATCCCCACGGTCCTGACGGGGTTCACGCTGCCCGACTGCAACCTGCACGCGCCGAACGAGCGAATGCGGCTCGAAAATGTCGAGCAGGGGATCGCGGCCGCGCGCGAGATCCTGCTCGCCTGGGGCGCCCTTTAGCCGCCCTCGAGCGCCCGACGCAACCAGCGCTCGTCCGGCTCTCCGGAGAGCCCGGCATCCGTGCGATAGACACGGCACGCGAGGACGAAGTCCGTGCGGTCGCCTGCGCCCGGCTCCACGTCCCGTCCCTCCACGCGCACGGTCGGAGAGCCGAGGAAGCGACGGCGCGCGGCGTCCTCAGCGTCGGTGACCCGAATGGGCGCGACCTCCCCTTCGACGCCAGTCTCTGCCATTAGTCGCTCGACCGTCTGGACGGTGTGCTGCCAGTTCGGGCAGCCGTCAAAGTAGAGGATCTCAACGCGCATTATGTACGTCCGGATTCTGCCGAGAACGCATCGCGGCCGGCCGCCGCGAGGACGAGGCCGCCCACCGAGCCGATCACAACGAGCAGGGGGGCGCCCGGCACTCCGAGCAGCGACGCGGTCAAACCGGCGAAGAGGACGAGGCCCGGAAGCGTCCCCGCGACGCGGCCCTCCGGCCGTGGCGGCTCGGCGAGCAGGAAGTAGCCGAGGGCGATCGCTGTCCAGGGCAGAACGTGGCGTGCAAGGACGGCGGCTGCTGCCCACCAGGGCAGAACGCCCGCCGCCGCCCCCGCAAGTGCCACGGCTCCGAGCACGACCCCGTCGGCGACCCCGTCGAGCCAGAGCCCGAGCCGGGTAGTCTCGTCCCGCGCGCGGGCAAGCCGACCGTCGAGCACGTCGGCGGCACAGGCGACGAAGAGCGCCACTGCGAGCAGCCACGGCGGCAGCACGAACATCGCGGGCGCTGCTGCCGCGCGCAGCGTGGACAGGAAGTTTGCGCGACCGAGGCCAGAGAGGGGGCGACCGTCCGGCCGCTCGAGCAGGCCGAGATGCCAGTCGAGCATGAGAACGATCAGCAGCCACCAGGCCGCGCCCGCAGCCGCCAGCGCGGGGTGTCCGGCGAGAGCGATGCCGCCCCAGACGGCGAGGCCCGACGCCCCGAGGGCGACTGTTTGCCGGTGCGCGCGGGCCCGTTCCCGCCGCCGCTCGGAGGCCCGGGCGAACGAGCGGTGCAGGAACCGCACCCACGCGCGTGGCCGGAACCGAGCCGCCCGGAGCTCGACGAGCAGCTCCCTCGCCCAGCGCTCGCCCTCGGTCACCGGCGCGCCACTACCGACGCGTAGCCGAGCGCGCCGTGCTCGACGGCGTCTCGGGCGAGGGCAAGCAGGCTGAAAGCTTGCTCGAGCCCGTCTCCGAGCAGAAGCCGGGTGGCCTGCAGGCGTACCTCCACCTGTTCGAGCAGCTCCGCGAGCGCCCCCTCGTGGCGCTCTGTCTGCTCGATGACGAAGCCGGCAGCGGCGAGCACCGAGGCGACCTCCTCCAGAGGGCGCGCACCCCCGATGCACGCCACCCAGGCCGGCAGCTTCCGCAGCTCCTCCGGCAGCCGCTCGTGGTCGGCGGTGACGTCCGACAAGGCGAGTCGCGCCCCCGGCCTGAGCACGCGTGCAAGCTCGCGGGCCGCCGCCGGCTTGTCCGGGAAGGTGCAGAGGGCGCACTCGCAGAGTGCAGCGTCCACGCTTGCTCCGGCCAACGGCAGCGCCTCCGCGTCTCCGACGACGAAATGCACGCGTCCAACGAGGCCGGCGTCGGCCGCCGCCGCCTCAGCCGCGGCGACGCCCGTGGGCGAGAGATCGACGCCGATGACGTCGCAGCCGGTCTCGCGCGCGAGCTGCAGAGCGCTCGTCCCCGGGCCGCTCGCTACGTCGATCACGGTCGTTCCGGGGCCGACGCCGAGCTCCCCGATCAGTCGCCTGCTCAGAGCAGCGCCGCCTGGATGGAACCCGTCGCCGAGCAGGAACCGGGCCGCGTCGCTCGAGTAGGCGGTCGCGCAGCACGACTTGATCTCGTCGGCCGTCTCGCTCATGCGAGCATCTTCGAGCCGTAGGGTGTCTCGGCGAGCAGCGGTTGCAAGGGCTGCGCGTTCGGGACGACCGGCGCGACACGGGCCCCGGACAGTTGCTCCCGCACCTGCTCGCGGTAGCCGACCGAGTTGTAGGCGCAGAAGGGAATCAGGCGGCCGTCCGGCACGATCTCCGCGACGCAGCACTTCTGGAGCTGGAGGACGTTCAGCGTGTACGCATCCTGGAAATCCTGGACGGCGATCACGAAGGCGTGCTCCTTGACGCCGGAGAGTGTCGCCGTAAGGTCGATGCCGCAGCTCTCGCACGCCAGGAGCGCCTGCTCGGCACCCGGGGTGGCCGACGACGAGAACATCTTCTCGAGCGTGTGGCGGACCTCGAGGTCGGGGACGACCCGGTTGGATGCGTAGTCGAGGTAGTCGTCGATGTCGATCAGGCGGGCGAGCGGAAGCACGGAATCGCCGTCGACGAGCGCGTAGCACATGCTGCGGCAGGTGGGGAAACAGCAGGGGACGGGGACGAAGTCGGAGACGCGGAACCACTCGGGGAGCTGCGCCGAGACGAGCTTCATCACGTCCGCGTTCGTCAACCGCTCGAGCGGGTCGAAGACCAGGTGCCTCCCGGAGTGGGTGACGGGCTGGAACACCACGTTGTTCACGGCAGGGTGGGAGACGCCGAAACGGACAATCTCGCCGACCTCGTGCTCGTTCACGCCCTTCTCGACGGCGGCAACGAGCGTGACGGTGATCCCGTGCTCCGCGCAGTTGTCGAGCGCGCGGTGTTTGTCGTCGCGCAGGTCGGCACCGCGGATCGCCAGGTGGGTCTGGAGTTCGAAGCCGTCGAGCTGGAAGTACATGTGCGCCCCCGCGCCGGCCACTTGCTCGACGAAGCGCCGGTCACGTGCGAGCCGGACCCCGTTCGTGTTCAGCATGACGAAGCGGATCCCGCACTCTTTCGCCAACTCGATGAACGTGATGATCTTGGGATGGATGCTCGGCTCTCCGCCGGAGAACTGGATCACCTCGGGCTCGCCCTCAGCGGCGACGAAGCGGTCGAGCATGAAAGCGACCTGTTCGCGCGTGAGCGAGAAGCCGTCCGGCTGGTGGCCCGAGTCGGCGAAGCAGATCGGGCAGTCGAGGTTGCAGCCGGAGTTCACCTCGATGATCCCGAGGCAGGTGTGCTGCTTGTGCTCGGGGCACAGCCCGCAGTCCAGCGGGCAACCATCCTCGACCTCGGTCTGGAGCTCGAGCGGCAGCGTGCCCGGCTTGTTGTAGCCCTGCTGGGCGATGTAGAGGTCGGCGTCGGAGTAGACGAGCGCCTCGAAGGGACCGTGCTCGGGGCAGCGCTTGCGCATGATCACCCGACCGTCGCGGATGCTCAGCTCGGCGTGGATCACGCGCTTGCAGAGCGGGCAGATCGAGCGGGTCAGCTCGAGGAAGACTTGGTGGCGGTCGGCCCGCTGCATCGCCGGGTTAGATGCGCCGCGAGTGTGCCGCGGAGCGACGCTGGGCCTCGGCCGCAACCGCCTGGAGCGAAGCGCGCACCGTCTCCTCCCAGACCTCGGCAACGCGGTTCCCCCACCAGCGGCCGATCCCCCAGAGGTCGGCGCCGAGCTGGCCTTGCCAGGTCAGCTCGGTCCCGGCCGAGACGGAGGCCAGCCGAAAGGACTCCGCGACGTGTGGCACGGGGCCGCGCACCAACCGGAAGTCGATACGGCCTGGGCGCTCGAAGCGGACGGTCTCGACGGTGGTCGCCACGAGACGACCCACTCGAGTGAAGTGCGCGGCCAGGACCATGTCCGTGCCGCGCTCCCACACCTGCAGCTTCTCCTCCAGCGCACGAGGCGTTCGCCCGAGGTAGGGCTCCGAGATCACGTCGAAGACCACCTCCGGAGGTGCCTCGATCGTCCAGGTCGCGGGGCCGAGCGGGAGCAGCGCGCGCCCGATCCCCAGGTCCAGCGTCAGCGCCCCTCGAACGACGAGCTCGTAGGCGCCGGAAGCCCCTCCGATCAGCGCACCAGCGAGAAGTAGACGACGCACCGGGAAAACCTATGCGCACCGACCGGGGTGGTGGCGACATCGAACCGGTAGATGAAGGCTGGATGGCTGGGATTGCTCATCGGCTCCGCCCTTCTCTTGGCCGGATGCGGCGGATCGCAGCACACGGGCCGGGGATCGGGCTCGAGCACGTCCACTAGCGAGACTGATGGGCAGCTCGACGCACTCGCGAGCGGCTGGAAGACCGACTTCGGACGCCATACGGTGCCGCTGAGCGCCTTCCAGGGCGGCGGCCCGGGCAAGGACGGCATCCCGGCGCTCGACCACCCGCGCTTCGGCCGCGTCGCCGCGATCGACTTCTTGAAGCCCCAGGAGCCGGTGATCGAGCTCGTCGTCAAGGGGGACGCCCGTGCCTACCCGCTTCAGATCCTGATCTGGCACGAGATCGCGGACGATCGGGTCGGGGGCGTCCCCGTGGCCGTCACCTTCTGCCCGCTCTGCAACACGGCGATCGTCTTCGACCGCCGCGTCCGCGGGCGGACGCTCAGCTTCGGTACGACTGGGAACCTGCGCAACTCCGACCTCGTGATGTACGACCGCCAGACCGAGTCCTGGTGGCAGCAGCTCGGCGGCGCGGCCGTCGTCGGTCGCTACGCCGGCACCCATCTGAGGCAACTCCCGGCGCGGATCGTCTCTTGGCGCGATTTCGCGCGCCGGTACCCCAAGGGGCTCGTCCTCACGAGGAACACCGGCTTCAACCGGGCCTACGGCGAGAACCCCTACACAGGCTACGACGATGTCGGATCTCCGCCCTTCTTCCCCACCGCCCACCAGGATGATAAGCGGCTGCCGCCGAAGGAGCGCGTCGTCTTCGTCGAGATCGGGGGCAAGGCGGCGGCGGTGCCCTTCTCGGTGCTGGCGAGCAAGCGCGAGGTGCGCTTCGAGCTCGCCGGTCATGCGCTCGTCACCCACTTCCGCGGTGAGGCTGCCTCGGCGCTCGACCAGGTGGATATCTCGCAGGGCCGCCGTGTCGGCACCGCCGAGGTGCTCGACGAGCAGGGCCGCCTTGTTCCCTTCTCCGAGCCGTTCTGGTTCGCGGTGGCCGCCTTTCAACCGGACGTCGTTCTCGAGCGAGGCTAGTTCTAGCGGTACGGGTGCGACGAAAACGTCCAAGCGACAGCCGCCACGCTGTACCCGGCCTGGGCGAAGGCGATGGCAAAGTGGTACCCGGGGGGCGCGGCCGCCGGCGTGGCATGCCCGTACATCGTGATGCGCCTATTGGTCCTGCCCCCGCTCTTGAAGTCGAATGGGTGTCCATCGAGCCAGAGCTCCCCGTCCACGATCGGTGCCCGTGCATCGATCTCTGCGACGATCCCCGGCGTGGGCGACTCGACGCTCGCTCCGGGATCCGGGAAGAGGATCCGTATCGCCAGCGGGTCGCCGATCTCGACGCGCCACGCTTCACGCGCGAACCGCAGCGGCACGGCGTACACCTCCCGGCGCTTGCCCGCGCCGACCGCGACGGCGGCGACGGCGACGCCGCCTCCAAGCGGCTGCGAGAACGCGATTCGCGCCCGGCTGCCGAAGCGTCCAGCCTCGTGCTGGAGGCGCGCCGCAGAGCGGCCACGGAAGCGATCCAGGCTCGGGCCGAGCTGCCGCCGACTCCGTCCGGAAAGAAGCATCCACATCCCGGCGGCGTCGCCGTCGTGCGCCGCACGGACGAAGTGTCGAAGGGTGGGCCCAGGGGGAATCCGAAACTCGGGAGGAATGGGCGTTTGACCTGTGCCGGTGGTCGGGGGCTTCGTCGAGGGGCCTCCGCAGCCCGTGGCGAGCAAGACTGCGGCAAGGGGGAGCAGGACGCGGAGCCGCCTCATATCTCGATTCGCTAGGAGCCTCTGTAGATCGACGAAGCGGGGTACGCGGCCCGCCACGCGAGCCAGTAGGGGAAGACCGAAGGCAGGCGGACGAGTATCCGGCCGGCCTCCGGTCCGGACAGAGCCCGCCCGCTCGTGGGCGACCACGTCGAGCCGGTCTCCCGGTCGATGAGCTTGCCTTTTACGAACCGGAAGGTCAGCGTGCGTCGATCGACGCGGCGGGAGAACGCCGAGGCCCAGACCGCGTCGCTGTCGTACGTGACGAGGATTGGTCGACTGGCCACGATGTCGTCGATTGCGCCACGCCGGACGAGCAGCGCGTCCGGGTAGGCCATGGCCATGCCCGCGACCACGATCCCGAGCACGCGCGTGTTGTCCGCAAGACCGCCGACTCGCTCCGGGAACCGCAGCTGAACCTTTGTCACCCATCCCTGGTAGGGATCGTACGACGCGTTCTCACCCCGCACGTCCGAGTACTCGTACGGATGCGTGAATCGGCTGGCGAAGGCGTCACGGCTGATCGAGAGCACGCTCGTCTGCGGATGCTGTGAGCGCCATTGCGCCCAGGTCTCGACCACGATCGGGACGCGTTGCAGGGTGAGGAACATCCCGGTCCGCGTGACTCCTCGGGCCAGCAGGAGGTTCCAGAACGATCCAGTCTCACGGTCGGTGAGCACGCGACTCGCGCCCACGATCGCGCCGGCCACGGAGAAGGTGAGGTCGTGGCTGCCCAGCGTCCGCTCGAAGGCCGCCACGGTGCCTGCGAAGGGATCGAGAACGACCGCGACGGGAAGGTCGCCGACGACGTCGTCGACGACTCCGTGCAGGGAGAGGAGCTCCATCGGGTAGGCGCGCCACTCGCCGGCCCGCTCAAGGCCGGCGACGAGGCTCGTCGCCGGCAGCAGACGGCTGGCCGTCGCAGGCGTGTCGAAAACGGGCCGATCGACGGCTGCGCGAAATGATGTGGGGACCCGTGACCTCTGCGAGCCTCCTGACCCTCCTCCCGACGATGCGGCCAGGGCCACGGCGAAACCGAGCGCAGCAAGAATCAGTGCTGCGTACCTCATACCCCCTCTGATGCTCGGGGCCGAGAGAGCGATTCCCGGTTAGGCGCCAGCAGGAGATCGGCGCCAGGATCCCGAGCAGATTCTGCTTTCAGGCCCAAAGTCGAGCTTCATGGCTCGTACCGTCAGAGACAGTTAAGGAACCGCTAATCCACTCGCAAGAAACTGCGCCATAGGGTGCGCTCGAGGCTCAGAAAGGGGGTTCCATGTCGATCAGGACCAAGCTGCTCCTAGCGACGGGCGCGGCGCTGGCGCTCGCGCTCGGCGCGATTCTGCCGGCTGCGCTCGCGGACAGCCCAGGCGGGACGTACCGGGTGACGCTCGTGAACTTGACCAACGGCCAGCCGTTCTCGCCCCCGGTCGCCGCGACGCACCAGAAGTCGATGAGCATGTTCAGCGTCGGGGCGCTCGCCACAGACGAGCTCGCGGCGATCGCTGAGGACGGCAACGAAGCGCTCATGGCCGCGCTGTTCAACGCCTCGGGCAAGGTGACCGACGTCGTCGACGTCGGGCGGCCGCTAACGGCAAGCGGGAAGACCGTCGGCTCGTTCACCGACACGGCGACCTTCGACATCGTCGGGGCGCCGGGCGACCGCTTCTCTCTCGCCACGATGCTGATCTGCACGAACGACGGCTTCCTGGGGCTCGACTCGGTCAAGCTGCCGAAGGAGGGATCGGAGGTCTTCCTCCTGAACGGCTACGACGCAGGCCGGGAGGAAAACACCGAGCGGAGCGTCGACATCGTCGACCCGTGCAGCGGTCTCAATCCGCCTTTTTCCCTGGCGGGTGATCCGAACGGGAACGTGGACGCCGCGGTCGCGTCGATTCCTGCCGAACCCATTCACCATCACCCCGGGATTGCCGGCACGGGCGACCTCTCCGTAGCGAATCACGGCTGGGACGATCCCGTCGCGCGGGTGACGATCGAGCGTATCGGCTAGGACGATAGGAGCGAGGCCGGCGCCGAGCCGGCCTCGCTGCTCTACCGGCCTCGTTCCCACACTTCAAGGGCAGAGCGGATCTTCATGCGCGCCCGGTGGACGCGGCTCTTGGCAGCGGCCACGGAGATGCCCAGAACGTCGGCCACCTCGTGGTTCGAGAGCCCCGCGAGGTCCCGCAGCACGAGTGGCGTGCGGTATTCGATGGGAAGCTCGGCGATGCGGGCGAGCAGGAAGCTCCGCAGCTCGATATCGGCTGCCTCTTCCTGCGGAGCCGCCTCGCGCCTCTCGTCGAGCTCGGTGGTCGGGAGTCTCTTGCGGCGGCGGCGTTGGAGTGCCTCGTTCACGGCGATGCGGTACAGCCAGGTGAAGATCGCCGAACGGCCACGGAAGAGGCCGAGGCTTCTCCACGCCTGTACGAAGACGTCCTGTGTGGCCTCCTCGACATCCCGTTCGTCCTCGAGCAGGCGCAGCAGCACCGACCGAACGCGTCGCTCGTAGCAGCGCACGAACTCGGCGAAGGCGTCGAAGTCGCCGTTGCGCGCCAGCGCGAGGAGCCGGGCGTCGTCCTGTCTCATCGCGGAATGGTACGGCCCGAATCCGTGACCGGGTTGGGTGCATCAAAGAGAACATGACCCTCGACCGGCTGTGGAACGGGAGCTGCGAGGAGACCGGGCAGCATCTCTCGGAGCATCTCGACGAGGAGCTGCGTTGGCTGCGAAGGCTGCGCGTCTCGCGGCACCTCGCCCGCTGCGAGCTCTGCCGCGCAGTCCTCCTCTCGCTCACCCGTACCGTGGAGCAGCTCCGCATCCTCGGCCGGCTCGATCCTCCCTCCCCAACCGTGGCGGATGCGGTGCTGATCCGCATCCGCCACGAGGAAGCAGGCGGATGAGCCAGAAGAGGGCCAAGCGGGCCCGGCAGTCTCAAAGTGGGGCAGCGCCGCCGCCAGCGCGGCGCCACTGGTGGAACTCGGTCTGGATCTGGGTTGCGGTCGGGGCGGCCGTCGTCGCGGCGGTGGTCGGCGGCACACTCGCCGCGCGCAGCGGCGGCCGAGAGCCCGCACTCGTCCACCAGAGCTCTTCGCGGTCCATTCAGCTCTCCGGGAAGAGCCCGATCACCGGCCGCGAGGTCAGGCTCGCCGCATATCGCGGCAGGCCGGTCGTGCTCAACATCTGGGCGTCGTGGTGCACGGGCTGCCGTCAGGAGGCCAGGGACCTGGCGGCGTTCGCGCGCGCGCACCCGGAGGCGCAGCTGATCGGCCTCGACACGCAGGACTTGGACAGCGATGCGCGCGCCTTCTACCACGAGTTCGGGTGGACGCACCCCAGCATCCGCGACCCGAGCGGCGAGATCGCCGCTCAACTCGGCCTCCAGGGTCTGCCGACGACGCTCTTCCTCGACCGGCAGCACCGCATCGTGTCGAGAATCATCGGCGCGAGCAACGAAGCCGGTTTCGCGCAGGGTCTGAGGGCGGCCGAGCACCCGTCCTGATGATCCATTTCGGGCCCGGCGCCCTCCTGGCTGCGTTCGCCGCCGGTTTCGTCTCGTTCTCCTCGCCGTGCGTCTTCCCGCTCGTTCCCGGCTACCTCTCCTTCGTCTCCGGCGTCGGCTTCGACCAGCTCGGCGCCAGACCGCGCCGCGTCGCCGTGACGACGGCCGCCTTCGTGGTCGGCTTCGGCGCCATGTTTGTCGCGCTCGGTGCCGGCATCGGCTGGTTCGGCAACGCCCTGTTGACGAATCGACGTCCGCTCGAGATCGCCGCCGGGGTCTTCATCGCACTGGCCGGTCTCACCTACATGGGGCTGCCGCTACCGCGGGCACTGCTCGCCGAGCGGCGGCTCGGGCAGCGAAGCGGTCGTAAGAACGTCGTGACCGCCGGCCTGGCAGGGGTCGCCTTCGCGATCGGCTGGACGCCGTGCTTGGGGCCGACGCTGGCCGCGATCCTCGCCCTGGCCGCGGGCGGTAGCGCACCGCAGGGCGCCA
>WNGB01003045.1_pt1 | contig 26636 bp, 28 predicted proteins | sample 5400681 | NCBI WGS metagenome assembly WNGB01 (sample SAMN13153367, study PRJNA577476) | soil metagenome | isolation source: 115 cm soil or saprolite under grassland replicate 2 | place: USA:California | collected 2016-06-15
CCGTCGCGCAGGGGCGACTGGTACATCGGCAGGAGCCAGATGCAGTCGATCCCGAGCCACTGCAGATAGTCGAGCTTCTCGCTCAGCCCGCGGAAGTCGCCGGCGCCGTCGTCGTTGCCGTCGAAGAAGCCGCGGACGTGGATCTCGTAGAAGACCGCGCGCTTGAACCACAGCGGGTCCGACTCGAACCAGTGCCCCGGCTCAGACATGCGCGAGCCTCCCTTTACAGTGCCTGGCACTGGTAAGGCTGCTCACGGCGTCTCCACCCGCAGGACGTGCGACTTGCCCGGGCCCAGGCGGACGAAGTTGCGGCCGATCCGCCAGTGGAAGCTCCCGCCGTCGAGAAGCTCCGTGACCGCATAGGCAGGCGGCAAGCCGAGCGACGCGGGCACGACGACGACGCCCTCGTGCTCGGCGAGCGGGTCGAGATTCACGCACACGATCACCACATTGCCCCCTCGGCGCCGTGCGTAAGCGATCAGGTGCTCGCTCTCGGTCTCGAGGAAATCCAGGCCCTCGAGCCACTGCAGCGCGGGGTTCTCGCGCCGCATCAGGTTGAGCCTCTTGACGAGCGGCAGGAGCGGCCCGTCGAGCACCCGCTCCTTCACCTCGTATTTCTCCGAGCTCAGGTACTCCTCGCTGCCCGGCCGCAGCGGCACGTTCTCGACGTGCTCGTATCCGGAGTAGATCCCGTAGCTCGGCGAGAGCGTGGCCGCCAGCACGAGCCTCGCCTCGAACGCGGGCCGGCCGCCGCGCTGGAGGTACTCGTGGAGGATGTCCGGCGTGTTGACGAAGAAGTTCGGACGGAAGAACTCGGGGAGAATCGACCGGGTGAGCTCGGTCATGTACTCGACGATCTCCGCCTTCGTGTTCTTCCAGGTGAAGTAGGTGTAGGACTGGCTGAAGCCCGCCTTCGCGAGCGCCGCCATCATCGCGGGGCGTGTGAACGCCTCCGCCAAGAACACGACCTCCGCGTCGATGCCGCGCACCTCCTGGATCAGCCACTCCCAGAACGGCAGCGGCTTCGTGTGCGGATTGTCCACCCGGAAGACCTTCACCCCCCGGCCGACCCAGTGGAGGACGACGTCGCGCAGCGCCGCCCAAAGCTCCTCCCAGTCGGGGCTCTCGAAGTTGACGTTGTAGATGTCCTGGTAGCGCTTGGGCGGATTCTCGGCGTACTTGAGCGTGCCGTCCGGGCGGCGGTGAAACCACTCGGGATGTTCGATCAGCCATGGATGGTCCGGCGAGCACTGGATCGCGAAGTCGAGCGCCACCTCGAGCCCGAACTCGCGTGCGCCCGCGACGAGCCGGTCGAACTCCTCCTCGGTGCCGAGGTCGGGGTGGATCGCCGTGTGCCCGCCCTCTTCGCTACCGATTGCCCACGGACTCCCCGGATCGCCGGCAGCAGCCGTCAGCGCGTTGTTGCGCCCCTTCCGGTTCGTGTGCCCGATCGGGTGAATCGGCGGGAAGTAGAGGACGTCGAAGCCCAGGTCGGCCAGCTCGGGCAGCACGCGCTCGACCCCGGCGAAGCCCCCCCACGATCGCGGGAACAGCTCGTACCAGGAGCCGAACCGCGCCCGTTCGCGATCGACGTCCACCTCCAGGGATCTGACGAGCTGGGTCGTCTCGGAGCGGTCCTCCTCGGTGGACGCGCGCCCCGCCTGCACGTCCAGCTCGGGGACCTTCAGCAGCGCCGCGCCTTCCTGTAGCTCGCTCGTGAGGTCCATCTGCCCTGCCTCGACCTTCCGCCGCAGCTCCTCCCGCCACGACTCGAAGCGGTCGACCCAGGCCTGCACGGTGAACTCCCAACGCCCGCACGCGTCGACGGGGAACGATCCGGTCCAGCGGTCGGGCTCGGTCAGCCGCATCGACGCCTCCTGCCACGCCGCCGAGCCCGGCGCGCGGTAGAGCACCGCCGCGCCGAGCGCCTCGTGGCCGTCGCGGAAGATCGTCGCCCAGACCTCGACCTCGTCGCCGACGGAGCGCTTGACCGGGTAGCGGCCACAGTCGAGCTGGGGCCAGACGTCCTCGATCTGGATACGGGGCGGCCTGGTCTGGGGAAGAGGCATCGCGTACGGTCAGCTTTCAGCGAACGGCGGGCCTGAAACCGTATGCGGATTCCGAGATCGAGCGGTGTGCTGCTGCACGTGTCCTCCCTTCCGGGAGGACGGCTCGGCCGCGAGGCCTACCGGTTCGTCGACTGGCTGGTCGATGCGGGGCAGTCATGGTGGGCGCAGCTGCCGCTCGGGCCGCCCGACTCCGCGGGTTCGCCCTACGCCTCTTCCTCCGCGTTCGCGGCCCATTCCGGCTACCTCGAGCGACCGGGCGCGCGGGTGACGACGGACGAGATCGAGGCCTTCGTCGCCCGCGAGTCCTTCTGGATCGGCGACTGGGCCGCGTTCGCCGGGCGGGGCGCGATCGCCGACCAGGTCCGCTTCGACCGTGAATGGGGCGCGCTGCGGCGATACGCGGGCGACCGGGGGGTCCGGCTCCTCGGCGACGCGCCGATCTACGTCGCCCAGGACGGCGCGGACGTCACCGCCCATCCGGAGCTCTTCCAGAAGGGGCTGGTCGCAGGCGCTCCGCCGGACAGGCTCAGCGCGGTCGGGCAGCACTGGGGCAACCCGCTCTACGACTGGAGCGCGCTCAGGGCCGAGGGCTACCGCTGGTGGATCGAACGCTTCCGGCGCACGTTCGAGCTCGTCGACGTCGCCCGGATCGACCACTTCCGCGGCTTCGTGGCCTACTGGGCGGTGCCCGAGCGGAACAAGACGGCGAAAAACGGACATTGGCGCCGCGGCCCCGGCGCGGACCTCTTCAACGCCGCCGAAGCTGCGCTCGGGCCTCTGCCGCTCGTCGCCGAGGATCTCGGCGTGATCACGCGCAGGGTGGAGGAGCTCCGCGACCGGCTCGGGATCCCGGGGATGGTGGTGATGCAGTTCGCCTACGGCGGCCCGCGCTCGAACTCGCACCGGCTCGAGAACCACCGCCGGCACAGCGTCGTCTACGTCGCCACGCACGACTGCGACACGGCGCTCGGCTGGTGGAGCACGCTCTCCCCCCGCGCGCGCCGGGCGATCGGACTGCCGGGAGTCGAGCCGCACTGGGAGCTGACCGAGGCAGCTTTTTCGTCCCGGGCCGATCTCGCGATCGTGCAGGCGCAGGACGTGCTCGGGCTCGGCAGCCAAGCGCGAATGAACCTTCCCGGGACGAGCGAGGGAAACTGGCAGTGGCGCCTGCGACCGGGGCAGCTGACGAAGCAGCTCGCGGCGAGGCTGCGGGAGGCAACAGCCGCGGCCTGCCGCCTCCCGGGCCGCATGTAGCGGCAGATCGGCGTTTACCGTCAAGACACCGGACGCTCACCGAACCGGTGCGAGGACGGCCACTACGCTGGCCGAAGAAGAGAGCGATGAGATCGAGACCGAGGCCGCTGCTGTGCGAGCTGCACGCCCACACCACGTGGAGCGACGGCGACCTGACCATCGCGGAGCTCGTCGACCTCTACGGGCGCAGCGGGTTCGACGTCCTTGCCGTCACCGACCATGCGATCCGCGCCGACGATCCCTGGCCGAACCGTCAGGCGGTGCGGAGCGACGACTTTCCCCGGTATCTGACAGCGGTCGAGTCCGAGGCGCGGCGCGCACGGTCCCTGTACGACCTGCTCGTTTTGCCGGGGCTCGAGCTGACGTACGAGGATGCCGAGCCGCGGCAGGCCGCCCACGCCGTGGCCGTCGGCCTTCGGGAGCACGTCAGCCTCGACGGCGGTCTCGAGCAGGCGCTCGTCGACGCGAGAGCGAGCGGCGCCGCGCTGATCGCGGCCCATCCGTACGAGCCGTCGGCGGCTCCCGACGCGCTGCGGACGACCGCGCGCTGGACCGCCGACCTCGACGAGTTGGCTCCACTGGTCGATCGGTTCGAGCTCGTCAACCGGCGGGAGCTGTTCGGCTGGGTGGCAGCGGCCGGTCTGCCCGCGGTGGCGACGGGGGACTTCCACGCGCCACAGGACCTTGGAGGCTGGAAGACACTGCTTCCGTGTCTGCCCCAGGAGGAGGCCGTGATCGCGCACCTGCGCTCGGGCCTGCCCGCCTACCTCGTCGACCTTGCGGAGCCTGCTCTCCTCCAAGTGGCCGCTTAACTTCCCGGCCTTCGCGACGGAGGCCGGCTCACTACCAGCACCCTCCCGTATCCCGCTCAGAGGCCTCGCGACGGTCTTCGGGCTTGCTGCCTTCACCGTCGCCGCGGTCTACGGCCGCCACTCGCTCGCCGCCGCGCCGGCGAAGCTTCATGACCTGCATCCGGTGCCGGTCGCGCTGGCGGCTGCGGCCCTCCTGGTCACCCTCGCCGCCTCGGCCGGGGCCTGGCGCTGCGCTCTCGCCGCGGGGGGCGCTGAGGTCCGTTTCCGAGAGGCCTGGGGCTGTTACGGGCTGGGATCGCTGGCGAACGCCGTCCTGCCGGCGCGGCTCGGCGAAGCGGTCCGGATCGGCCTCTTCGCAGGCCGGCTCGGGCGGGTCGACCGCCGCTGGCTGAGCGGAGGCGCCTGCCTGGCGGTCGCGGCAGCCCGCGGCGTCGTCTACGCGGTGACCTGCGCGGCCGCAGCGGCCGCCGGGCTCCTCCCCGGCTGGACGCTCGCAGCGCCGCTGGTGGCCGCGGTCGCAATCACCGGAGCTCTCGTGATCATCCGGACACGCGCCCCGGGGCGAGCGGCCACACTCGGCCTGGCCGCCTCGCTCCGACCTCGGGCCGGGGCAACGCTCCTCGGCTGGGTATCGGTGGCCGCGGGCTGCCGGCTCGCGGGAGCGGTTGCCGTGCTGCATGCGCTCGACGTGTCGAGGCCCTTCGCGGCAGCTGTCGTCGGGCTCGCGGCGCTGGCGGTCGGAAGCACGATCCCGCTCGGACCGGGCGGCGCGGGCGTCGCCGGCGTGGGCATGGTGCTGGCGCTCGCACAACTCGGCGTCGCTCCGTCGAAAGCCGTCGCGGCGGCCATGGCCTTCCATGCGCTCGAGACTCTGGCGAGCCTGGTCTTCGGATCGAGCGGCTGGGTTGCCCTCCGCACCGCCGGCAAGCCCGTAGCGCCGGAAGTACCGGCGCGTCGCTACCTCTCGACCGGCTCGAACTTGTAGCCGACCCCGTAGCGGGTCTGGATAAACGTGTGCGCGGAGGCGCGTTTGTCGAGCTTCTCCCGCAGCTTCTTGACGAAGACGTCGACGGTGCGGTCGCGATGCGTTTCCCGCCGCCCCCAGAGCCGCTGCAGCAGCTCGTCGCGCGTCACCACCTTGCCCTGCTCGAGCGCGAGCGCGTAGAGCAGCCGAAACTCGGTCGGCGTCAGGTCGGCGCTCTCGCCGTTGACGTACGCCTGCACCTCACGCGGGTCGATGCGCAGCTCCTCGACCTCGATCGCCTCGCCGCGCGGAGCCTCCTGCGGCCGCACGCCCCGCCGCGCGGCTGCCCGCACGCGCGCTACCAGCTCCTTCATCGAGAACGGCTTGACGAGATAGTCGTCGGCTCCGATCTCGAGCGCGTGCACGCGGTCGTGCTCCGTGCCGCGGGCGCTGACGACGACGATCGGCGTGCCGATCCCCTCGGCGCGCGCGGTCTCGATCACGCTCCAGCCGTCGCGCTCGGGCAGCATCAGGTCGAGCACGCAGACGTCCGGCTGCTCGTAGCGCAGTCGCGCGAGGCCCTGCTCCCCCTTGGCGACGACCAGCGGCTCGAAGCCCTCGGCCGCGAGATGCGCGGCCATGCCCTCCGCGATCACCTCGTCGTCCTCGATGATCAGGACCTTCGGCATATGCCGGCGAGCTTAGCGGGGCGGAGTTGAGAGCGCCCGGACGGGTATCGGCCGCCACTCGCGCCCGCCGCACATCGGACAGCGGTCCGGGGCGCGGAGGGCGACGACGCCGTAACCGCAGCGCACACACGCCCGGTCGAACGCCGAAGACGGATGCCGCCCGCCCGCGAAGACGGGCGGCTGCTGAACGAACACCATTGACCCCAACGGTAGGGCGGCGGCCGGCCTCGGCGCGGTGAAGGCGGGGAGAAGAGACGGTGCCCGCAGCTGGAGAACATTTGGTGAAGCCGCCGAAGCCAGAGGGCCGCTGACTACGATCCCACGGTGAAAACGACGCTCGAACGGGAGCTGAAGCTGGAGGCCGACCCGGGCTTCACCCTGCCCGATCTGGGCGGGAAGCCGCTGGCGCCGCGCACCTTCACCTCCACGTACTACGACACGCCGGCGCGCAGGCTCCTCCGCTCGGGGATCACGCTGCGGCGGCGGGTCGAGAACCGCGCCGGTGTCTGGCAGCTGAAGCTTCCCTCCGAGGACGGGCGGTACGAGCTCGAGCAGAAGGGTGGGCCGAGCCGCCCGCCGGACGTCCTCCTCGAGCTGCTGCCGGCGGTGCTGCGTGGAGACGCCGCCCTCGAGCCGGTGGCGAAGTTGCGGACGAAGCGCGACGGCGTCGCCGTTACCGACGGCGAGGACCGGGTCGAGGTCGTGCTCGACAAGGTGGCCGTGCTCGACGGCGCCCGCACCGTCTCGTCCTTCGTGGAGCTCGAAGCGGAGGCGGTGGCGGGGAACGGGGCGCCGCTCGCCGCGATCGGCAAGTCGCTGCGCAAGGCCGGCGCGCGCCGTGGGGACGGCCGCTCGAAGCTGCAGCGCGTGCTCTCGGAGCCGGCGCCGGATCCGGACGCGGAGACCACCGATCCGGCAACGAGACTGCGCCGGCTGCTGGTCGAGCAGTACGAGGAGATCGTGGCAAACGATCCCGGCGTGCGGCTCGGCGAGGACCCCGAGGCCCTGCACCAGCTTCGCGTGGCGACCCGCAGGTCACGAGCGCTCCTCCGGGCGGCGCGGGGCCTCGTCTCTCCCGAGTGGGCCGAGCCGCTGCGTGGGGAGCTCGCCTGGCTGGGCGGTCTCCTCGGCCCGGTGCGTGACCTGGACGTTCTGCTCGAGCATCTCGACAGCGAGGCTGCAACCCTGGAGGGCGACGACGCGCGGGCATTCAGGCGGCTGCGGTCACGCCTGGTCAGCGAGCGCGAGAACGCGCGCGCCGCGCTGCTGGAGGCGATGTCGGACGAGCGGTACTTCCGGCTGCTCGACGCCCTCGAGCGCGCAGACCAGGCGCCGGACACCGCCAGCACGGTTTCGCTGCCGGAGATCGCCGCCAAGGCCTTCGGCAAGCTGCGCAAGGCGGCGAAGGCGCTTCCCAAGCACCCCTCCGACGACGAGTTGCATCGCGTCCGCATCGAGACGAAGCGTGCCCGCTATGCGGCGGAGCTGGGCGAGCCCGCACTGAAGAAGGCGGGGACACGCTTCGTCACGCGCGCCAAGGTTCTCCAGGACGTGATCGGCGACCATCAGGACGCCGTCGTCGCCGAGGAGCGCATCCGCGAGCTCGCCCTGCGCGGCGGAAGTCGCACGGCCCTGGCCGCCGGCCGGCTGATCGAGCGGCAGCGGGCTCGCAAGCAGGCCGCCCGGCGCGCCTATCCTGCCGCGTGGCGCAATCTCGACAAGGCCGGCAGCTCCGCGTTCTCGTGAGCGAGGCCGTCGTGCGCGCCGCCGGCGGCGTCGTCGCGCGGGGTCGCCCAGGTGCGCTCGAGGTCGTCCTCGTGCACCGACCGAAGTACGACGACTGGACGCTGCCGAAGGGCAAGGCCAAGCTCGGCGAGAGCGACGAGGCGTGCGCGCTCCGCGAGGTCGCAGAGGAGACGGGCCTCAGGTGCGAGCTCGAGACCGAGCTCCCGAGCACGTCGTACCACGACTCGCTCGGTCGCGCCAAGATCGTTCGCTACTGGCTGATGCGCCCGGACAGGGACGAGCTACGCCCCACCGACGAGGTCGACGACGCCCGCTGGCTGACGCTCGAGGACGCGCTCGATCAGCTCAGCTACGAGCACGACCGGGACGTGCTCCGCTCGCTGCGGGAGGTCTGAGCGTGCGCGCGCTGCTCGTGCGGCACGCCAGCGCCGGCGAGCGCGACGAGTGGACGGACGACGACCGCCTCCGCCCGCTCGACAAGAAGGGCCGGCGCCAGGCGAAGGCTCTCGCCGGCACGCTCGAGGAGCTCGGCGCGACGCGTCTGCTCTCGAGCCCGTACGTCCGTTGCGTGCAGACTCTCGAGCCGGCGGCCGCGCGGCTCGGGCTCGCCATCGAGGAGCGCGACGAGCTGGCCGAGGGTGCTTCCGCCGACGAGGTCAAGGCACTGCTCGGCGAGCTCGGCGGCTCGGTGCCGGCAATCTCGACTCACGGCGACGTGATCGAGAATCTTCTCGGCCCGCAGCGAAAGTGCAAGAAGGGCGCGGTCTGGGTGCTCGAGGCGAGCGGCGGAGACGTGCGCTCCGAGCGCTACCTGCCGCCGGCCTGAGCACTCGGGAACAGGCCGTCCAGCAGCTCCAGCGCGAGGCCCTCCCGTAGCCCGCCTCGCCCGACCTCGAGCGCGACGCCGAACAGCTCCTGGAGCTCGGCGACGATGGCCGCGCCTGCAGGCAGCGCATGGGCTCGCCAGACGTCGATTCCGTGACGGGCGGCAATCGTTCGGGCCGAGTCCTTCCGGAGCACGCGGAACGCGTCCTTCAGCTCCTCGCGGCCAAGCGACCGTCCGACGAGCTTCCTCAGGGCGCGGGCCGTGCCGCCCACGGCTATCGCCTCGCCGGGCAGCGGAGGAGTAATTCGTGCGAGCGCAGCCCGTGCCTCGGCGCGCAAATCGGCTACCTCCGCCTTCCCCGGCGGGTTGCCGCACGGGATGCGGGCGCAGAGGCGAAGCGAGCCGAGATCGACGGAGCGGAGCCAGGCCGGGCCTCCCGACGCCGTTCCGACGGCGATCTGCGTAGAGCCGCCGCCGATGTCGCACACGGCGACCGCCCCCGAGGGCGGCGCCGTCAGGAGTGCTCCGTCGAACGCGAGGCGGGCTTCCTCGTCACGGGTCAGGACGCGGACGGGGACGCCGGCCGCACGCGAGAGCATGTGCACGAGCTGGTCCGCGTTCTTCGCCTGCCGTCCGGGCGAGGCGACCACGATGTCCAGGCTAACGGCGCCCGCGGCGCGGGCCTCGGCCGCGAACCCGCCCACGCACTCGGTCGCCTCGGCAAGCTTCGCCGCCGAGACGGCGCCAAAGCGCTCCACGTCGGCCCCTAGCCCGACTGCGCGCTTTCCGCGCGCGACGCACGTCAAGCCCGCGGGTGCGCTCGCGGCGACGAGCAGACGGATCGTGTTCGATCCGACGTCGATGACTGCGACATTCATTGCGACCGCATTCTCGCCGCCTGCCCGGCTGTCAAGCGGGGAGCGACTGGTGAAGAGGCGGTGAACGGTCATGTCGCCCTCCTGGCCCGCCGGCGCCGCCGCGCGGATCGCATCAGCGAGGTCTGGCCCGAGCGAGGCTGCTCGCCCTTCTTCGGAGTGCGCCGCTTCCAGACCCCGTCCGGCTGGAGCTCCCAGGCGGTCCCGTCTTCGAGCAGCGCGTCGAGGGCTGCCCCGAGACGCTGCTGCAGCCGCGCGTCCTGGACGGGCGCGACGGCTTCGAGCCGGTGGTCGAGGTTGCGGGGCAGGAGGTCGGCGCTGCCGACGAAGTACCTGCGGTCGCCACGGGCTTCGAAGTGGAAGACGCGGCTGTGCTCGAGGAAGCGGCCGAGCACGCTCCGGACGCGGATGTTCTCGCTCAGGCCCTTCACCCCGGGGCGGACTGCGCAGATGCTCCGGATGATCAGGTCGATCTTCGCCCCGGCCTGTGACGCCAGATACAGCTCGTCGATGATCGCCGGGTCGCTGAGGTTGTTGACCTTCAGGCGGATCCGTGCGTGCTTCTTCGCCGCCGCGGCGTGCGCCACTCGCCGGATTTCCTCGATCACGCGCTCCCGAAGGTTGAAGGGGGCGACGAGCAGCTTGCGGAACTGCTCCGGCCGGCCGAAGCCGGTGACGTAGTTGAACAGGTTGGCGACGTCCTCGGCGATCTCGGGGTCTGCCGTGAAGAGGCCGAAGTCCTCGTAAGCCCTGGCGGTGATCGAGTGGTAGTTGCCCGTGCCGATATGGACGTACCGGCGGAGGCCTCCGGACTCGCGGCGCACGACCAGCGTCGCCTTGGCGTGGATCTTCAGGTTCGGGAAGCCGTAGACGACGTGGACGCCGGCGCGCTCGAGCGCCTGCGACCAGACGATGTTGCGGCGCTCGTCGAACCGGGCCTTCAGCTCCACCAGGCAGACGCTTTGCTTGCCGTTCTCCGCCGCTTCGATCATTGCCGGCACGAGCGGCGTCTCGTCACTCGTGCGGTACACCGTTGCCTTGAGGGCGATCACGTCCGGATCAGTCGCAGCGGTGCGGACGAACGCCTCGAAGCTGGTCGCGAACGAGTCGTACGGGTGATGGACGAGGACGTCGGCCTTCGCGATCTCTGCGAACATCACCCCGGGCCCGGCGGCGAAGCGCGGGTGCGTGACGGGCACCCACGGGTCGTCCTTCAGCTCCGGCCGGTCCAGCTGCGCGAGTTGCATCGCGTCCGCGAGGTCGAGCAGGCCGCGGACGAGGTAGATCTGGTCGTCCGCGACGCCGAGGCCGCGCTTCAGGCGCTCGAGCATCGCGGCCGAGGTCGAGGACGAGACTTCGACCCGGACGATGTCGCCGAAGCGGCGCCTGCGCAGCTCGAGCTGGACGGCTTCGAGCAGGTCGTCTGCCTCGTCCGAGACTTCGAAGTCCGCGTCGCGCGTCAGCCGGAAGACTGTCCGCTCGCTGATCTCCATCTGAGGGAAGAGCGACGCCAGGAAATGGGCGATCACGTCCTCGAGCGGGATGAACAGGCCGCGGCCGCCGACCTCGAAGAACCGGGGCAGCCCCTCGGGCACCTTGACACGCGCCAGGCGCTCTTCGCCGCTCTCGGGATCCCGCACGAAGACGCCGAGACTGAGCGAGAGGGCCGAGATGTACGGGAACGGCTGACCCGGGCCGACGGCCAGCGGCGTCAGCACCGCATAGACATCCTGGTGGAAGCGGGCCGCGAGCTCGACGAGCTCCTCCTCGGTGCAGTCCTCGACGCGGCCGAGCACGATCCCCTCCTTCGCCAGCGCGGGGACGAGCTCACGGTTCCAGAGGCGCACCTGGCGCTCGCTGAGCTCCTCGACCCGCTTGCGGATCTCGACCAGCACGGCGCGCGGGGAGCGGCCGTCGTCCGAGCGGACGTTCAGGCCCGAGGCAGCCTGGTCGAGCAATCCCGCCACCCGGACGGCGAAGAACTCGTCCAGGTGCGAGGAGAAGAAGGCACAGTACTTGACCCGCTCGAGCAGGGGCAGGCTCGTGTCGAACGCCTGCTCGAGGACGCGCAGGCTCCAGTCCAGGCGCGAGAACTCGCGGTTCAGAAGCCTCTCGGCCGCCTTCGGCCGCCGTGTGCCGGCCACTACCGGTGACCGCCGCCGCAGACACGGCCCACCCGGCCGGCTGCAAACGCTTCGCATCTCGGCGTCCTCAGTCGCGCCCATATGACTTGCATATGGACGCTCCCTGCGTCCTTGAGCTGCTCGGTTTTCGCTCGGCCGGCCATGACCGTGCCTGCGGCGGAGGTCACTTGGCCTGCGCCTCGAGCTTGTAGCCGACCCCGTGGCGTGTGTGGATGAACGCGTGTGTGGGCGCCGGCCGATCGATCTTGTCGCGGAGCTTGCGAACGAAGACGTCGACCGTACGGTCGCGGTAGCGCTGGCGGCGGCCCCAGATCCGCTGCATCAGCTCCTCGCGGGTGACGACGCGGCCCTGCTCGAGGGCGAGCGCATGCAGCAGCCGGAATTCGGTGGGCGTCAGACCGGCGCTGTGCCCGTCCACGTACGCCTGGACGTTGGCCGGGTCGATCACGAGCTCCTCGATCTCGATGCGCTCGCCGCGGTCGGGGGACTGGGCACGCACCCCGCGGCGGACGGCCGCGCGGACGCGCGCGACCAGCTCGCCCATCGAGAACGGCTTGACGAGGTAGTCGTCGGCGCCGAGCTCGAGGGCGCGGATCCGGTCACCCTCCGTGCCGCGGGCGCTGACGACGACGATCGGCGTGCCGATGCCCTCGTTCCGGACCGTCTCGATCAGCTCCCAGCCGTCGAGGCCCGGGAGCATGAGGTCGAGCACGCACGCGTCCGGCCGCTCGTAGCGGAGCCGGGCGAGGCCGACCTCGCCCTGCTCGACGAGCAACGGATCGAAGCCTGCGAGCGCCAGGTGGCTCGCCATACCCCGACCGATAACCTCGTCGTCCTCGACGATGAGCACCTTGGCCATACGTCACTGTCATGATCGTTGCGAGGGCACGACCCGCGGGTGCCATGCCAGTGAAGATTCGGTGAACAGGTGGTGATCCGCCGCTTCCTGAGCGGGAGCCGTGCCCGCGACCTCGAAGCGTACGACATGGCCGTCGAGGCAGCCCGGGGCCGGTTCCTGGTCGAGGAGAGCCCGGAAATCGTGCTCGTCCTCGACGAGGACGACGTCGTCGTCGCCTCGAGCCGCCGTGCTCGCGACTCGCTCGCCGCCGTGGTCGAGGGAGAGCCGGTGCCTCCCGAGCTCCTGCACGAGGACGCCGCCCGCGTCCCGGTGGTGATCCCGTACCAGGTCGACGGCCGAACGGAGCGCCTCGTCTACCTGAGCAGCCGCTCGGGTGAGCTCGCCGCCTACGAGGAGCTGCGTGCCGGCTTCACCGCCGCCGTCTCGCACGAGCTGCGCACGCCGCTCGCGCGTCTCCTCGTCATGCTCGAGACGGCGGAGCTGCCGGGCGCCGACACCCGGGCCGTGATCGCTCAGGCTCGGGCCGAGGTCGGCCAGATCGGCGAGCTGATCGACGACGTGCTCTTCCTGAGCGAGCTCGAGACCGGGCGCGAGGTGGTCTCGCTGGGAACGACCCCCGCCTGCCCCGTGCTGCGCGACGTCGTCGCCGAGGCGGGCGACCGCGCCTCGCGGGCGGGCATCCGGCTCGTGCTCAAGTGCGACGACCTGATCGAGATCCCCGTCCGGCCGCGGATGCTGCGCGTCGTCGCTACGAACCTGCTCGAGAACGCACTCCGCTACGCGGGTGAGGGGACAACCTTCACCCTCGCCGCGCGCCGGGAGGGCGGCCGCGTGCTGATCGCCGGCTCGGACGACGGGCCGGGAGTCGGCGCCGATGACCTCCCACGGCTGTTCGAGCGCTTCTACCGCGCCGACCGCGCCCGTTCGTCGCGCGGCACGGGCCTCGGTCTCGCGATCGTCAAGCACATTGCGGTCTCGGCCGGCGGGTCGGTCGAGGCATCCGAGACTCCGGGCGGTGGGCTCACGGTCACCAGCTTCTTCCCGGCCTGACCAGGAGAGTTTGGCCGAACGTTCCCCGCTCGTTCACCGCTCCGCTGCCCACGACCGCGGCGCGACGACGCACACTCCCACTGTGGAGACCCAGCACGCGGAGGCCGGCCTGTTCTTCCTCCTGACAGGTGAAGAGTGCCTGGCTCTCGTGCGCGTCCTCCGGGTCGTCGAGGACAACTGGTGGCTGGACGAGCGTGAGCGTGCTCTCCTCGAGCGGCTCGAATGCTATGAGCCGGCCGCCGTCCTGCCGGCGGCCTAGCAACCCGGAACACCACGTGCGGGGGCGTCTTCGGGGGAGGGCGCCCCTTCGCGTTGGCCGGAATCGCTCAGGAGGCGTTTCGCACATGCCGAAGAAAAATGGAGGTTCATGGTGCACCGCCGTCGCTTCCTGGCCGCCTACGTGCTGCTTGCGCTCGGGCTCGCAGCGAGCTCGACCGCGACGGTGAGCCTCGCGTCGAAGCACCGGCCCGGCCCACTCGCACCGGGAGCCGTGGCGCTCGTGGAGACGTTCCTCAGCTCGATCCAGCAGGGCGACCTGACGACAGCCTGCCGCCTCTTCTCCGCCTTTCCCGCCTGCGACCCGACGGTCACGCCCCCGCCGCTCCAGGAGTTCAAGGTGTTCCCGGCCGAGCTCGCCGTCGACGGCGTCGACGTACCTGCGACGCTGAACAACGAGTACGCGCTCTTCGCGGTCTCCGAGCACGTCGGCCGCTACCGAATCGTCGACATCGTCGCCGACCCGGCCCTCTTCAGCGCAGCGTCGCTGCCGCCCGCCGCTTAGAACTCGAATCGAAATGAGGAGGTCACCCGCGCGTAGACTCGGTGCGTGAGAGTGGGCGCGCACGGCGACATCTTCGACCGAGCGAGTGTGCGTATCGAACCGTGGGGCGAAGGGGACCTTCCGCTTCTTCAGAAGTGCCTCGGCGACCCGGCGATGATGGAGCACCTCGGCGGCCCCATGAGCGCCGAGAAGATCGTCGAGCGCCAGCAGCGTTACGAGCGGCTGCCCGCCACCGGCAAGGGCCGGATGTTCAAGATGGTCGAGGCCGCAACGGGCGAGAGCGTCGGCTCGGTCGGCTACTGGGAGCGCGAGTCGAGCGAAGGGCAGGTGTACGAGACGGGCTGGCTCGTGTTGCCGGCCTTCCAGGGAAGCGGCGTCGCGACGAGCGCGACCGCACAGGTGATCGAACGGGCGAGGGCGGAAGGGAAGCATCGGTACCTCTACGCGTATCCGTCGGTCGACAATGCGCCCTCGAACGCGATCTGCCGCAAGCTCGGCTTCACGCTCATCCGCGTGAGCGAGTACGAGTACCCGAAGGACAGCGGCAACATCCTCCGCTGCAACGACTGGCGTCTCGACCTCTTCGCAGACGGCTGAGCGCTGAGCCGCTGGTAGCATCCGATCGAAGTAGGGACCCGCACTCAGCTGACGAATGCCGACGGCATCCGTCGTCGAACTGAGAGGGGTGCCGATGGCTGTCTCGCCGTGGATGGTTTCCGACGAGCTGTGGGAGCTGGCCGAGCCGCTGTTGCCGAGGACGCAACGGCGCTTCCGCTATCCGGGTCGCAAGCGGCTCGATGACCGGGCCGCGTTACAGGGGATCTTGTTTGTGTGCACACGCGGATCGCGCGGCGGCATCTGCCGCTGGAACTCGGCTTCGGGTCCGGCTCGACCTGCTACCGGCGGATGGTGGAGTGGCAGGAGGCCGGCGTGTGGGAGAAGCTGCATGCGCTGATGCTCACGAGGCTCCGTGCGGCCGGGGAGATCGTGTGGTCGCAAGCGGTCGCCGACTCCAGCCACGTGCAGGCGAACGGGCCCGAGCCCGGTTGATAGAGCCAGATCCGGGTCGAAGCATCATCTCTTGGTCGACGCGACCGGGATCCCGCTCGCCTGGACGGTCACGGGCGGCAACCGCAACGACGTAACCCAGCTCGTCCCGCTCCTCGAGCGCATCCCTCCGGTGCGCGGCAAGCCCGGCCGGCCGCGGCGGAGGCCGAAGCGCGTCACTGCCGACCGCGGCTATGACCACGACAAGTACCGCCGCGAGCTGCGCCGGCGCGGCGTCCGCTCAGAGATCGCGCGGCGCAAGACCGAGCACGGCTCCGGCTCGGCCGCGTCCGCTGGGTTGTAGAGCGCACCTTCGCCTGGCTGCACCACTTCAAGCGGCTGCTCATACGCTACGACCGCCGCCACGAGATTCACGAAGCCTTCCTCGCAATCGGCTGCTGCCTCGTCTGCTTCAGGAGGCTTCGGCGCTCATTGTGATTCGAGCTCTTAGGACGGGCTAGAAACGCGGCGGGCGCCCCAGAAAGGGCGCCCGCACACCAGCACCGGAGCGGGAGGTGCTAGCCCTGGACCTTCTTCAGCGTCTTCTCGGCCGCCACGAGCACGACCTTCGGGATCGGGACGAAGAGGAGCCTCGGCCCGAGCTTCTGACCCGTGGTCAGGGCGTAGAAGACGAACTTGCGGAGCTCGGCCGCCTTGCTCGAGTTCGTCGGCAAGATCACGTACGAGAAGGTGCAGATCGGATACGCCAGCGGGTTGCCCTTCGGCGGGTTGACGATGTGCATCTCGTTGTTGGCCCGGACGGTCTTGACAAGCGATGCCGCGGCAGCGATCGCGCGCAGGCCCGGCGTGACGAACTTGCCGTCGCGGTTCTGCACCGAAGCGAACTGGATCTTGTTCGCGAGTGCATAGGCGATGTCGGCGTAGCCGATGCCGCCTGCCGTGTTCTTCACGACGCCCGCGACACCCGAGCTACCGCGGCCGCCTACACCGGCCGGCCAGTTCACCTGGGTCGAGGTTCCGACCTTGGACTTGAACTCCGCGCTGACGCTCGAGAGGTAGTCCGCGAAGTTGTAGGTCGTACCCGAGCCGTCGGACCGCCAGACCGGCGTGATCTTCGTGTCCGGCAGGTTGACCTTCGGGTTGATCCGCTTGATCGCAGGGGCGTTCCACTGCGTGATCTTCCCGAGGTAGATGTTCGCGATGATCGTCCCGGTCAGCTTCAGGTTGTTCGGGACACCCGACAGGTTGTACATGACCGACGTCGAGGACAGCACCCACGGGATCTGGACGCAGCCCTTGCACGCGGCGAACTGGTCGGGCGTCAGCGGAGCGTCGCTCGCGCCGAAGTCGACCGTGCGGGCCGTGATCGCGGCGATGCCGCCGCCGGAGCCGATCGGGTTGTAGTTGATCTTCGTGCCCGTCTTCGACTCGTAGTCCTTCTGCCACTGCGAGATCAGCGGGAAGGGGAACGTCGCGCCCGCACCGGTGAGCGTGCCCTCCTTCTTCGCCGAGCCGCCGGCAAGCGCAGCCGTGGTCGCGACAAGCGCAGTGACCGCGAGCATGGCGATTGACAGAACCTTGTTCTTCATGCCTCCCTCTCTTCTCCTCCGGTGTTGTTGTGCCAACGGCGCCAGTGTTGCCGCCGTGTGAACAGGCGTGGGCACCCGGCCGGTGAACCTGTGGTGAAAGGGTTGTGAACGCTCGCTCGCTAGCCGCGTTCGAGCTTGCGCCGGCTGCGGGCGAGCGCGGCGCGCGAGAGCAGGCTCACGACCAGCACGAAGGTGATCAGCACGAAGGCGGCCGCCCACGCCTGGTCGTTCAGGTGCGGATCCGGCGCCTCCGAGTATTCGAAGATGATCACCGGGATCGAGGCCATCGCCGAGTTGGGATCTCCGGAGATCCAGTCCCCGAACAGCGAGCTGGTGAACAGGAGCGGCGCCGTCTCGCCGGCTGCGCGGGCGACGGCAAGCGTCGTCCCCGTCAGGATCCCGCTGAACGTCGTCGGCAGGATCACGCCCATGATCGTCCGCCACTTGCTCACCCCGAGCGCGAGGCTGCCCTCGCGGAGGTAATTGGGGACGAGCGCGAGGATTTCCTGGGTCGCACGCGAGATCAGCGGCAACATGATGATCGCGAGCGACAGCGCACCGATGAAACCGTTCTGACCCCGGCCGACGACCAAAAGCACGTAGAGGAAGATGCCGATCACGATCGACGGGAAGCCGTTCAGAACGTCGAGCGTCAGCTTGATCCCGCGCGCGATACGCTGGTCGGCGAACTCGCTGACGTAGATCGCGGCCAGCACGCCCACCGGCAGTGCCATCGCCGCCGCCATCCCGACGAGGATCAGGCTACCGACGAAGGCGTGCGCGATCCCGCCGCCGCTCTCGCCGAACGTGACGGGCGTCTTCGTGAACAGGTCGAGATCGAGCCCCGGGATCCCCTTGACCAGCACGGAGATCGTGACGATGGCGAGCACGGCGACTGCGACGGCGGAGGAGAGCAGCCAGACGCCCTCGACCGCGCGGTTGACGCGCTTGCGACGACGGACCCGCCCGCCGGCTGAGAGGAGCCCCTGCTGCGAGGACATCAGCTGCCGCCGGTCTTTTCCAGCTCGAAGCGGTTGACGATCACCTGCGCCGCGAGGTTCGTCAGGAGCGCGAAGGCGAGCAGGACGACTGCCAGGTAGACGATCGAGGCCAGGTGGATGTTGGTCGCCGCGGCCTGGTACTGGGCGGCGATCCGGCTGGCCAGAGTGTCGCCGGACGCGAACAGCGAGGTCGGGACGTTCGTGAGCCCGCCGATCACCTGCGTGACCGCGACCGCCTCCCCGACCGCGCGGCCCATTCCGAGCAGGACGGCGGCGACGACCCCGCCGCGCGTGTAGGGAAAGATCACCCCGCGGACCATCTCCCAGCGGGTCAGCCCGAGCCCGTATGCACCCTCCCTCAACTCGGGCGGCACGCTCTTGAACAGCTCGCGGCTGATGCTCGCCGTGATCGGGACGATCATGATCGTCAGGATCAGGATCGCCGTGAACATGTCACCGCCGCCGGGGGCAGGCTCACCGAACAGCGGGATGAAGCCGAGCGTGCTGTGCAGGAACGGCTCGACGTGATCGTGCAGAAAGGGGCTGAGCACGAAGATGCCCCAGAGCCCGAGCACGACGCTCGGGACGGCGGCAAGCATCTCGACCAGCGAGCCGACCACGCCGCGCACAGCAGGCGGTGCGAGCTCGGTCAGGAAGAGCGCGATCGCGATCGCGAGCGGCGCGGCGATCAGCACGGCCGCGAACGAGGTCACCGCCGTCCCGTAGAGGAAGTCGAGCGCGCCGAACTTGCTGGTGACCGGGTCCCAGGTCTGGTGCCAGACGAACGAGATCCCGAACTCCTGGATCGCCGGCCAGGCCCCGTAGACGCCCCGGTACCCGATCAGCCCGACGAGCACGATCGACCCGAAGCCGGCCAGGGCGGTGAGCAGGTGCAGCGCGGTGTCGCCGATGCGGTCGCCCAGGCGCCGCCGAGAGGCGAGCGCGTGCGGCAGCAGCTCGGAGCCCGGCACGTCCATGCGCGGGGAGCTTTACAGTCCCCGCAGGGCGGCGGAACCCGCTTCACCACCTCTACACCACACGTTCACATCCCCTAGACCCGGAGCCTGAAAGCGATGAGCGACACTCCTCACGTGTCCGCCGAGGTCGCAGCGATCGACGTCGCGTCGAGCCTGAAACGCGACGACGCGCCCGTGGCCAAGCGCGAGGTCGTGTTCGGGATCGACGACCTCAGCGTCGCGTACGGCACGAACGTCGCGGTCAAGGACGTCAACCTCGACGTCTACCGCAATCTGATCACGGCGGTGATCGGCCCTTCCGGCTGCGGGAAGAGCACTTTCATCCGCTGCCTGAACCGGATGAACGACCTGATCCCGGGGGTCAAGGTCGGCGGCACGATCTCCTACCACGGCGAGGATCTGTACGGGCCGGACGCCGACCCGGTCGAGGTGCGACGGCGCATCGGCATGGTCTTCCAGAAGCCGAACCCCTTCCCGAAGTCGATCTACGACAACGTCGCGTTCGCGCCGAAGGTGCTCGGGATGAAGGGCAGCCTCGACGAGCGGGTCGAGCGCGCGCTGAAGGGCGCCGCGCTCTGGGACGAGGTCAAGGACCGCCTGAAGCGCAGCGCGCTCTCGCTCTCCGGCGGACAGCAGCAACGCCTTTGCATCGCGCGGGCGCTCGCCGTCGAGCCGGAGGTGATCCTGCTCGACGAGCCGGCGTCTGCGTTGGACCCGATCTCGACGGCGGCAATCGAGGACCTGATGCACGAGCTGAAGAAGGACTACACGCTCGTGATCGTCACGCACAACATGCAGCAGGCCGCACGCGTCGCCGACATGACGGCGTTCTTCACCCTCGAGGTCGCCGAGAACGACCGGTACGGGATCCTGGTCGAGTACGAGGAGACAGCGACGATCTTCACGCACCCCGGGGACAAGCGGACCGAGGACTACGTCACGGGTCGCTTTGGCTGAGATGCGCGTCAGCTTCCACGAGGAGCTCGCCGAGCTGGAGGGCGAGCTTCAAACCGAGAGCGACCTCGTGCTCCGCTCGCTTCGCGCCGCGCTCTCGGCGCTCGGACGCGGAGATCCCGAGCTCGCCGACGAGGTGATCGCCTTCGACGACGACGTCGACCGCTACTACCTGTCGATCGAGCAGGGCATCGAGAGCCTGCTCGCGCGCCAGACGCCGGTCGCAGGCGACCTCCGCCTCGTCCTCGCGATCCTGCACAACAACCTCCACCTCGAGCGGATGGCCGACTACTGCGTGACGATCGCGAAGCTGGTCAAGCTGACGCACGACCTTCCGGGTGATCCGACACTGATCGAGGAGTTCGAGGAGATGGGGTCTCGCGCCGAGGAGATGATCCGCGTCGCAGTCGACTCGTTCGCGGCCCGCGACCTCGCACGCGCGGAGACGCTCGTCGACCTGGACGAGCTCATCGACCGCGCAAACCGCCACGCGCTGGAGCACGTGTTCGCGATCGTCGGCGCCGACGCGCGCAAGTGGGGGCTGCGCATGCTGATCGTCTCGCGCTGCCTCGAGCGGATCGGCGACCACGCCGTCGACATCGGGGAGCAAACCGCGTACCTGGTCACGGGCGAGTTTCGCGAGTTCACGGACTCCGGCCGGCCTGGCGTCGTGGGCGTCTGAGCCCTCCTGGCGTCCGTCGCGACGAGCGAGCTAGCATCCGGGGATGAAGCTCCGCGGACGACGAGGATGACCCTGTGAGGGTGACCTTCCACGAGGAGCTCGAGGAGCTCGAACGCTCCCTCCAGGAGGAGGGCGAACTCGTCGTCCGCTCGGTGCAAGCCGGGACCCGTGCGCTCACGGAGCAGGACTTCGAGCTCGCCGACGAGGTGATCGCCTTCGACGACGAGGTGGATGCGGCTTACTTCGCTATCCAGGAGGGGGTCCAGTCCCTCCTCGCGCGGCAAACGCCCGTCGCCACGGATCTCCGTCTCGTGCTCGCGATGCTGCATGTCAACCTGCATCTCGAGCGCATGGCCGACTATTGCGTCACCGTTGCCAAGCTGACGAAGCTTGCTGCTGGCGCGCCCGCCGATCATCGGATCGTCGCCAGCCTCGCCGAGATGGGAGTGCGCGCGGAGGAGATGACCCGGGTCGCCCTCCGCTCCCTCGAGCACCGCGATCTCGCCAGGGCGGAAGCGCTCGTCCGTCTCGACGAGCTGATCGACCGCGCGAACCGGCGCACGGTGGAGCACGTCCTCGAGCTGGGCGCGGAGCAGCGCGAGTGGGGGCTGCGTATGCTCGTCGTCTCGCGCTGTCTCGAGCGGATCGGCGACCACGCCGTCGACATCGGCGAGCAGACCGCCTACCTCGTCACCGGCGAGTTCCGCGAGTTCACGGACGCGTCGCACCCTGAAGAGCTGGGCTAGCCTCGCCGCGCTGCTCGTGGTCGCGCTTGCCGGCGGGGCGCCGGTGGAAGCCGCGGCAGAGGCGCCCGCGGTCGCGCGGTTCGCGGTCGCCGGCGACATCGCGATGGTCGCCGGGCCGGCGGAGTCGTACTTCCGGGCGGTCAGCCTCGACCTCACCGGCGACGTCGTGCTCGGCAACCTCGAAGGGACGCTGACGGAGCGCGGCTCCTCGAAATGCGGCGCCGGCAGCTCGACCTGCTTCTCGTTCCGGGCGCCGATCACCTACGCGCCGCTGCTCCGGCAGGCCGGGTTCACGGTGATGAACCTCGCCAACAACCACGCGCTCGACTACGGCGCGGTCGGGCAGGCCGACACAGTCGCGGCCGTCCGGAAGGCAGGGCTGCTGACGACCGGCCGGCCCGGCGAGATTGCCTACCTGAACGTGCGCGGCGTTCGCGTCGCGGTGCTCGGGTTCGCACCGTACCCGTGGGCGCAGTCGATGCTGAATCTTCCGGCCGCCCAGCGCCTCGTCCGCAAGGCGGACGTGTGGGCGAACATCGTCGTCGTGACGATGCACGCGGGCGCCGAGGGGTCCGACCACCAGCACGTCAGGGCGGGCACGGAGTGGTTCCTCGGCGAGAACCGCGGGAACTCGATCGCCTTCGCGCACGCTGTCGTGCGCGCCGGCGCCGATCTCGTCGCGGGTAGCGGCCCGCACGTCCTGCGCGGGATGGAGTGGTACCGCGGCCGGCTGATCGCCTACTCGCTGGGCAACTTGGTCGGGTACCACACGCTCTCGACCGCCGGCGTGACGGGCGTGACCGGGATCCTCCAGGTCACGCTCGCGCAGAACGGCTCCTGGGTTGCCGGCGACCTCGTCCCGCTGACACTGGCGCCTGCCGGCATCCCCCGCCCCGACCCGGCCGAGGCCGCGTACGGGATCGTTCGGAGCCTCTCGAAGCAGGACTTCGGCACGCGGGCGATGCTCGTGTCGCGCGCGGGCGTGCTGCGACCGCCTGCCTCTCGTTAGCCCAGCGCTTCTTTGAGGGCCCGGCGGACGAGGACGGTGGCGAGGTAGCGCCGGTACTCAGCGCTTCCCTGCGTGTCGCTCGCGGGGCTCGTACCCTCCGCCGCCTGCTCGGCGGCCGCGGCCGGGTCGCCCCCGTCGGCCAGCGCCTGCTCGACCGCCACGGCACGCAGCGGCGTCGCCCCCATGCTCGTCAGCGCCACGCGGGCTCCTCCGTCGGCCCGCACTGCCGCGACCCCGACCGTTGCCCAGTCCTGAGCGCGGCGGTGGAACTTGAGATACGACCAGCCGCCCGCAAGCGTCGGTACGCGAATCTCGGTGAGCATGTCCTGCGGGCCGAGTGCGGTGTCGAAAACGCCGCGGAAGAAGTCGCCGGCGGCCACCGTTCGCTCCCCGTCGGGACCGCGCACGACGAGCTCTGCCTCGAGCGCGAGCAGCACAGCCGGCATGTCGGACGCGGGATCGCCGTGAGCGATCGAGCCGCCGATCGTCCCGCGGTGACGGACCTGCGGGTCGCCGATCAGCGACGCCGTGTGCGCGACGATCCCACAGCCCTTCTGGAGCACCGGGTTGCCCGCGACGTCGTGGTGGCGGGTCAGCGCACCGATCGCCAGCCGCCCGTCGTCCTCGCGGACATACGAGAGGTCGCGAAGGCGGCCGACGTCGACGAGCAGCGACGGCCGAGCGACGCGCAGCCGCATCAGCGGCAGCAGCGAGTGGCCGCCGGCGAGCAGCTTCGCTCCGTCGGAAGAGCCGAGCAGCTCGACCGCCCGGTCGACCGAGTCGGCGACCTCGTACTCGAAGCGGTCGGGGATCATCGTGCCGCCTCCGAGATCGCCCGCCATACCCGCTCGGGCGTTGCAGGCATCGGCAGGTCTTCGATGCCGTACGGCGCCAGTGCGTCCACGACGGCGTTCATCACCGCCGCCGGCGACGCGATCGCGCCGGTCTCTCCGACACCCTTCACGCCGAGCGGGTTCGACGGGCTCGGCGTCTCCGTGCGGTCGAGCTCGAACGACGGCAGCTCGGCCGCAGAGGGGACGAGGTAGTTGACGAGCGAGCCGGTGAGGAGGTTTCCGTCCTCGTCGTAGATCGCTTCCTCGAACAACGCCTGTGCGACGCCCTGGGCGATGCCGCCGTGCACCTGGCCGTCGACGACCTGCGGGTTGATCACGGTGCCAACGTCGTCGACGGCGATGTAACGGACGAGATCCGCGGCGCCGGTCTCGGTGTCGACCTCGACGACGGCGAGGTGCGCGCCGGCCGGCCAGGAGAAGTTCGGCGGGTCGTAGACGTGGGTCGCCTCGAGACCGGGCTCCATCCCGTCCGGAAGGTTGTGCGCCGTCCAGGCCGCGAACGCCGCCTCCGGCACGGTCATCCCCTGCTCCGGGCTGCCCTTGACGCTGAACCGGCCCTCGGCGTAGTCGAGGTCCTCCTCGTTCGCCTCGAGCTGGTGCGCGACGATCGCGCGCGCCTTGTCGATCACCTGGTCGGCGGCGTGGTAGAGGGCAACGCCTCCAACCGCAAGGCTCCGGCTGCCGTACGTGCCCAGCCCGAGCTGGGTGACCGCGGTGTCGCCGTGCAGTACCTCGACCGCCTCGGGAGCAATGCCGAGCCGGTCGGCGACGATCTGCGACCACGTCGTCACGTGGCTCTGGCCATGCGGGGAGGTCCCCGTCAGCACCTGAACTGTGCCGGTCGGCAGGCAGCGGATCGTCGCCGCCTCCCAGCCGCCGGCGCCCAGGCCGAGGCTTCCGACAATGCGCGACGGTCCGACCCCGCACATCTCGATGTAGGTCGAGAGGCCAAGCCCGAGCTGTTTGGGGTCGCCGCGCTCGCGCCGCGCAGATTGCTCGGCGCGTAGCTCGTCGTACCGCGCCGCTTCGAGCGCCCGGTCAAGCGCGGCATGGAAGTCGCCGGAGTCGACCACGAGGCCCGACGCCAGCGTCGCCGGAAACTCGCCGATGAAGTTGAGGCGCCGCACCTCCGCCGGGTCCTTGCCCAGCTGCCGCGCGAGCGCGTCCACAGCCCGTTCGATCGCGTACGTCGCTTCCGGACGCCCCGCCCCGCGATAGGCGTCTGTCGGCGTGGTGTTCGTGAAAACGCCCGTGCAGGTGAAGTCGTAGGCCTCGATTCCGTAGGAGCCGCCATAGAGCCAGGCGCCGAGGAGCGGGATTCCCGGTGTGAGGAGCTGCAGGTACGCGCCCATCGAGGCGGTCAGCTTCGTCCGAACGGCCGTGATCTTCCCCTCGGCGGTCGCCGCCAGCTCGATCTCCTGGATCACGTCACGGCCGTGGATGGTCGCCTGGCAGTTCTCGCTGCGCTCCTCGATCCACTTGACCGGGCGCCCGAGCTTGCGGGCGAGCGCGAGCGCGAGCTGCTCCTCGGCGTAGACGTTCAGCTTGGAGCCGAAGCCGCCGCCGACATCGGGGGCGATCACCCGCACCTTCGCCTCCGAGATTCCGAGCGTCATCGCCAGCAGCGTCCGCAGGATGTGCGGAATCTGCGTCGACGACCAGACCGTGTACTCGCCCTGGGCGGGCGTCGGCTGGACGAGGACGCCGCGCGGCTCGATCGCCGTCGGGATCAGGCGATTCTGGCGGTAGCGCTGCGAGACGGTCACCGCCGCGTCCGCGAATGCCTTGTCGACGTCGCCCGCCGAAAGGACCCAGTCGTAGGAGCGGTTCGTCCCGAAGTCCTCGTGGACGAGGGGCGCGCCGTCGGCGAGCGCCTCGGCGACGTCGGTGACCGCCGGCAACGGCTCGTACTCGACTTCGACGAGCTCCGCGGCGTCCTTGGCGAGCGCGCGGCTCTCGGCGACGACGACCGCGACCGCGTCCCCTGCGTAGCGCGCCTTGTCGCGGGCGAGCGCCCAGTGCGTCGGCACCTTGATCTCCTCGGTCACCGGCCATGCGCAGGGCAACCCGGCCGGAATGTCGCCCGCGAGGTCATCGCCCGAGTACGCGCCGACGACACCTTCGGCGGCGAGCGCCTTCGAGACATCGATGCTCCCGATCCGGGCGTGCGCGTACGGGCTCCGGACGAGCGCCATCCAGACCATCCCTGGAGCGGTCAGATCGTCGACGTAGCGCGCCTGGCCCGTGAGGAGCTCCGGATCCTCCTTGCGCAGGACGGCGGTGCCGACGGATGCCATCTCAGGCCCCGGCGGCGGCCTGGACCGCCTTGACGATGTTGTGGTACCCGGTGCAGCGGCAGAGGTTGCCCTCCAGCCCGAGCCGGATCGCCTGCTCGCTCGGGTTCGGCTGCTCGGCGAGCAGGCTGACTGCGGCCAACACCATTCCCGGCGTGCAGAAGCCGCACTGGAGCGCGTGCTGCTCGTGGAAGGCTTGCTGGACGGGATGCAGCTCGCCGTCCCGGGCAAGGCCCTCGATCGTCGTCACCTCGGCGCCGTTGGCCTGGACGGCGAGCACCGTGCACGACTTGACCGACTCGCCGTCGAGCAGCACCGTGCACGCCCCGCAGGACGACGTGTCGCAGCCGACGTGCGTTCCCGTCAGGCCCAGTTGCTCGCGCAGGAAGTAGACGAGCAGCTGCCGTGGCTCGACCTCGGCTTCGCGCCGCTCCTCGTTGACCGTCAGAGCGATGTGCCTCACGCCGCCTCCTCCGTTTGGAGGAGGCGAGCATAAACGAACCGACGAGACATTGACGAACGTCGATCTATGTGTTATATCGACACCTGTCGATGTCTTCGTTGCCAGTGATCTCCTGCTGCCGGCCGCTCACCGCGCCTTCGCTGTCCGATGCCGAGATCGAGGCGACCGCGCAGCTCTTCAAGGCGCTCGGCGACCCGACTCGGGTCCGGATCGTCCACCTGCTTGCGACGACCGACGAGCAAGTGTGCGTTTGCGAGCTGACGGAGCCGCTCGGGCTGACGCAGCCGACGGTCAGCCACCACCTGAAGAAGCTGACCGAGGCCGGCCTGCTCAACCGGGAGCAACGCGGCGTCTGGGCCTACTACACACTCGACGAGGACGCGCTCTCGCGGCTCGGCGACCTGGTCGAGGCGAAGGGAGAAAGACGATGAACACCGAGCTCCGTGAACAGGTACGTGCAAAGTACGCCGAGGCGGCAAGCGCCGGCGCCTGCGGCACCGACTGCGGGTGTGGCCCCCGGGACGCCGAAGGCGTCCCGGTCTTCCGGCCGAGCGTCGCCGGCTTTGCCGGCGACGCTTCCAGCCTTGAGTTCTACGAGGGCGAGGCGGTCGGCGGCATCCTCAGCCTCGGCTGCGGCAACCCGGTCGCGCTCGCAGACCTGCACGAGGGCGAGACGGTGCTCGACCTCGGTTCCGGGGGCGGTCTCGACGTGATCCTCTCGGCCAAGCGCGTCGGCCCGACGGGCATCGCCTGGGGCCTCGACATGACGGAAGAGATGCTCGCACTCGCCCGGGCCAATGCCGCGGAGGCCGGCGTCACGAACGCGCACTTCCTCAGGGGCCACATCGAGGACGTGCCGCTCCCCGCCGAGAGCGTCGACGTCGTGATCTCGAACTGCGTGATCAACCTCTCCACCGACAAGCCCGCCGTCTTCCGGGAGCTCGCCCGGGTGCTGAAGCCCGGGGGCCGCCTCGGGATCAGCGACGTCGT
>WNGB01003047.1_pt1 | contig 26628 bp, 19 predicted proteins | sample 5400681 | NCBI WGS metagenome assembly WNGB01 (sample SAMN13153367, study PRJNA577476) | soil metagenome | isolation source: 115 cm soil or saprolite under grassland replicate 2 | place: USA:California | collected 2016-06-15
ATCGCAGCCGGCGCGGCGGCTGGCAGTGGTGGCTGGCCGCTGGTGCGTTTCCCCAAACCAGCTACTACTGCATGGTCGCGCTGATGCCAGTGCTTCATCCGCCGCAGTCGCGCTGGTCGCTGGCGGGTCTGGGGCTCTCAGCGATCCTATCGGGGTCGGTGGCGATCCAATTGCGAGATGGGTCGATGGTGTTGCTGCTGCCGTGGATCTTATGCGGTCATTTGTTGGCGGCCTGGATGATCGCAGGCGGGCCAGAGCGTCGCCCGGCACCAATGCCGCGCGTACAGGTAGCTGTCGCGGCCGACGAGCAGTTGTAGGATCGAGGTGATGGCGTGCGGCTACGACTCTTCTCCGCGCACGCGAAACCGAGCGGCTGGAGTGGGCGGCTGATCATGGTCGTCGGCGGCACGCTAATCGTCTTTGGCCTGCTGATGCTGTTCATCCGGCTATCGAATGCGACTATCGACGCCGATTTCTCGCAAGATTACCTGGCCAGCCAGGCGCTGCTGATCTCGCCGCTCACCTGGCAGCACACCTTCATGCTGCTGTTCCTGCCATTTGGCCTGCTGCTGCGCGAGCTGCTCGATCGACCAAGTTGGCGTGGCGCCGCCGTGAGCCTGCTGGCGCTGGCGCTGGTCTCGCCGCCGAATATCGATATTGCGCGCGCTTTGATCGGGCTGTACAAACCTGATCGTATGCCCTGGTTCGCCGCGCTGCCGCTGATCGCGCCAACTGCCGGCATGCTGCTGATCTGGTGGCTGATCAGCGCGCCAGCTCGTGCCGCAGCCCGACGCCGCGATTGTATTTGATAGCGCGGTTGACAAGATGACAAGATGATAAGGTGACAAGATGAGGAGCGGCATCTTGTCACCTTGTCATCTTGTCATTCAGATACTTTTTTGAGGGGGACCCTTAGTTCTTGGCCGGTGTGGCCGGCGTGGGGGCCGGCGTACTGCGGCCCTTGGCGCGGGCCTGGCGATACCACATCAGCATCAGCGCAAACAGCAGCGGGCTCTGCACCACTGGCGCCATATTGTCGGGCGGCAGCAGATGCATACCGATCAGCAGCGCCGCCGCGCCGGCGATCGCCAGGCAGATCTGCTCGAATGGACGAACTGGCTCGATCGCCACCAGCCCCATGTAGTGTCGCCAGCTCAGTGGTGAGACCAGCAGCAGCACAGGCATCAAGGGCTGTAGCCAGGCGCCGGAACGAATCCGCGGGATGAGCGGCAGTAGCAGCAGCGCCAGCGCCACCAGGGCAACCGGCAGTGGCGATGCGCCGGGAAGCACTACGCGCACCAGGCGTACCAGCGAGCCGTTGCCATTGCTGTCGACATAAAACAGTGTGTTTACGGACACGAAGCGCAGCCAGGCCAGGGTGACGCCAAAGCCCAGCACCAACTCGCACAGCGCCAGCGCCGCCACACCGGTCGACACTGCAATCAGCGCCATCTGGCGGCGCCCGCTGATCCACAGCCCGAGGATCAGCAGCGCGGGGTAGACCTTGATCGCCGCGCACAGGCCGACTAGCACCGCCGCCAGCCGCGGGGCGCGCGCCTGCAATGTGAGCGCCAGCGCCAACAGCAGGAACAGCAGCGGCTCGTGCGTTCCCAGCCCCAGCGCGATGATCCAGAAGCTGGCGGTGGCCGCACAAAGCCAGGGCGAGACGCGCAGCCGCAGCCAGGCGATCGTGATCGCCGCCCACGAGAGCAGCAGCCAGAGCACACGCGCGACCGGCCAGGGCAGCCAGCCCAGCGGCAGCGCCAGCAGCGTTGCGAAGGGCGGGTGCGCGGTCTGCATGCCGCCGTAGGATGGGGCGATCTCGGCGCAGCACTCGGCCAGCAGGTCGGCGGTGCGGGTGTTGGTATCCTGCCCGTGCCACCAGCCGCGTGCGGCCGCGTAATCCTGCCCGTAGTCGGATAAGAAGCTGGGCAGCTGCAGCAAGGCCGCCGTGAGGATGATTGCACTGAGCGCGAGCCTTAACCATGTCGGTTTCATAGCTGGTCGATTGATTAAGAGACAAAGCCAGGCGCGGCATTTCACTTTTACTCTCGCAAGCGTATGCGATAACGGCGAGCCTGTCAATCACCGGAGTGAGACGATACGGTTGTAATTACGTCTTTCGGCTGAGTTGACATCAGCGTCCCTCCCTGCTATACTCTGGCCAATTACAGAACGTAACGACACCGAACAGGAAGAGTACGCGCACTCGTCGCCGCCCAGAGAGCCGGCGGTATGGTGTGAAGCCGGCGCGAGCGCAGGCGCGGAATGGCCCTGGGAGTTGCGGAGCGAAACAATTGTAAATTGCAGATTTCAAATTGCAAATTCATAGTCAATTTGCAATTTACAATCTGCAATCTACAATTCGAGTAGTAGCCGCCGGAGACGCCACCGTTATCAGGGCGCGGGGTATCAGTCGCTTTCTGGCGTCTCGTATCTGTTGAGCGCGCTGGCTCTACCTGGGCCGGCGAACAAGGGTGGCACCGCGAGATAATGCTCTCGTCCCTTCGTCCCATTCGTGGACGAGGGGTTTTTGTTTTGCCGCTAGTTGTCAGTTGTCAGTTGTCAGTAGATTCGCTACTGACAACTGACAACTGACAACTGACAACTCAACCAGGAGGCATACCCATGGACACAGTCAAGTACGTTCTGTCGGAAGATCAGCTGCCAAGTAGCTGGTACAACATCGCGGCCGATCTGCCCAGCCCACCGCCGCCGGCGCTGCACCCCGGCACCGGCCAGCCACTTGGCCCAGCTGATCTGGCCCCGCTGTTTCCAATGGCGCTGATCATGCAGGAGGTCAGCACCGAGCGGGCGATCGAGATACCCGAGGAGGTTCAGGCGGTCTACCGGCAGTGGCGGCCAACACCGCTGTTCCGCGCGCGGCGGTTGGAAAAAGCATTGGGCACGCCGGCGAAGATCTACTATAAGTACGAGGGCATCAGCCCATCTGGCTCGCATAAGCCGAACACCGCCGTGCCGCAGGCCTACTACAACAAGCAGGAGGGCGTCAAGCGGCTGGTGACCGAGACCGGCGCAGGCCAGTGGGGTTCGGCGTTGGCGATGGCCGGCGCGTTCTTTGGGCTGGAGGTGCTGGTCTATATGGTGAAGGTCAGCTTCAATCAGAAGCCGTACCGGCGTGCGCTGATGGAGACCTTTGGCGCGCGGGTGGTGGCCAGCCCGAGCGAGGAGACTCATTCCGGCCGCATGATTCTGGCCGAGCACCCCGACTCGAATGGCAGCCTGGGCATCGCGATCAGCGAGGCGGTCGAGGTGGCGGCGCAGGATCCCGACAGCAAGTACGCTCTCGGCAGCGTGTTGAACCACGTGCTGCTGCACCAGACGGTGATTGGCCAGGAGGCGCTGATGCAGCTGGAGATGGCCGGCGACTACCCTGACATCATTATTGGTTGCACCGGCGGCGGCTCGAACTTCAGCGGGATCGCGTTCCCATTCATTGGCGCGAAGCTTCGCGGCGGGCGCGATGTGCGGGTGATCGCAGTCGAGCCGGCCTCGTGCCCGAGCCTGACCAGGGGCAAGTACGCCTACGACTACGGCGACACCGCCAAGATGGCGCCGATGGTTAAGATGCACACGCTGGGTCACACCTTCGTGCCGGAGGGTATCCACGCCGGCGGCCTGCGCTACCATGGCATGGCCCCGATGGTCAGCCATTTGGCCGAGCTGGGCTTGTTTGAGGCGCGCGCCGAGACGCAGCTGGGCTGCTTCGCGGCCGGCGTGCAGTTTGCGCGTGCCGAGGGGATCGTGCCGGCGCCCGAGGCCAACCACGCCGTCAAGGCGACGATCGACGAGGCATTGCGCTGCAAGGAGGCGGGCGAGTCGAAGGTGATCCTGTTCAACCTGTGTGGGCATGGCAATTTCGACATGCAGGCGTATCTCGACTACGCCGCCGGCAAACTGCGCGACCACGCCTATTCGCAGGAGGAAGTCGCGATGGCGTTGGCGGGGCTGCCCTCGGTGAGTTAAGAGTTCAAAGTGAAGAGTTAAGAGTTAGGGACTCGGTGAGTTAAGAGTTCAAAGTGAAGAGTTAAGAGTTAGGGATGTGGATCATTTTAACTCTTAACTCTTAACTCTCAACTGGAGCAGCGGATGCAGATTGGCATGATGAACGATCCGAAGCGCGATGTGCTGGAAGAGACGCGCTGGGCGGCCGCGAACGGCTTCGAGTTCCTCGATTTGACGAGGGACTGAACTAGCCGAAATGTTTCCTTGGTAATCCAAGTCCACTTGCATTCAGTACTCGGTCAACCCGTTGTATCGCTTGCTGATTACCTGAATGAATGCGGTAGAGATATGGGCGTTCGTCTTTATGGTCAAGAGAAGGGCCACATAAGCGAGAGCATGCGGCCATCCAAATATAGTTGATTTGCGAGGAACCACTCCGTATTTCGCCAGGTCTTTAATCATTTCTTTGCTGGATACACTGACATAACAGGCATTTCGATATTCAATAATAGGTAATTCGAGTGCAATCTCATTAACAATGCGCTCTAACAGTATTCTGTCTCGTTTTTGCAAACCTATAGAGAGTACATAACGTATGTCATCGCTTACGGTAATTATTGCAATAAGGAGAATTTAATGAAAGATCGACAACGGCTCCTCACAGGGGATCGGCCTACTGGCAAGCTCCATCTAGGCCATTACGTCGGCACGCTGGCCAACCGGGTCAAACTCCAGGATGCGTATGAGTGTTTCTTCCTGGTGGCCGACCTGCATATGCTGACCACCCGCACCGAGCTGGAGCGGCTGCGCCACACCGGCGAGAATATTCGCGAGGTGGTGCTCGGCAATCTCAGCGTCGGCATCGACCCTGAGCGCAGCACCTACTTTCTGCAATCGCTGGTGCCGGCCATCCCCGCGATGCAGCTGATCTTCTCGATGCTAGTGACTGTGCCGCGCCTCCAGCGCGTCCCGACGCTCAAAGAGGTGATGCAGGATCTGGAGATCGAGCAGCCGTCGGCGGGCCTGCTGATCTACCCGGTGCTGCAGGCGGCCGATATTTTGTGCGTGCGCGCAAATCTGGTGCCGGTCGGCAAGGATCAGGCTTCGCACCTGGAGGTCACGCGCGAGATCGCGCGGCGCTTCAACGGCCTGTACGGCGACACGCTGCCTGAGCCCGACACGCTGATCGGCGATGTGCCGACGCTGGTGGGCATCGATGGGCAGGCCAAGATGAGCAAAAGCCTTGACAACGCGATCTATCTCTCCGACGATGCGAAGACGGTCGAGCAAAAGGTGCGCGGGATGTTCACCGACCCGAATCGCACGCGCGCCGACATCCCCGGCCGGGTCGAGGGCAACCCGGTGTTTATCTACCACGATGCTTTCAACCCAGATGTGGACGAGGTCAATGATCTGAAGGATCGCTACCGGCTGGGCAAAGTTGGCGATGTCGAGGTTAAGAAGAAGCTGACGGTGGCACTGAATAACTTCCTCGACCCGATCCGCGAGCGCCGCGCCGCGCTCGAGCGCAACCCGCGGATCGTCGAGGAGGTGATCGCCGCCGGCAGCGCGCGCGCGCGGCAGGAGTCGGATGAGACGCTGGCGATGATGAAAGAGGCTATGGGGCTGAAGTTCATCGGATAGAACAGCGAGAATGTGCTGGTGAGGTGAGTCATGATGTCGAGTCTGGAAATCAAGCGAGCGCGAGTCTTCTCTGGTATTCAGCCCTCGGGCCGGCTGACGATCGGCAACTACCTCGGCGCGATCCAGCAGTGGGTGGCCGGGCAGGCCGAGAAGCAGAATGTTATCTGTGTGGTGGATCTGCACGCGATCACCGTGCCGCAAGATCCTGAGACGCTGCGCGGGCTGATTCGCGATTCGGCGGCGGTGCTGTTGGCATCGGGCATCGACCCGCACCAGAGCACGCTGTTCGTGCAAAGCCATGTGCGCGCCCACGCCGAAGGGTGCTGGGTTCTCAATTGTGTGACGCCGGTGGGCTGGCTGGAGCGTATGACGCAGTACAAAGCCAAGTCGGTCGGGCAAGCGAGCGTCGGCGTCGGTCTGTTCGACTATCCGGTGCTGCAGGCCGCCGACATCCTGCTGTATGACACTGATGAGGTGCCGGTCGGCGAGGATCAGAAACAGCATGTCGAGCTGGCGCGCGATATTGCCCAGCGCTTCAACCATCTCTACGGCGAGACGTTCGTCATACCCACACCCGTCATTCGAGGGAGCGGTGGCCGGATCGTGGCGTTCAACGATCCGACCGCCAAGATGAGCAAGAGCGATATGACCCGTGGGCACGCCATCCGGCTCACCGATACACCCGACGAGATCAACTACGTTATCCGGCGCGCGGTCACGGATCCGGGGCGCGAGATCGTCTTCGGCGATGCGCCTGAGAAAGCCGGGGTCAACAATCTGCTCCAAATCTACGAGCTACTCACAGGCAGGAGCCGTTCGCAGATCGAAACGCACTTCGCTGGCCGGAACTACGGCGCTTTAAAGAACGATGTGGCGGAGGTGATTGTGGAGGCGCTACGCCCGATCCGCGAGCGCTACCAGCGGATCATGGTCGATCCGGCCGAGCTTGATCGCGCGCTGGCGCTCGGTGCCGAGCGCGCCCGCGCGGTTGCCGAGCCGAAGATCGCCCAGGTCAAAGAGCGGGTTGGCTTTCTAATGCCGTCGGTTTGATTGAGTGCTCGCCTGAAACCGCCCTCAAAGTACCAACAAGGATACACACTGTCACGTTGAGCGAAGCGAAACATCGCCAAGCAAATCAGCGAGCTGCATGATATTCCGGCGAGATGCTGCACTCCGTTCAGCATGACATTGGAAGTGATTCGATGTGAACATTAGTATCGCGGTGATGCTGACTGAAAATCCTTTGACGACCAACGCACTGAATTCTGGCTCCTGACTCCTGTATTCTAAGGAGATATTCATGCAATTCACACCTTCACTCGGCGATATCCGCGATCTGCGCGAGCAGGGCAATCTCTGCCCGATCTACGCCGAGATCATGGCCGATCTTGAGACGCCGGTGTCGGCGTTTTTGAAGATCGCGCGCGGGCCGCACAGCTTCCTGCTGGAGAGTGTGACCGGCGGGCAGCATATCGGCCGCTACTCATTCATCGGCAGCGATCCCTACCTGGTGCTGCGCATGCACGCCGGCATGGCACAGGCCACCCAGGGCGGCTACAAGCAGACCATGAGCTATACCGACCCGCTGCTGGTGCTCGACAGCTATCTGAGCGCGTATCGGCCGGTGCGGCTGCCGAACCTGCCGATCTTTGTGGGCGGGGCGGTTGGCTACCTAAGCTATGAGGCGGCGCGCTGCTTCGAGCGGCTGCCCAGCCCGGACAAGCGCGCCTATGATATGCCCGACAGCTGGTGGATGTTCCTCGATACGCTGCTGGTGTTCGATCATGTCAGGCATAAAATTCTGGTGGTGTCGCATGTGCATCTCGACACCGCCGACCTGGCGGCCGAGTATGCCCGCGCTGTCAGCCGGATCGAGGGCCTGATCGACCGGCTCCAGCAGCCGCTCGCCGCGCAGACATACGGCGCGCCGCGCAACTACGAGCCGCACAGTGTTCCCCCACAGCCGCCGGCCACACCGGCGCGCTCAAACGTCAGCCGCGAGCAGTACGAAGCCAGCGTGCTGAAGGCGCAAGAGTACGTGATGGCCGGCGATATCTTCCAGGTGCAGATCTCGCAGCGCTTCAGCAAGCCGACCAGCGCCGACTCGTTCACGATCTACCGCGCGCTGCGGACGATCAACCCGTCGCCGTATATGTTCTATCTGCGCACCGGCGAGGGCGACCTGGTCGGCGCATCGCCCGAGATGCTGGTGCAGGTGCAGGATGGTAAGGTCGAGACCCGGCCGATCGCCGGCACGCGCTGGCGCGGCAAGGATATCGCCGAGGACGAGCGGCTGGCGCAGGATCTGCTGGCCGACGAGAAGGAGCGGGCCGAGCACCTGATGCTGGTCGACCTGGGCCGCAACGATGTCGGACGGATCGGCGTGCCGGGCAGCGTGAGCGTGCCGACGTTTATGACGATCGAGAAGTACAGCCATGTCATGCACATCGTCTCGTCGGTCACCGCGCAGCTGCGGCCGGATCTGAAGCCGATCGACGCGCTGCGAGCCTGCTTCCCGGCCGGCACCGTCACCGGCGCGCCGAAGATCCGCGCGATGGAGATCATCGCCGAGCTGGAGGGCGATCAGCGCGGCGTCTACGCCGGCGCGGTCGGCCATGTCGGCTTCAACGGCGACCTGGATCTATGCATCGCGCTGCGGACGATGGTGGTGAAAGATGGCGTGGCCTACGCGCAGGCGGCGGCCGGGGTGGTTGCCGATAGCACGCCCGAGTACGAGTTCACCGAAAGCCTGAACAAAGCCGCCGCATCCCTGCGGGCGATCGAGGAAGCCGAGCGGATGTGATACGATGTGGCGTGCGTAGCGCTGACAGGTACGTATTATGTTCTGGGGTTGGGCAGTTCCTGTGCGTGAGCGCACGTTTGCTCGCCCCAGGCTTGTGCAAGGAGAAGACATGCTGACCGACAAGCAGCGGCGTGAGCTGATTGAGAAGATCCGTGAGCTGCCGGCGCGGCTGCGGGAGCGCGTGAGCGGGCTGACCGACGCACAGCTGACGACGCACTTTCAGGCCGACGAGTGGACGGTGGCGCAGAATGTTCACCACCTGGCCGATTCGCATATGAACAGCTTCATTCGTATACGGCTGATCCTGACTGAGGAGCGGCCGACGCTGAAGCCGTATGATCAAGATCTCTGGGCTACGCTGCCTGACTCCGGCACGACCGCGCTGGAGGAGTCGCTCAGCATTCTGGATGGCCTGCACCGGCGCTGGGTGCGGCTGTTCGAAAGCCTGGACGAGGCGGCCTGGCGGCGGGCCGGGCTGCACCCCGAGAATGGCGAGGTCACAATCGAGGACATGCTGCGGATCTACGCGGCGCACGGCCAGGGCCATATCGATCAGATCGGCCGGGCGCTGGCGGCGGAGCAGGCGGCAGTAGGCAGTAAGCAGTAGGCAGGCGGCAGTTGGTATTTGGACGCAGACGAACGCAGACGAACGCGGACAAACGCTGGGAGCAGGCGGTAGTCGGCGGGATGGGACGTGCTGCCTACTGGACACAAGGAGGCGATTAGCTTATGACCGAGCAATCGATTTCGGCCTAACCTAAGACACCACGGCGAGCTGTGAGCGACAGCTACCACGGCGTGACTGTCACGGAGGCGTACCGCTGGCTGGAAAACTTCGACGATCCAGAGGTTCTGGCCTGGAACGAGGATCAGAACCGCCACTCGCGCGCTGCTGGATGCAGTGGCTGGTCGCGCGCCGATTGAAGCGCGGCTGCGTAGCCTGTATACCGCGACGTCGTCCGAGCATTATGGGCTCATTACGCGCCAGGGGATGATCTTCGCGATCAAGAATCAGCCGCCGCGGGAGCAGCCGCTGCTGGTGCTGCTGGAATCGGCCGACGATTTGGCGAGCGAGCGCGTGCTGCTCGACCCGAATCAGCTCGACCCAAGCGGAAGTACGACGATCGATTTCTATGAGCCTTCGCTCGATGGCCGGCTGGTGGCGGTGTCGCTCTCGGAACATGGCAGCGAAGAGGGCACGCTGCATATCTACTTGAAAGTGGTGGGGTTTGGGGAGGCCGGGTGCCCTTTGGGCGCCTCCCCAAGATCTATTTCTTCCGGCTCGCTGCGGCGGCTTTGCCGCCGCAGCGAGCCGGAAGATAAGGAATGTTGGAGGGCTTGCAGCCCTCCAGACCTCCCCCTTGCGGTGGAATCGATGACCAAAACAAACGCGGTGCGTATGCTCGATAAAGCCGGTATCGCTTACGAGCTGCGCGCCTACGATATCGACGAATCTGATCTCAGCGCTGAGCGGGCGGCCGCCAAGCTTGGCATGGCGCCGGAGACGGTGTTCAAAACGCTGATCACGCGTGGTGATCGCAGCGGCCCAGTGTTGGCCTGTATTCCCGCCGGTACCGAGCTGGATCTGCGCGCGCTGGGCGAGGCATCCGGCAACAAGCGCGTCGAGATGGCGCCGCTGCGCGAGGTGCTCGATCTGACCGGCTACATACGCGGCGCGGTGACGCCGCTCGCGACCAAGAAGCCCTTTCCGGTGTTCATCGACGAGACGGCCGAGCTATGGCCGGTGGTGGGGATCAGCGGCGGGCTGCGCGGGCTGGAGATCCTGCTGGCGCCGGCCGACCTGATCCGCCTGACCGGCGCGCGGCTGGCGGATATCGCGCGGCAGACGTAGACAGGGAGACAGGGAGACAGGGAGACAGGCATCCTCTGCCTGTCGAAGGATTTTCCGAAAGAAGAAACGTATTCATTATTGAAGAGGAAACCTATGATCCTACTGCTCGATAACTACGACTCATTCACCTACAACCTGTTTCAGTATCTTAGCGAGCTGGGCGCCGATGTACTGGTCAAGCGCAACGACGAGCTGTCGGTCGGCGATGTGGCCGCGCTGGCGCCGCGGAAGATCGTGATCTCGCCGGGGCCGTGTACGCCGAATGAGGCCGGCATCAGCGTGGCGCTGATTCGCGAGCTGGGCGCCACAGTGCCGATCTTGGGCGTCTGCCTGGGCCACCAGGCGATCGGCGCGGCGTATGGCGGCGCGGTGGTGCGCGCGCCGCAGGTGATGCACGGCAAGCTATCGGCGATCCATCACGACGGCGCGGGCGTGTTCGCGGGCTTGCCGCCCGCGTTTCAGGCCACGCGCTACCATTCGCTGATCGTCCGTCGCGACGACCTGCCGGATTGCCTGGAGGTGACCGCCTGGACTGCCGATGGGCTGATTATGGGCCTGCGCCACTGTACGCTGCCGGTCGAAGGCGTGCAGTTTCACCCCGAGTCGATCATGACCGAGGCCGGCAAGCCGCTGCTGCGGAACTTTCTGGAGCGCTGATGAGCCAGGACGCCGACAATCCGGATCGCGCGGGCCGTTCCGAGCTGCCATATGCGGGCGCAGCCGGCATGGCCGGCGATCCCTGCGCGCTCCCCGATCCGCCTGCCGAAGGCATCGCGACCGGCGCGTTGATGCCGATGCCGGAGCTGGCGCAGAGCGAGGTGGCGGTCGTCATCGTGGCTCCGTCAGCTGCTCCCGAGTCGCTGCCCGGTATCCTGGGCAGGATCGCTACGACGATCGAGGGCCTGGACGAGCGGGTGGGCCGGATCGAGACGCAATTGCAGCTTCGTAACCCGCCGCGGCGCCTGGCCCTGGCCGGGCCGTCCGGCGCTTTGTGGGTGCTGAGCCATGGACAGATCTGGTTCTTCGTGCTGGCGCTGGCAACTGCGGCAACCGTTCTGTTCCTGCGTCTATTTCAGCTCGATCAGCTCCAGGCCGAAATATATGGCGATATCGCGATTGTCTACGAGTATATCGCCGACATACAAGCCGGGAAGTGGCCGACGTACTTCAGCCTGAGCTCGGGCCCGCTGTACCACTACATAATCATGCCGATCATTGCGCTGACCGGCCGCTCCTACTTCGGCATGAAGCTGGCATCGGTAGCGGTGAGCCTGGGCATATTGGCGGCGACCTACGCCCTGGCCCGCCGGCTGATCGACGATCGCTTCGCACTGCTGGCGGTGTTTATCGCCGGCGTTTCGTCGTGGCTGTTGATCTTCAGCCGCCTGGGAAACTCACAGATTCTGGTTCCGCTGCTCACCACCTGTGCGCTCTGGCTGGCCCTACGCGTTGCTCAGGATGGGCGCCTGGCCGACATTGTGGCATGCGCGGCGGTATCGGTGCTTGGCCTGTACGTCTACCCGCAATCGTTTGTGCTTGCCCCCGTCGTAGGGCTCACTCTGGTGTGCCTGCGCTGGACGGGCCTACGCGTCAGGTGGGCCGATCTGTGGCGCTTCGCGCTGGCGACCATCCTTTGCGTCCTGCCGTTCGCATTGATCGTCGCTCGCGACCCGGCCAACTTTTTCTCCGGCTACATTGGGGGTAAGCTGGAGAGCAGCGGTGATTTCGCGGGGACGCTGATCGGGAACGTAACACGCACGCTGCTGGCGCTGCATGTGCGTGGCGACGCCGGCTTTCGCAGCAATCCGGCTGAACTGCCGCACCTCGATTGGATCAGCGGGGCGCTGTTTCTTGGCGGCGTGGTCTTCTGGCTACAGCCTGAGCGGCGTCGCTGGAGCCCGGCGCTGTTCGTGCCCCTGGTTCTGTTGCAGGTGCCGTCCATGCTGGTATTGAAGGAATTGGGCGATATCCCGTCGGCGTCGCGAACCCTGGGCGTCGCGCCCATCGCGTATATCCTGGTGGCGAGTGGGCTGTGGTGGCTGGTGCGATCCGTACGCGCGCCGCTGCCGCGCTGGCTGAGTCTCGCAGTAGGCGCCGCGCTGCTGGGAGCGATCCTGCTGCTCAACGCCCAGCGGTATTTTCAAACCTATATCGGCGGCCTCCCGTACCAAAATACGCCGATGGGCAGGATCATCGCCACGTACCTGGACTCGCTGCCCCCCGATACGCAGATCTACATGGTTGGATGCTGCTGGGAGTACGCGATGCCCGAGCCAAAGAGCATTCTGTACACCATGGCACGGCCCGATCATCTGCACCTCGCCGAGCAGGACAGCCTAAGCTGCGCGCTGCTACAATCCTTGCCGCAGCCGGCAGTTTTGATCTGGAGCTTCCACACGGCCCTGCCTGCGCCACAGCTTGAGGAGTGTCGAGCGTGGCTGCCGGCTCAGATGTACAGCAGCGTCCAGGGCCGGCCGGTCTTCTACGCCGCTCCGCTCCGGCGCGACCTAGCTCCCGGCGCCGTGCCGCCGCTCGACCAATCCCTGGCAGATGGACAGCTCGTGTTGAGCCCGGCGCAGCTCGACGGGCAGGCGATGGTGGTGCTGCATTCGCCGCTGGATATTGGGTCGGCCGGCGATCTGTTTGATGGCAACACCGATACCCTGATCCGTGGGCGGGATGCGAACCCGCTGGTGCTGGAGCTGCGCTTTTCGCAGCCGCGCGCCGTGACTGCGCTTGGGTTAAACCTGACGACCATGCCGCGTTTCCAGATCAAGGTCGGGCTGACCCGCGCGGACGGCGCCACCGCCAATGTTGCCCAGAATTACCACGACCTGCCGGCCGACCCGTACGTGGAGCTGTCGATTCCCGGCGGGCCGCAGCGGGTGCGCAGTCTGCGGATCGAGATCTATGATCTGCAGCCCAGCTCCGGCGATGGGCCACATATTCATCTGCGTGACGTGCAGGTTCGCTAATGGCTGCCCGATCTTGAGGTTGCGCTGGATCACTGAGGTGCCACGTGTAGTCGCCATGGTACAATGCCCCCACTTGATCGCCGACCAAGGAGATCGCGGCTCATGGCTGACATAAAAGCTACGCGAACTATCGCCTTCCTGTCGCCATATGTGAGTGGCATTTATTACGGCAATGTGCTGACTGGTGCTATTCAGGCCGCCCAACGGCACGGCGTGCGCCTGCTGGTCTTTCAGGATTCGGCGGCGCGGCTTGATCGGTCGCGACTTGTGTGGGATCAGATCGCTGGCTGGATCCTCGTGCTCGATCCTACGGGCGTCGAGCTGATTGCGCAGTCGGGCGCGCCGGTCGTGACGATTAGCACGCCTGCGCCGAACGTGCCGGTGGTGCGTTCCGATAATCGGGGCGGCATGTATGCGGCAGTGGCGCATCTGATCGAGCATGGCCATCGACGAATCGCATTCATTGGCCGTAGGGCTAACCTGGACATCGGGGAGCGCTACGATGGCTACTGCCTGGCACTGGCCGATCAAGATATTCCGCTCGATCAGCGTTTAGTGGACGATGCCACCGACGAGCTGGAGCCGGGTGGGCGCGATGCGGCGCGACGGCTGCTCGACGCGGGCGCCCTGTTTACGGCGATCGTTGCTGGCACCGATAAGAATGCGCTTGGCGTGCTGGAGGTGCTACGCGCGGCCGGCCGCCGCGTGCCCGAGGATGTTGCGCTGGTGGGCTTTGATGATGTGGACGAGGCACGGATCGCAGATCCGTCACTCACCACTGTCCGCCAGCGCTTCGATTTGCTGGGCAGCGCGGCGGTCGATCGCTTGCTGGATCAGCTCACCGGTCGCGCGGTGTCGGGAGCCACGATCAGCCTGCCAACCGCGCTGGTAGTACGTCGTTCCTGTGGCTGCGATGAGCTTCAGCTTTTGCGCCAGCAGCTGCCGGCGGAGACGACCGCTGCGCTGGATTGGCGCGACGCGCTGGAGCGCGATCTCGTCGGGCTGCTGCTCTACCCTTTTCAACCCGATCCGCGGGCCGCGCCGGCGCAGGCATGGCCGGGGGTGGAAACGCTGAGCGAAACAATTGCGGCCGCAATCCATGGCCGCGCCTGGCCCAGCAGCGCTGCGATCGAGCAGGCGTGGCAGGCGGCTGTCGCGCTTACGACTGATCTTGATCTCTTGAACACGGCCTTTGAACTGCTGGAGCAGGCAGGTGTGCGCCAGCTTGCGTCGGCGCCGGATGCCGAAGCGCCAGCCCGGCTGGCGCACTCGCTGCGCGTGCTGCGGGTGGAGTTGATGCGCGCGCGCGTAATGCGCGAGGCCGTGCAGATGCGCTACCTCGACAATATCATTCGTGCTAACAACGAGATCAGCACGGCGCTGCTCGGCGATGGTGATGCCGGCGCGTTGCCACTAGAATGGCTTCGGCATTCGCCGGCGACCTGGGGCTGCTTGTACCTGTGGACTGAGTCGGCCGGGCAGCTGTTCCTGACGGTCAGCAGCGTCTATTCGCGGTACGGGCAACTATCGTTGACCGTTGGCTCGCGGTACGCGCCGGCGGCCTTTCTCGCCGCCGAGGCGCTGCCCATGCCGGCGCGGGGCGAGCCGAACGTGGTCATGTTGCTGCCTGTTCGTACTGCCCAGCATGATTGGGGCGTGCTGGCGTTGGGCGGTGTGTTTGAGACCCGTTTTACCTGGAGTGGCGACCCGATCGCCATGTGGGCCGAGATGCTGAGCGCCGCGCTCGAACGTGGCGCGCTGCTGGCTGAGCTGAAGGACCAGCAGCACACGCTCCAATCGGCCTATGAGCGCGAGCGTGCGCTGACCGATGCGGTGCGCGAGATTGGCAGCCCGGTCATCCCGCTGCTGCCGGGTGTCTTGCTCGTGCCGCTGATTGGCGCGCTCGACTCGGGCCGGGCGCAGCAGGTGATGAGGGCGGCGCTGGAGCAAGTGCGCGGCGAGCATGCGACTGATCTCCTGATCGACGTGACCGGCGTGCCGATTATCGATACGCAGGTTGCGAGCGCCCTGCTCCAGCTGGCACGCATGGTCGGGCTGCTGGGCGCGCGGACGGTGCTGGTGGGCGTGCGGCCCGAGATCGCTCAGAGCATCGTCGGCCTGGGCATCGATCTCGTGGGCATCGGCACCAGCCCCACGCTGGCGGCGGCGATCCGGTCGCTCCAGCGGCGCGAGCGGGTGGGGCGCGCGCAGCAGCAGTGATCAAGCATCGACGCCACCCCATCCAAGAAGATCATTGGAACGAGGAACCCCAATGCAACTAATCGACGCGATCAACCACTACCATAGCCTGCTCGACGAGGCCGGCGCGCGTGATACCTTCGCGCGGCTGGATGCGGCGATCCGCGCGCGCAAGATGCTGGTGGGCAAGCCGCCCGATCGGCTGATCTGCTCGGTGCTGCGGCCGCGGCTGCTCACCGAGGCGCAGCTCGCGACAGTCGAGCAGGCGGCCACGCTGGTGGGGCGCGCGATCCGCAAGGTCGGCGCGGCGACACTGGAGCAGCCGGCGCTGCTCAAGCCGTACGCGCTCACGCCACAGGAGCAGGCGCTGCTGGCGATCGATCCAGGCTACCCCGGCGTGTCGGCGCTCGGCCGGCTCGACGGCTTCCTGGCCGAAGACGGCAGCGCCTGCTGGTTCGTCGAGTCGAACCTGGAGTCGCCGGCCGGGATTGGCTATGATGAGGCGATGGTCGACGTGTTCGATCAGCTGGATGTCATGCGCGCCTTTCGCACGACCTACCGGGCCGTGGCGCTGCCGCACCGCCAGGGCTTGCAGCAGCTGCTGCTCGACACCTACCGCGCCTGGGGAGGGGATGGCATGCCGACGATCGCGATCGTCGATTTCGAGCAAGCGGTGACGTGGTCCGAGTTCGAGCACCTGCGCGATCGCTTCGCAGCCGACGGCATTCCGACTGTGATCGCCGACCCCGGCGAGCTGGAATACGATGGCAAGCGCCTGTATGCCCAAACCGCCGATCAGCCAGCGCGCACGGCGATCGATCTGGTCTACCGGCGCGTGTTGCAGCACGAATTTCTGGCCAAGTACGATCTCGACCACCCGCTGGTGCGCGCCTACGCCGACCACGCCGTGTGCGTGGTCAACCCATTTCGAACCAAGCCGGTGCATACCAAGCTGATCATGGCGCTGCTCTCCGACGAAGATGGGCCGGCCGCCGGCCTGCTCGACGCCGAGGAGCGCGCGGCTGTCGAGCGCCATGTGCCGTGGACGCGCCAGGTGCTGGGCGGCGTCACGCGCTATCAGGGCCAGCAGGTGCCGCTGCTGACCTTCGCGCAGCGCAATCGCGAGCGGCTGGTGCTCAAGCCGAACGACGACTACGGCGGCCAGGGCGTGCTGCTGGGCTGGGAGACCGACCAGGCCAGCTGGGATCGCGCGCTGGCTGCAGCACAGGCCGCGCCGTATGTCATCCAGGAGCGTGTGCCGGTGCCGGTTGAGAGCTACCCAACCTGGACGCCCGAGGAGGGCCTGCGCTTCACGCCGCGCTACGTCGATTCCGACCCGTGCGTGTATGGCGACCCTTCGACCCATTCGACTAGCCCTTCGACAGGCTCAGGGGGCACCTCAGGGCAGGCCAGCTCAGGGCAGGTCCGGGCGGTTGGCTGCCTGACGCGGATCGCGGCGACAGCGCTGCTGAACGTGTCGGCCGGCGGCGGCGCCGCACCGCCGACGTTTGTGGTTCGGGCGATGAGCGATGAGTGATGAATGCAGTGACATGCGGCGAGGGAGCATAACGTCGTTCAGCATGACAATGCCTTCACGATGCCATAGCAAGCCAACGGCGTACGTCCTAGTTAAAACGTTCGTGGTTTATGTGTTCGCCGCGCGCGGCGAACACATAAACCACGAACGAAAAGAAGAAAAGTACCGCTATGGGAGATAGCTATGAACCGTGCCCGCATTCGCGATCTTGGCGTAACGATCGGCGCGCTGCCGACCGGGCCGTATAACGCGATCACCGATGTTCCGGGCGTGCTAGTGGGCCACGCCACCGTGATAGCCGACGAGCCGCGCGTGGCGCGTACCGGCGTGACCATGATCGTGCCGCGCGCGGGGAATATATGGGAGGATCGCGTGTTCGGCGGCTTCTTCTCGTTCAATGGCAACGGCGAGATGACTGGCCTACCATGGCTGGAGGAGTCGGGTATGATCGACGCGGCGATCGGCATCAGCAATACTCACGCGGTGGGTGTGGTGCGCGATGCGATTGTGGCGCACGCGGTTGAGCATGGGCAGATCGATAGGTTCCTGCTGCCGATCGCGGCCGAGACCTTCGACGGCTGGTTGAGCGACATCGACGCGTTTCATATCACGCAGGCGCACGCGCTGGCGGCGCTGGCGGCGGCCAAGAGCGGCCCAGTTGATGAGGGCGATGTGGGCGGCGGCACCGGCATGAGCTGCCACGGCTTCAAAGGCGGCATCGGCACTTCATCGCGCGTGGTGGCGGCCGGCGGCGGCACATATACTGTCGGCGCGCTGGTGCAGGCCAACTACGGTGCCCGGCGCGACCTGCGGGTGGATGGCGTGCCGGTGGGGTTGGAGATCGGTGTCGACCGGGTGCCCGCACGCCAGGAGCCGCCCGGCAATGCCGGCTCGATCATTGTGGTGGTGGCCACCGACGCGCCGCTGCTGCCGGTGCAGTGCAAGCGCCTGGCTCGCCGCGTCACCGCCGGGCTCGCGCGGGTGGGTGGCGTGGGCTACAACGGCAGCGGCGATATCTTCCTGGCCTTCGCCACCGGCAACCACCTGCCGAAGACTGCGGCGCCGCTCGATCTCAAGATGCTGCCGCACGAGCAGATGGACGGTCTGTTCGTGGCCACCGCCGATGCGGTCGAGGAGTCGATCCTGAACGCGCTGGCGGCCGCCGATACGATGACCGGCTACAAAGGCCGCACGGTCTACGCGCTGCCGCTGGATGAACTGCGGCGGGTGCTGGCGAAATATCGCCCGAAATAGCAGGCCGAACACGTTCGCTTCTATAGGAGGTTATACTTCGCTCCTGAGGTGCCGGCGCAGCGAAGCGGCCGCGTACCCAGGCAAAGAAGAACCTTAAGCGAAGAGTGTATGAGATTGTTTGATGTCAGCAGAATCGGTTGAAGAAAACAAAGATTCGATCGAGGCCAGGCAGAGTTTGCTAGTGGCTCTTCAACGGCGCCTGGATATCTTGCTGAATCAACGTGCGCAGTACAATGCGCGCGACGTGCCACCCCACATTCTGACGGAAATCGAGGATCTTGAGCGGCAGATCGCGGCTACAAAGCGTGAGGGTAGGCAACGCGGCTCGGCTTCGGCTGCACCGGCGCCCTATCTCGGCCTCAACCCATTCAAGGAAGAACACGCCAGGTTGTTTTATGGGCGACAGGCGGAGATCAGACAGTTATTGGCAAAGGCGACAAACTCGCACTTCCTGGCGGTGCTTGGCCCTTCGGGCAGTGGTAAGAGCAGCATCGTACAGGCGGGATTGATCCCGGAGCTGGTACGTAGCGCCGGCGAGCGGGGCCAGCGCTGGTATTCCCAAACCATCACTCCGGCCTCGTATCCGCTCGATCGCCTGGCCGGCGCGCTGTTGGCAGTGCCAGGAAGCGACGAGCTCCATCTGAGCTTGTTCGATTTGTCTGCCAGGCTGCGTTGCGAGCCCGATCTGCTGCTGAGAACAACCAATCAGCTGCTTGATCGAGCCAATGCCTACCTGGTTCTGGTGATCGACCAGTTCGAGGAGCTGTGGACCCAGGCGACAAGTGTGCCAAGTCGGGATACCCAATCATTTGTTGAGAATCACCAGCAGCCGTTTATCCAGCAGATACTCACCACGACCGCGGTGCCAACCAGCCGCCTGCTGGTCATCGTCACGATGCGGGCCGATTTTTTCATCCACGTAACTGAACATGACCAATTATCCAGATTGGTCAGCGACCATATGGTTACCATCGCACCCATGACCCGTGAGCAATTGAGAGACGCAGTGGTGAAGCCTTCCGACGCGGTTGGTTGCTCATACGAGCCAGGGTTAGCGGAAGAGTTGGTCAGGCAAGTATACGGCCGGCCAGGTGCGCTGCCATTGCTCCAGTACACCCTCCTGGAGCTGTGGAAGAAAAGGCGCATCAGCGATGACACCATGACATGGGCAGCATTTAAGCAGATCGGTGGTGAAATAGGCGGGGTCGAAGGGGTTATCGCTGCGCAGGCAGAAGCGGCCTTCGCGGAGCGACCGGCCGATCAGGATGCTTTGCGAACCGTCCTGGTGCGGCTGGTAGAGCCAAGCGATTTCGAGAATCTGAGCACGCGCCGCCGTGTGGGCCTGGATGATCTGGTGCCGATCGGCGGCTCGATTGAGTCGCTGCGTGCGCTGATCGAGCCGTTCGTGGATAAGGGCTTGCTGACGACCGAAGGGTCGGGCGACGCTGGGCAGGATGGGCCGGGAGTGGTAGAGATTACGCATGAGGCGCTAATCAACGCCTGGCCGCGCTTCAAAGCGTGGATTAGTGAGGCTCGCGACGACTTGCGCTTCCAGCGGCGTTTCGAGCAGGCCGCGAAAGAGTGGGTGGCGCAGGGCGAACACCCGGATTACCTGTGGGCCAGGTCGTTGCTTGGCCGTGCCGAGGAATGGCGCCGGGATGCGCAGCCACAGCTCAACGAACGCGAGCGGCAGTTTCTCGACGCCAGCCATGCGGCGGAGGAAACCCGGGTCGTCGCGGAGCGGGCTGCGGCCGAGGATCGGCGCGCCGCGCGCCAGACACGCCTGATGGTCGGCGGCGCCGTCGGCACGGCGTTGGGATATTGCTGCGGTCTGCTGTATGCAACACTGTCGGCTTCGGCCGGCCCGCTGTTACTCGGCCGCTGGAATGTATCCTGGTTCACTTTGGTGTTCCTATCGCTCGTTCTGTTGGCCACTGGGAGCATGGTCGGCGTGTGCCTGGCCGCCGGGCTCGGCTATACCAGCCGCCGGCACTGGCAGGCGCTCACGACGACGAGTATCGGCGCCGTCGCGGGCTCGATCATCTACCTGCTGCTCGCGTTGTATTTCCTGGCCGGCCAGAATGAGGCATTGCTCTATCTGCTGCCTGGCGCGCTGCTCGGGGTTGGCCTGGGGTTTGGCCTTAGCGCCGTGGATGTACCGCTGCGCATACGTGCAGTAAGTTGGCGCTGGCAGCGGATTGGCGCGACCGCTCTGGGCGGAACGCTGGCGGCCAGCGCAGCGTATGCGACCGGCTATTTCACACGCGATCTTGTGAGCGCCCTGGTGAGCGGCTTGATTCTCGGCGGTTTCACCGGCGCAGGATTTGCATTTGGCGGGCCGGTAGCGCCGGCGCTCGGCGACGAGGAGCACCCATGAATACGTACAAGCTCAGCTGGCGGCGCCGGATCGTGCTGGCGGCGGTGGTTGGCGTCTTTGGCCTCGCGCTTGCTTGCGGCCCGTTAGGAGGTGGTTCACCTGGAGCCACCCCAATCGCTGGCGTGACGCCGGCAAGCGTTACCGCGACAGCTGGCGAGACAACGCCGCCTGGTCCGCCGGCTGCGGCCGTCGAGCTGGAGGCCGTGTACGCAAATGTGCTCTATCGCCCGCCGGGTAGCGGCGAGCAGCCGCTCGAACAGGGGCGGAAGCTGGGAGTCGCCAAGGATGGCGCGGTCAGCGTCAATAATCAAGGCGAGGCCTGGCTGCGCTTCCCGGCGGCCCTGGTTGTGCGTGTGTACGAGCACTCGCAAGTGACGATCGAGGGTCGCGTTGGCGCCGCGCCCACCGCCGAAGAGCGCATCCGTCTTGAAGGCGGCGCATTGTTTGGCGTGGACGCGCAGACCGAGGCGCAGCGTCATGTCACGATCGAGGCCGGGTGGGCCGTGATCCAGGATATCGGCACACAGTTCCTGATATATTATGATCCGGCCAGTCAGTTTATCTGGGTCGTGGTGAGCGCCGGGTCGGTCGAGATCACCGCAGCAGGTACGACAGTCGCGGTTCCCGGCGGGTGGCAAACCTGGGCCGAGCACCAGCAAGCGCCGAGGCTGCCTATCCCGGCGACCCGTCCGGTCATTGGCAATCTTGCCCCGCTGATTGAGGATATCAGCGGCACCCGCCTGCGCGATGTTGATGTGCTGACCAATAAGCAGTGCAGCGTCGCGAATGTGCAGCCCAACGACCCACTGAATCTACGCGCGTCACCCGATAGTCAATCCGACCTGAATATTGTCGACACGATGCCGCTGAACGCGCATTTCGAAGCGCTCGCCCGAACTGGCGATGCGGCCTGGATCTACGGGATCGGCCCGACCGGCAGGCGCGGCTGGGCCGCAGCCAAATACCTCGATTGCGCCTACGATCCGGCGCTGCTGACCACAGATACTCAACAGCTGCCGCCAGCACTAGCCAACCCGTCGATCCCGGTGCCTAAGCCGAGCGAGACGCCCACGCCGACGCCTACTGAGACGCCCACGCCGCGCGATACCACCGCGCCTGTTTTCCAAACCGGGCTGCTCTACGATCCCAGGCAAGTCTATATCCTCGAGTGCGGGGTTAGCGGGACACCTACCTTCTCGGTGAACGTGACCGATCCGGACGACACGCCGACGGTTGAGCTGATCTACCACTACCAGCTCAAACGTACCGCTGGGCCAGAACACCGGGTGAAAATGGGTGGGCAGCAGCCCACTTTCGCCACGAAGATCGATATTGGGCAGGAGATTTTCAACGACTTAAAGGCCGCCGATAGTATTGTCTACGAGCTCAGGGCGACTGATAGCCATGGCAATGCTGCATCGCAGCCGGGGAAACCGATCACTATCGCCACTGGGCCATGCTAACAGCGGGTACATTCGTTTGCGAACGAGACAGGATGGTGCTTCCTCAGCGGTCGATACGAAAGGCTGGTGTTTGTGCGTCATTTCTCATTACTCTGCTGTGTCTGCGTGATGCTCGCCGCCGCGCTGGTGCCAGCAACGGCCGCAGCCATCCCGCCGCGTATGCGTTGCTTCACCGAGACCGGCCAGTGCATCGGCGGGCCGTTCCTGAATTACTGGGAGCAGAACGGCGGCCTGGCGGTGTTTGGCATCCCGCTGAATACGCAGGGGCCACAGCAGGGCACCGAGGGTACATTCAGCACGCAGTGGTTCGAGCGCGAGCGCTTCGAGTTCCACCCCGAGAACCGGGCGCCCTACGCTATTCTGCTCGGCCGGCTGGGCGACGAGCTGCTGCGCCGCCAGGGCCGCGATTGGCAGAGCTTCCCGAAGGGCCAGCCGCAAGGCGGCTGCCAGTTCTTCGATACCACCGGCCACACCGTCTGCGAGCCGTTCCTGAGCTACTGGCGCGGCCACGGCCTGGAGTTCGACGGCCGGCGCGGGACGACTTCCAACGAGAGCCTGGCGCTGTTCGGGCTGCCGCTCTCCGAGCCGGCGATGGAGACCAACAGCTCGGGCTTTACGGTGCTGACGCAGTGGTTCGAGCGCGCGCGCTTCGAGTATGTGCCCACTAACCCCGACCCGTACAAGGTGCTGCTGGGCCGGCTCGGCGCGGAGGCCTACGATCCCAGCGGCGGCGGTGCGCTGCAATACCACCAGGTTCAGGCGCCCGGCTGGCCGCACCCGCTGGAGGTGCCGGCCGGCTTCACGATCGAGGAAGTCGCCTCGGGCATCCCGTCGCCGCGCTTTATGGCGCTCGACCCGCTCAACGGCAGCCTGGTCTATGGTTCATCGACCACCAGCCAGGTGGTACGGCTGATCGACACCAATGGCGACGGGCGCTACGATCAGACTCAGATTGTGGCCGGCGGGCTGGCGGCGGTGCACAGCGTCGCGTTTGTCAGCGTCGGCGGGACGGGCGGCTACCCGACACTCTATGCCGCCGCCGAGGACCGGGTGGTGGTGCTCTCGGATTTCGACGCCAACGGGACTGCTCAACGGGTAGATAAGCTGCTCAACCTGCCGACGGGGGCGACTGACCTGTACGGCCACCGCACACGCACGATCGCGCAGGGTCCGGATGGCAAGCTGTATATCTCGGTCGGCTCATCGTGCGACGTGTGCGTCGAGGACACGCCGCTGCGGGCCGCGATCCTACGGGTCGCCCAGAACGGCACCGGGGTGGAGGTGCTAGCGGCCGGCCTGCGCAACACGGTCGGTTTCGACTGGCGGCTCAATCCGGACGGCACAGGTACATTCACGTTATGGGGCGCCGACATGGGCCGCAACAACCTCGGCCAGGATCGTGTGGCCGACGAGCTGAACCTGATCGAGCCGGGCAAGAACTATGGCTGGCCGTACTGCTACGACGATGCGCTGCCGAATCCTGAGTTCAACGACCCGGCTAAATGCGCCGGCACAGTGTCGCCGGCCTTCAAGTTCCCGCCACACTGGGCGCCGCTGGGCTTCGTCTTCTACAAACAGCCGGGCTTCCCGCCCAGCTACCAGGGTGATGCGCTGGTGGCGTTCCATGGCACCGCGAAGGATCAAGTGCAAACACTCGGCGGCTACCTGGTGGCGCGCGTGCGTTTCCAGAACGACCGGCCCGTGGCTACCCAGGATCTGGTGCGCGGCTGGAACGCCAACGGCGATGTGTGGGGCCGCCCGGCCGGGCTGCTGGTGCTGCCAGATGGCAGTGTGCTGATCTCGGATGATTTTGGCGGGCGGATCTTCCGGCTACGCTATGTGGGGTGAGGGGGTGACAGGGTGACAAGGTGACAAGGTGACAAGATGAATCGTTGTGCCCGGCCATCTTGTCACCTTGTCATCTTGTCATAAGCCGGCGCGGCTACTCGCTGATCGCCTGGGCGGTTCGAGCGGCGCTGCTGGCCGGGCGCTTGCGATCCGAGCGCTTCTTCAGGCCCATCGCCTGCACTGCGTCGGAGTCGTCGCCGTACTGTGCCAGCACCTGCGTGCGTGCGCCGAGTACGGCGTTGTGTAGCGCCCACTCGGCTGCGGCGGCGGCATCGCGGGCTGCGGCGAGCACCTGCCGCGCGCGGATCTCGGCCTGCTGGGCCTGGTCGCGGGCCGCGCCGCGCGACCGCCGAAACGATACCAAGCGCGACTGGCCCCGCGCACGCGATCACCGGTGAGGCGCGCAGGCGCACCGATGTGGCGCGTGGCTCCGCCGCAGTATGGTGCGCGGGCGCTGAAGCGGCGCGCGCCGGAACCGCAGCGGAGCTACGCCTGACCGCAGCGGAGCGGGTTCGGAGGCAAGCTTGACTTTCATGGCCGCCGCTGGCCCTCACCCCGGCGCTGCCGCGCCACCCCTCTCCCGCTGCGGCAGGCGAGGGGAAAGCCTGCGCCCCTCGCCCGTCGCAATGGGAGAGCGGCTGGGGGTGAGGGCCTTCCCATTATCCACCGGCACAGCGCGCTATTTTCTTTTTCGCCGCGATCCTGTACAATCGTTGCGATCCACCACGGCATGTATCGTGTACGGTATAGCTTCACAAGCACACGTAAGGAGCGCACGATGGCCCAGCTAGCTTCCTTCACCGTTCTGATCGCCGATGACCTGCCGGCCGACCAGCGCGAGGCGCTGCTCGATGCGTTTGCAGAGCAATCGGTTATGCTACGCGAGGTCGAGTCGCGCGATCCCGTGAGCGCGTGGCTAACCTTTCTGGCCATAACGGGCAGCGTGGTCGCCACCGCCGAAGGGGTTAAGGCGTTGGCCGGCGCGGCCGACGAGACGATCAAGCTGGCCCAGGCGATCAACGAGTGGCGCGCGAAGTGCCGCGCCGCCGGGGTCACACCGGCGGCGCGGCTGGAGGCGCCCGGCCGGCCGGCGCTCGACCTGGCGACCGCCGGCGACGACGCGCTGCTGGCCTGGTTCCTGGCAGGCCCGCCCGCATGAGTGAGCCGCGCTTCGATCAGCCGGGATGGCAGGCGCACGATGTGTATAACATCGTGTATAACGCGGCCGAATTCGCCGGCGCGAGGCGCGTCCGATCGTACCTGCGCCTGCTGGCGGTGCTGGCTACGCCGCTGAGCAACGCGCGCGGCGATGGCCCGCCGCTGGGCCGGCCGCTGGATGTCTGGGGCGAGTGGGAGCGCTTGAGCGACGCGGCCGCCCGCGCGCGACCCCGTCGGCGGCCAGGGCGCGCCGTGGGCCATGGTGCGCCAGGCCCCGCCGGCCGACGATGCGCTGGGCCGGGCGCTGGCCGCGCGCGACCCCGGCTACCAGGCGCTGCATATCAGCACGCATGGCACGCCGGCCGGGCTGCTGCTGGAGGATGCGCAGGGCCGCGAGGTGCTGCTGCCAACCGCGCGATTGGCGCCACCTTCAATATTGGGGTCGCGCTCGGCAACTATGGGATTACGCTGCTCGATCGTGAGCGCGCCGCCGCTGCGCTGCCGTACCTGCGACGTGCGCGCGCCCTGTTCGTCCAGACCAACGCCGACCAGTATATTGCAATGACGGACGATCTGATCGCGCGGGCGCAGGGGCCGGTGGGTGACGCGGCGAGCAATACCGAGGACGGAAGACGAGGGACGGAAGACGAGGGACGGAAGACGGAGGACGGAGACGGAGGACGAATGATGTCGTCCGCACGCGCCGATGGCAATGAATCGCAATGACCGTAGGGGCGAATCGATGTATTCACCCGCCATGCGGGGCATTGATGTTCATTGCGCGCCGATGTGCCGGCCTGCCCGTGTCGTGACGATCGTTGTGTGTGGCGATTGCGGATTGCTGTATGGTAGAATGGTCGCGCAATTTACCTACGCAATACATTGGCGATGTGGTGTGGCGCGCGGGAGGCCCTCACACCCAGCCCCTCTCCCGCTGCGGCAGGCGAGGGGAGCACGCTTTGCCCCTCGCCTGCCGCAGCGGGAGAGGGGTCGCCGCCCGGGTGCCCTCTGGGCGTGGCGGGGGTGAGGGCCAGTGCTTTGAACGATTATGTGAGGATGGCCGATGCCACGAAAATCACGCGAGCGCGAGCGCGAGCAGCTGCGCAAAGAGAGTAAGCGCCAGCGCGTAGAAGTCGCCGAGCGCGCGGCCGGCGCGCAAGCGCCCTCGGATGCCGCGGACGTACCCGCTCCTGCGCCCGCGCCCGACCCGGCGGCGCTTCAGCTGACCGCCGAGATCGCCGGTCAGCTGGGCGAGACCGAGGAAGAGCCGCGCGCGACGATTCTGCGCGCGGTCGAGCGGGTTGGCGCGCAGGTGGCGCTGGCGCTGCTCCAGGAGGCTCAGGCGGTCGAGGCCGGCGGCGGCCTGTGGCTGGGCGACGGCAGCCGGCGGCGCACACCCGGCGGTGTGTTCTTCCACCTGCTGCGCCAGCGCACCGAGAAGCCCGATCGGCTGGCGATATTTTACCCCGACTATCAGCCGATCGTGCCGCTGACCGACGCCGAGCTGCGCGGGCTGCTGGCCGACGCGCCGGCCTGGTCGCGCGCCGCGCCG